>Ga0098055_1001309_pt1 | contig 13621 bp, 10 predicted proteins | sample 17_taG_FD_75107 | JGI IMG/M metagenome (GOLD analysis project Ga0098055, IMG submission 75107) | Marine viral communities from the Subarctic Pacific Ocean - 17_ETSP_OMZ_AT15314 metaG | ecosystem: Environmental > Aquatic > Marine > Oceanic | place: Pacific Ocean | collected 2015-01-18 | reverse complement strand
TGACCTGTACGCATATCGAGCGTGTGCAGCTGCCGAAGAGGAGATCGACTGGGGTGACGACATATGGTCACTGTCCTCGGACCTAAAGCAAGCCAAAGAGATCTTCCGAGACTTTATAGACAGCACTTGCGACAACCTGGAGACAGGATCATTCGTAATCTGTCTGTCCGATAAGGATAACTTTAGGAAAACAATCGACCCGATGTACAAAGGTGGTCGAAAGAAGGTCAGGAAGCCTGTGGGCTACTCTGCCTTCATCAAGTGGATCCAGGAGACCTACAGGTGGTATCGTGAGCCGCTCTTAGAAGCTGACGACATCTTGGGTATCCTGAGTACCGCACCAGGTCACAACACGATCATGGTGTCTGACGATAAGGACATGAAGTCGATACCTGGGAAGCTCTACAGACCTATGTCTGGTGAGTTCCACAACATCAAGCAGTCTGATGCGGATCTATGGTTCTACACTCAGACACTCACGGGTGACGTGACCGATGGCTACTCCGGTTGTCCGTCAGTCGGAGCTAAGACAGCTGAGAAGCTATTAGGTCGATCACCTACCTGGAACACTGTTGTCCAGGCATATCAAAAGCAGAAACTAAACGCAGACTACGCGCTGACACAGGCACGTCTCGCTCGGATCTTACGGTTCGAAGACTGGGACGTGGAACAGGGCGCAATCAAACTATGGGAGCCAAGCTAATGGCTATGAACGAAGACACAATCCTAGAAGACTTCAAGAGATATCATGAGGTCTGTGAACGAGAGAACAGGATCCTACTCCAGGGTCTCAACCGTGAAACCTGGGACGCTATCAACAAGAACGCACAAAACGCCAAGTTAGGCGGCAGACCAAAGGGGAAACCAGCTTGGAACAAGGGGCAAGGGAAGAGATAATAAGACGACCAAGCCACTATGCTAAGTGGCCTATCGAGCCAATTGTGTTCATCATGCAAAACGGCATGGAGTTCTGGCGTGGCAATGTCATCAAGTATGTCAGTCGCGCTGGGTCCAAGCTGTATGATGGACAAGACAAAGTACAATCTGAAATCACTGATCTAAAGAAGGCCATGCGCTACTGCGAGATGCGCATCAACCTTCTCGAAGGAAAACAACCAAATGACATTTAGTAACCACAAGGGCCACTTCGGCCCATCACTACCTATTTCTGAAGAGATTCACCGCATGAAGTACCGTGCAGAGGGAGAGGACTTCAAGCAAGCTATGGCACGTGTTGCACACGCTCTGAAGGACAGTGAGCCACACTACCGTGCGTTCAAAGACATCCTCTACGACCAGCGTTTCTTACCAGCTGGTCGCGTACAGTCAGCTATGGGATCCCCACGTCGTGTGACACCTTATAACTGCTTTGTGTCTATGACGGTTGAAGACAGCATGGAAGGCATTATGGATGCAGCCAAGCAAGCAGCAAAGACCATGCAGCTAGGTGGTGGCATTGGTTACGACTTCAGCACCCTGCGCCCACGTGGCGATCTCATTAAGTCTCTCGATAGTAAGTCATCAGGACCTCTGTCGTTCATGGGTATCTTCGATGCTGTATGTCAGACCATTGCATCCGCTGGTCACCGTCGTGGCGCACAGATGGGTGTCCTACGTGTTGACCACCCAGACATCGAAGAGTTTGTCACAGCTAAGAACAACAGCACCACACTGACAGGGTTTAACATCAGTGTCGGTGTCACTGACAAGTTCATGGAAGCTGTGAAGACTGGTGGCGACTTTGACCTGGTCTTTGAGGGTCGAGTGTACAAGACTGTCAGTGCTCAGGCACTCTGGGATCAGATCATGCGATCAACATGGGACTGGGCAGAGCCAGGCATTCTGTTCATTGACCGTATCAACAAGAAGAACAACCTGTGGTACTGCGAGACAATCGCAGCCACTAACCCATGTGGTGAGCAGCCGCTACCACCAAATGGCGCATGTCTTCTAGGATCATTCAACCTGGTCAAGTACGTCAGAGGCAATGGGATCCACAGTGGTGAACCCATGTCCTTCGACTATGTCCAACTACAGGACGACATCAGGCACGTTGTGAGGGCTATGGACAACGTGGTTGACCGCGCTGTGTACCCACTCCCAGCGCAGCAACTAGAAGCACAGAGCAAGCGCCGTATGGGCTTGGGTGTCACTGGTGTCGCCAATGCCATTGAGGGCTTAGGTCATGACTATGGATCCCCAGGTTTCCTACATGTGTTCAAGACTATCATGCAGATCATCCGTGATGGCGCCTATCGTGCATCCATTGACCTGGCTATAGAGAAAGGACCGTTCCCACTGTATGATCCACTGATGTTAGACAGCGCGTTCGCACGGTCACTACCAGAGGATATCCGTGACAGCATCAAGGAACATGGGATCCGCAATAGTCACCTACTGTCAGTCGCACCGACAGGCACCATCAGTCTATCAGCTGACAACGTAAGCTCTGGCATCGAGCCTGTCTTCAGTCACTTCTATGATCGCACGATCCAGACCTTCGATGGTCCACGTGAAGAGCGTGTGGAAGACTATGCGTTCCGCGAGTGGGGCATCGAGGGCATGACAGCTAACGAACTGTCAGTGTTTGACCATGTGAAGGTACTCAACGTGGCATCACAGTATGTCGACTCTGCGTGTAGTAAGACGTGTAACGTAGGGGATGATGTCAGTTGGGAAGACTTCAAGAAGGTCTACATGGATGCATACGACGGTGGTGCATCAGGGTGCACGACGTTCCGTGCATCAGGTAAACGCTATGGTATCCTGAACGCTGCATCATCAGAGGACGTAGCCACCGAGGAAACACCTGAGACATCACAGGTAGTGACTGAGGATGATGCATCTGAGGTCGGTGGTGCTTGCTACTACGACCCACTGACAGGCAAGAAACAGTGTGAGTGACACCTGTTGACTCAAGGTATCACTATGATACTTAGTGTTGTACTAAAGACGAAGCCAGGGGTGACCAATTGTGTAAGTATGGTCAGCACTCCTGGCTTCTTTAGTCACTTCGCGAAGTAACTACAGTGTCCATATGGTAGGTCATGTGTCCATGGCAATAGCTTATACATCATGTTCACTATTTGGGCACTGTAAGTTCACTCTTTAGACCACATAAAGTGTCCTCCCATATATACATAGGATACACAGGTTTACCTTACGTCAGTACTAAGGGACCCCCATACGAAGGAAGGGACCTGTGCTGACATCCTTAGAACTATAGACTGATAGCGTAACTCCCGACGTCCTGTCAGTCCTTAACATCACAGGTAACCGAACCAGAGTGTCGAATAGTGGCCTACTCCCAGCCCCAAAGACACACAGGATCGGTACCTGTGATGTACCCTAAGAGAAAGAGAACATGAGACATGCTTACAGTGACACAGAGACTGATGTCTGGCTTGGGTCAGGCTGGAAGTGATTGGGCATGGAGTATGTCAATTCATGACATCAGCTATAGTCCACCACAGCTGACCGAAGAACCAGTGTCAAAGACAGAAGCTCAGGACACTCATGATCACTCAAGTGGTACATCAGCACTCCAGGATCTGTAAACGTATGACTACTACAGCATGGCTAACGCCAGCGACAGTGAGAACCTGAGATGACATCAGCTATCCTATGTGTCTGGTTGTCATCTCTAGTGGTACTAGTGATCAGGATGCAGTGGTTGGACTTAGGTCTATAACTCAGGTCTATAACTCAGGTCTAACTACCAGTGTGACTATAGGTCCCGATTTGTACTTAAAAGAAACAAGGTCCATCCAGACAAGGATCGCTTAATGTCGCCTAATGTCTTGAACCTCAGCCATCAAACGTCAACGGATAGTGTATCCGATGACCAATGATATCCAATGAAATCAATGGGTTGACCTTAGTCGACCTCAGATCCTCTCAGGATTCTGGTACCATAGTCAGACTTTGGACCCCCCGGTGCCTCAGTCAATCAATCGATTTCAAAAGACAGTTAAAGGTTGTGCTTGTTGTTGTTGTTGTCAGACCTTTCGAAAGAGAGACCCAAGTTCTCCACCAAGGTCCGACCTTAGCTCAACATAAGCTCCCCCCGCCCCACAAAAGGAACCCTCAGTTATGGCCCTAGAGTCAGGAACCTATATCAACAGTCTGAACGCAGCGAACCCTGCGTCTACCGATGGCCTAGGCCAGGCTGACGACCACATCCGTCTAATCAAGAGTGCCATCAAGGCCACCTTCCCGAACCTAGATGGACCAGTGACTGCCTCAGTTGCCAACTTAAACAACACCACAGCCATCCCTAGCGCCCTCACGGACCTAGGCATCTCTGATGGCTCCAATGGTCAGGTGTTGTCTACCGACGGCTCTGGCAACTTCAGTTTCGTAGCGTTACCCGCTGGCACCACCGACACGAACAACTATGTGAACGGTGGCTCATTTAGCGGTACTACCCTGACGCTAACAAGAGATGGCCTAAGCAGCATCAGCATCTCAGGATTCCCTCAGTCAATCACAGACAACTCCCAGATTGGCAACGGTGCTGGCTACGTTACTGCGGCGGCTATACCACCCGCACAGTCTACATCAGCAGCCGCTGTAGGTACCTACACTTTTGCTCTTTCTAGTTCCGTCCCAAGTCCAATTCCTGGGGGTACTGTGAGTGGTAGCCAACTGACGTATTCTGATGGATCAGGAAGTAACAATGTAGGCACCAGCCCGAATGTAGGCACATGGCGTCTAATGGCACATTACATCAACCGTTCTTCGCTTTTTGTCCGTGTGTCATAGGAGACATTAGATGAGTATAGAAATCACACAGTATCGCAATGCGCGTTCTATGAACCTTGAGAACACACGGTTTGACGTTGAGATTAACCACCCGTCCTACGGTTGGATCCCTTACACTTTAGACCCTACAGACACAGATATGACTAACGACAACACAGAACTGTTGTCTCTCATAGGCTCAGACTTTAGTGCCTACGTCCCACCCACCCAAGAGGAACTAGATGCAGCTACAGCACTTCAGGTACGCCACGTGAGAGACCAACTACTAGTGTCCGACGTTGACCCTGTTGTCAGCAACCCACTGCGCTGGGCCGACCTAAGCGAACAAGAGCAAGCCGAGGTCTCTACCTACCGCACAGCCTTGCTTGATGTACCACAGCAACAAGGGTTCCCACACAGTGTGACCTGGCCTACACCCCCAGCCTGTCTATAAGTATATAAGGACACCAGTCCATGCCAAACCTACCGATCCGCGACCTAGGTTCCGTAGGCGTAATCACTGATGTCGACCCCTTCAACCTACCGCTCAACGCATACACCCGCGCTAAGAACGTCAGGTTTGACCAGGGCAACGTCCGTAGATCCCCGGGCTTCCGAGAGATCACGACGCTGACAGGTGGTTTTACCCCTGTGTTCACCTATGGTCTCTACAATGCGACAGGCTACGACACCGTGGTTATCGTCAGTGATGACTTTAACGTCCTAGAATATGTCAATGGCAACCAGACCCTAAACTACACCTCAGGTGCAGCCACAAGCCCCGCACAGGTCACCGCGACGTCCCTAGCGAACGTCCAGTACCTAAACCGCGAGGACCTGGCGCCTATCTATCGTACCCCCAGCCAAAGTAACTTTAGCACCCTAGTTAACTGGCCCTCGGGTTACACCTGTAAATCCCTCAGATCCTTTGGTGACTTCTTGATTGCCATGAATACCGACGAGGGTGGATCCGCGTTCCCAACCCGCGTTAGGTTCTCAGATATTGCTCTAGCTAACAACGCCCCCAGCACCTGGGACGAGACAGATGTCACCAAGAGCGCTGGGTTCAACGACCTAGCACAGATGAACACACCAATCATTGATGGTCAGACCCTCGGTTCTAACTTCCTGATCTACTCTAGTGACCAGGTTTGGCTTATGGAGTTCGTTGGTGGCACCTTCATATTCAACTTCCGTAAGCTCTTCAGTGACGCTGGTGTTGTCAATCAGAACTGCATCGTGGAAGTCGAGGGTAAGCACTACGTGTTTGACCAAAAGGACATCTATGTGACCGATGGTGTCACCCGCCAGTCCATCGTTGACGGTCGTATCAAAGACTTTGTCTTCTCCAGTATCGACACCAGTAAGTTCGACAGGTGTTTCGTACAGTTCGACCAGGCACGTGAAGAGATCTACTTCTGCTACAAGAGCAGCGACGACATGGTAGAGTTCACAGATGGCGACGGGTGTAACCGAGCAGCTGTCTACAACTACAGAAACAACACCTGGTCCTTCTTGGATCTCCCTAACGTCTACTCAGGCACAAGTGCCAACGTCGACACAGTGGCATCCTATGATAGCACCACGCTAACCTATGACACAGCTGGTGGTACCTACGCCGCACAGGACGCTGGTTTCACACGTCACGTCCTAATGCTAGGCCAACAGTCCACTACGGATAACCTAAGCGACCACAAGCTCTATGGCCTCGATGGCATCGACGAGAACTCAGCGCTGTCTGAGCCTCTGGATCTCAATGCAACAAAAGGCATACGCCTAGAGCGCGTGGGAATTGATCTAGACGAAATCCAGCTGCCTCTAACAGGCTACAAGAACATCAGAAAGATGGTCCCCCAGTTCTCTACAGTTGCTGAGGACAAGAACTTCGATGTGTCTATGGGTGCGGCTGACATTGCGACTGAGGTCCCCACATACGACACGACGTATACCTTCGACAGTGACACAGAGTACAAGATCGACTCCAGATCCGCTGGTCGATACCTCAGCTACAAGATCGAGACGTCAGACATCAAGGACTTCACCGTCTCTGGTTTTGACTTTGATGTAATAGCGACGGGGAGACGTTAGACATGGCGACGAATGAAGTAACCGACGTAACACTCAACACATACACACGGCGCCCTGTGCCTTCCCTAGAGGCCAGTCTGATTGTCTACCTAGCACAGGAACTCCAGGCTATCGAGAATGCGGTCAAGAGTGTGATTGAGGGTACTATTCAGGTGTCAGACAATCCCCCAGACAAACCAAAGAAGGGCATGGTGCGCTACGCCGTGTCCCCCTGGAACCCACTAGGTAATGGTTTCAGTGGACTGGTTGTCTACAACGGATCCACCTGGGTCCAGGTATAACAAAAACAAATAACGATTGGAGAAGCCTATGTGGGGCCAAATCATTGGTGCTGTCGCTGGCGGCTTACTTGCCAACAAAGGTGCAAAAGCTGACCGTGCCGCTCAAGAGCGCATGAACGAGCAGAACAACCAGTACATGAACGCAGCGATGCCTTTCATTAAGGACAACATGCAGAGTGTCACTGATACCTACAAGAACATGTTGGAAACTGGACCCTACCAAGGCAGCTTCTACGCTGGTCCAAACGACATGCAGACCACAGCAAACACTGCTCTGTACGACATGGGCACTGCAAACATGGGCATCGGTCAGAACCTGATGAACCAGGCTGGTGGCTTCGCAAACAACGCTAATAGTCTTTTCGGTCAATACTCAGGTATGGTCAACCGCCCTGACATGATGTCCCAGGCGACAGACTACGCGATGGACAACATGAACCCTATCGTTCAAGCCATGATGCGCGACAGCACACGCCAGTTGAACGAGCAGACACTCCCTGGCATCAACAAAATGGCATCAGGATCCGGCAACGTAAACTCTAGCCGCGCTGGTGTCGCTGACGCCCTGGCTAACCGTGCATATGATGACCGCATGGCTGACGTCAGATCTGATGTCTTCAACAGCCTACGCAACGCAAGTTTAAACCAGAGTAACACACAGTTTGGTCAATCTATGGATGCTCTACGTGGTGCAAGCGCAGCTAACAACACGTTAGGCAATGCGTTTACTACAGGTGCTAACGTAGCGACATCTGGCGGCAACATGGCGCTAGGTGCTGGTGCTAATCAACAGGGTTACGATCAGGCTGCATTAGACGCTGATCGTGCACAGTTCGATTACTTGAACAACTATGACTACAACCTTGGTAAAGACTACATGGGCTTCCTGACTGGCAACCAGATCAAAGGGAACTACGAGGCCAACAAAGTCAATCCAATGATGGAAACACTTGCCGGTGCTAAAGCTGGCTTTGGATTTGGTGGTGACTATGGTCCCCAGATCGGCAATTTCATTGGGGGGTTCTTTAAGTAATGGCTAATATTATCGATATGCTACTAGGGCGCACCCCAGCTGCCCCAGGGCAACCTGTATTATCACAGGGTCAGCCCCAGTCTCAACCAGTTCTCCAAGGCGCTACAGGTAACGCGCGTGGATCCTCTCGTATGCCTATGATCCCAGATAATCGTATTGGTATGAACGAGGCATTGATCCGCGTTGGAACATCTGGTCTTGGTCAGTCTGCAAACAATGGCGCACTAGGTGTCTTAAATGCCATGGGTAGTACCTACGGCGACATCCAGGACTACAACCGCCAGGCTGACATGGAGCGTATGCAAATTGAACAGGCGCGGATGCTGGAAGACCAGCGTCGTCAGGATCTGATGCGTAAGATGAACTCAGGCGGCTCTGTTGGTGGATCTGGGGATCCAGAGGCCATTGGTGAGGTCCGTTCAGCTATTGCTAAACTTCAGTCTGCTCGCGACATGTTCACACAGGACCCAGACAGTAGTTTGACTGGTTTTAACTGGGCAGCTATTGCAAGTCGCCTGACAGGACGCGCTGTCGGCAACGAGGACGAAGCAAAACGTCTATTCTTGCAGGAAGTACGTCTAGACAGCGTTATGCAGCGTGTAGCCCAAACCAAGGGTGCTATCTCTAATGCCGAAATGCAACTATTTGCATCACAGGCTCCGACCCTAGACAGTAACGACGTTGTCTGGAAAGCATGGTTGGACCGTCAGCTGCTACTACAGAAGAAGATCCTCAATAGACTTCAGAATGGTATTCAGGTTGATCCTGATGCACCTCTCGATGCTGACTTAGCTGATCCAAACACAAGTACAGTCGATCAGTCAGTGATCGATGAAGCTAATGAAGTGATCAACGACAGTACCACGCCTGACGGCACCTAATACTTCCTACATTTAGAGGTTCTCTATGGCTCAAGATAACTTGACAGCCTATGCAAACTGGCTTGTCCAAAACAAGGACAAGAAGGGTACCCCAGAGTTTGACAAAGTCGCTCGGGCTTTCCAGATGCTACAAGCCGCAGGGCCTCGCCAAGCACAAGCCCCAGTAAATCCCCCAGGCACTGGTGTCAGTCGCGCTTTCCAGCGTGGTGTCATTGGTACAAAGCAGGGTATTCAAGCGGGTATTGCAACCAACGCTGCAAACACCTTGGAAAGCATGGATGTCGATAGATTGACGACAATCAAACGTGCTTTAGGCATTGTTGTACCTAAGGATGCTCTAGCAATGATGGAGCGCGATGGTACACTCCGAGCTTTAGGTAGTGTAAGAAACGAAGAAGAACTTAATCGCTGGTTTGATAGTCTAGACCGTGACTTTGACCTAGGGCCACAGAATGTAGCTAAGTTAAAAGCGATGGTCGGCGGTGCAGAGGCTGCAAAGTCCGACTACCGTGCACCAGGCGGTAAGTTTGATACTGTACGTGAGACAGGCCAGGATGCCCTTACACGTGCGTCAGAACTTGAGGCTGACCGTGTCGCACTTCCAATGTCCCCAACAGCCCAGCGCGGAGCACAGGACTTCCAGGATGCCGAGGGCGTCATGGATTGGGCGCGTAAGTCATTCAAAGATCCTATGGCTGCACTTGCGTTCATTGGTGAGACCGCAGCCGAGACTGGTCCAGCAATGGCAGCTGGTATAGGTACATCTGTCGTAACAGGTAACCCACTGTTGGGCGCGGGTATCATGATTGCTGCATCAACACCTCGTGAATACGGTGGTGAGGTCATGAGTTTCCTACGTGACCAAGACATCGATGTGTCAGATCCCCAGGCTATCCGTGAGGCCATCGACAATGGCAACATTATGGCTGAAGCCCAGAAACGTGGTCTGACAAAAGCAGCCATCATTAGTGCATTTGAAGCTATCGGCATGAAAGGTGGCGGTGGTATACTACTGCAAGGTGGTAAACAGGCTTTCACAGGTGGTGCGGGTGAGGCTGCATCACAGGTTGCCCTAGATGGTGAAATCACGTCAGCCAAAGAAGTTGCACTAGAGGCCGTAGCAGAACTTGCTACAACACCAGGCGAAGCCGCTATTCTATACACTAAGAATGGCACACTTAAAGACCCAGACATCCTAAATGACACACAAAGACAGGCAGCTGGCGACCTAGCGCGTACATTTAAAGCTATCACAGACGCAAACCCTGATTGGAACCTGAAAGACGTCGACAAAACGTCGGCTACAGGTGCCCGTGCTGTCGTTGACACAGCCCACGTACAGCTTACCGAAGCATTAAAGCAGCGATTTGCTGACATGAAGTCCCGCGTGAAGCCAAACCAGGCAGATACGTTTGAAAGTGTGTCAGAAAAGATCCTTGCTCAGGCTGCATATCGTGAAGGCCGTAACAAAACCAAGAATCTTGTCGGTAAACAGGAGCTAGACGCTCTGATATCACTAGCAGGGGACACAAGAGAAGGCCAAGAAGCCGTCAATTTGATCCTACAGTTGAATCAGCTAACTGAGTTGCACAACAGTGGTTACCAGGGCGGTCTTTCAGCATTCACAGACCAGTTTTCCATCTTTGGAAGCAAGGTTGGTTACGATAAAGGTGCTGTCGCCACGGAACGCCTATTACGTCCACTGTTAACTGGTGGTGCAGCCCTTCAAACTGGTGGTCTTAGCCTCTTGGGCCAGGCAGCAGCCTCGCAGGGTGGTCGAGCAATTGACAAACTAACAGGCAATTACAGTCAGATCGACAAGTTTGTACGTCGCAACGTAGAAACTCCTGGTCTACAGCAACCTACTGCACCGTCATTACGTGATTCAGCCGCAGCGCAGCTGAAGGCCGATGAAGACGCAAAGCAGCGTGAAGAGGCACTACGCACTGCACGTGAGGCAGAGCAGCGTGAGTTGAACCTACAGCTGGCACAACAGGACGCCCCTGCAACTCCAGGCAGTCCACAGTTCACTATGGAAGATGCCACAGGGCTGTCACGTGATGGTGTCGCCCGTATCTTACGTGTACTGAAGGGACGCAATGACAACCCTGCGCTGACCCGTGCGATCCAAGAGTATGAGCAGAGTGTTGCCACAGGTGGTCGTATTGAGGATCTAAGTCCACTGATCCGTGCGGTACGTCAGTTCCAACAAGAGAACCCAGAGTATGTCCCAATGGTTCGCCCACCGAACTCATTGAGCAACCCAATGCTGGCAGACCCAGTTGCACCAGGCCAGCCGCCAGCCATCAGCACGACTGAAGCCAACCCAGTGCAAGCTCAGACGTTTGGCCCACAGTTCACAACCCAGGAAAACTACAACCGTGGCATCGAGGCCAACCAGGCGATGAACGCTGAGTTAGTCGAGGGTGTTACTACAGATCCTGAGTTGAACCGTGTACAAAAGGGACGTCTGATTACATCTCTGGATGTTCTAGCGAACAACCTAGGCTCAGACCCAGTAGCAGCCGCACAGGAACAAGTGCAGAAGCTAGAAGAGGCTGGTGTACCCCAGGAAGCCATTGATGCGTACGTGAAACCGTATGTGGATCGTGTGACACGTCAACAGGCTAACCGTACACCACCCGCGATGCCTGAGTTTGATCAGGCGATCAATCCAGACATCCCTGCGCCTACTACGGTACAGACAGCGGCTCTATCGGCTCCTACACCTGTTGTTCACCAACAGATAAAGGCACCTGAAGGCCAGACTAATCATGGCCTACTGCCGCACCTACGTGTTGAGGCACCTACTACGCGTGAAGGTAAACCTTTAGTCCTCGCTGGCACAAACAATAAGAACGCATCACGCCAGATTGACGGCATCGATGAGGTACTAGCGCGTCATGAAGATCCCGCAGGGTCATCTGAAGCATGGGCATCCATGTTGGGTGACGCAATGGCGACAAAAGACGTGCCAGTGCAGCCACATGGGTTCATCGAAGACTTGAACAACGGCGGTGCACAAGAACTACTGTCTACATTGACACCAGGGCAAATTGCAGATGCCGATCACGGTTTCCGTAATGCAGCCGAGTTTCGTCAAGCATACACAAATGGTGAAATTGGTATTGAAGACACAGGGCGTTTGTTCTTGTGGTCATTCCTATCGCGCGGCGTAAGCCCGTACACTCAAGAAGGTCTCTTTATGGACTCCTTCAACGGTATCGAAGAATGGATCCGCATGGCGGCTGGTAAGTCTAACCGTGGGTCACTTACTGACAACATCAAAGACTACGAGAAGTGGGCTAAGTCAGCTGCGCCAAAAGGCTCAGGCCAACCAGGTGCGGGTGCCACTCACAACCTAAATGCGTTTGGTAATACCTTCTTAATGAAGATGTCTCAGGACGCTGGTAAGGGCGATGGACGTTCCCGCCTTCAGGTAATCCATGACATGATGTCAGATCCTAACACCACAGGTAAAGAAGTCCGTCGTGAGTTCTTACGTATGGGTGAGGGCGTCGGTATCGACAACAAGGTTGTGTCTTTTACACTTCTAGTTGCTGGCTATGACGACGTTATGGTTCTAGACCGCGTACAGATGCGTCAAATGTGGAACGACGGGCGTTTCTCAGGTATTAACTTGTATGACGGATACAAATCAGATGGCAAACCTGTCACAGGATCTGCCCTGTCTAGCCTGACATATGGTGCACGTGGGCTTCTTGTCTACGAAGCAATGGAGAAGTCACTACAGAACCGCCTATCGCAAATCTATAGCGACGTAGGTCGACCAGATGCAGCATCTGTGGGACGATACCACTGGGAAACCTGGGTAGCATCGTCTCAGCAAGAGGCATCTCACGGTACAATTGACGCAATACTGAAACGTGCAAAAGGTGACCCAAACCCGCTCGAAGGGGTAACAGCCAAAGAAGGTGAATATGGTGCATATGCCTATGGTGCACGCTACGGTGTTGAAAACGGCGTGCCAATGTTTACATATGAAGTACCTGGTCATGGTGAGTTCAAGTTTACCGTTCCTGACTTCCAGAAGTTCCTAGAGGACATCAAGAAGCCAAAGAACAAAGTTGTACCAACCAAGTTCAAGGTAACTGAAAGCGGAAATGCACCTTGGTATACACGTGAAGGCGTCAACCTAGATGCACTAGCAGAAAAGGCAAAAGAACATGGGAAGCAAATTCGAACAGCTAATGCGGAACTACAGCAAGGTCCAACAGTTCCCGATGGACGCACCCTTGATGCCCCTAGCGGAGAGCCAGCCCTCTTCCCAGCCCTCTCAAGAGGAACTGAAAGCCCAGCTGGCAGCGGAGACACAACAGGATCCCAGCCTCGCGGCCCTCTATCCCTCACAACGCTCGGGCGTATTAAGCAAGCAATAGCCCGTCATCGTCCAGCTTACCAAGTTGGCAAAAAGGGCGGTGAGTTTGAAAATGGTATTCAGGACGTCCAAGCTGCACTAGAGCTTGCGAAGGCGATGGGTCAGACAGTACGTCTATTTGACTCAATGGAAGCCCTTAATAAAGAGATCAACAGGCAAGGTCTCCCTGGTGCTGGTAATACGGCTGCAATCTTTT
>Ga0098055_1001305_pt1 | contig 13629 bp, 16 predicted proteins | sample 17_taG_FD_75107 | JGI IMG/M metagenome (GOLD analysis project Ga0098055, IMG submission 75107) | Marine viral communities from the Subarctic Pacific Ocean - 17_ETSP_OMZ_AT15314 metaG | ecosystem: Environmental > Aquatic > Marine > Oceanic | place: Pacific Ocean | collected 2015-01-18 | reverse complement strand
GGCTCTTCAATAACGATATTAGCACCACCACCATGTAAAGCATCTACTGTTTGAGTAGAGTAGTTAGATAAATTAATATCACTATGATTTTCCATCGTGGTTCTACTGAAATCTATTTTAGTATCAGCTGGCACTGGAGTTGCAACAGGAGGGGTTTGGGTAGTTGTTGCAGGGGAAATATTAAAGGTATTAAAAGGAGCCTCAGTACTTACTATTTCCGTAACTTTTACTGGAGGAACATCATTGTTAATAGGATTATCTGCTAGTGCTTGAGTTTTGTTATGAGTAGTAACTATATCACCTATTCTTACGTTAGGGCAACTAGTAGTTGTTACTATTTGAGTTGTTGTACATGTGCCTGTTATAGCTGTTGTTCTTTAAAGAGGGATTAAAGCTTCATAAGGATAATACTGAGCTACAGCTATTTGAGATTCAAGAGTATAAGCATCAGCTTGTTGAGCTGTAAGAATATTTATTCTTCTTGGTTGATTAAAGTTATCAGTCCAGAACAATAAATCTTCTACTAAATTAACCGCATGTATTGGAAACGCTTTGTTAAAATTTAACCAATAACCTGTTACTAGTTTAGTAACATTAAAAGAATTAAGATCTACTCTTAAAATCAAACAGGTATCAGTAGAGGCTGCTCTAGAAGAACTACTTATATTATAGAAAGTAGTAGCAAATAAATAAACTATATCATTAGTTTCATCAACTACATGTCCAATTATATGAGCTGCCGCAGCATCTAAAGCATAAGCTGTATTACCTAGTATATTTTCAAACTCCCCTACAGTTGCGCCTTCAGATCTACTTATTAATAAGTTTATAGCTTCTCTATACTCTCCTTGAGGGAGAATACGAGAGTCCATGTCTTGATTCATTTTCCCTTTGAGAAAATTATTCTTTATTTCTGGCATACTTTAGTGTTTTATCCATTTAGATTTGTTACGCATCACTTGGACGATCTCATCTAATTTAATATTAGATAATCTTATTTTTGCATTTCTTAACGCAGCATATCTTTGTCTTTTATATTGTGGAGCTATTGCAGCGGTATCTCTTCGTGTAGACATTATACTATAAAGTAAATGTTGATACATAGCTTCTTCAGCCATTTTAGGAACCTTAGTATCTAAGTCATATGCTAATCCATCTGATATATATTCTAGTAATATTAATTTTCCTTTTAAATCACTAGAGAAATTAAATGTTCCTCTTCTTTCGTCTATATTAAACCAACCATTAATTTGCATATTAACTGGATCTCCACCATATCTTTGACCCCAATATTGTCCAATTCCATATCCTTCTCCCCACCAGTCATACATATAAAGCGTAGGGTTGTTAGCATTTGTAGGCCATAGTCCTGTTATATTACTAGTATTAAAACTATCCCATCTTTCATTTATTAGAGAAGTTCCTTCAATATTATCTTGAAAATTATCTTGTATAATTTCACCTGTTTTAGATTGAACAGGTGCTTCCCATGGACTACTAGTTAGTTGAGTAGGATATATAGTGTGTTTAATTCCATTTCCATCTATCCAAGATAGTTTAACATAATTAACATAATCTTGTGGTATTGTAACCCACAGACCATCACTTATAGTTAATTCTTGAGATTTTATACTCTTTAATGTATCATAACTAAATTCTTGCAACCCTCTTTTAGCATGAAAAATCACATCTGTTCTATTAACTCTTGGTATAAGTTTGTCTTGACCTACATAACCCACTATAAAGTTATTAACTACATCATTTAATTTTATGTATTCATAACCTCCATAGTTATTTTCTACAGCATTTTCTTTTAATTGAACCTTAACATAAGTTCCAACAGCTTGTGCTAACCCTAAAGTTATAATACTATTAGTTTGAGTTCCGTCTTGACTAAAAGTTAATACATAAGCGGTTAAATATTCAGTCCAATCTCCAATTCCAGTAGGACTAGTATAAATCCTAAAATTATTTAATGGAAAATTAGTATCTGCCATAGCCCAACTTGTACTACTACCCATAGAAAGTGTAGTATTAAATGTAAAAGTATATGCTCTAGACGTGTTTAATGCTGCATCAGTATATATAATCTGCGCGCCTGCGTAATATTGTAAATTAGTTTCTCGGATTAATCCTCCATCTGGTCTAGGCATATCTTATTGTTTTGAGTTTTGTTCTTCTGCTTGTACTTGTCCTGTAGCCGCTTGTAAAATCATAGGATCATTTATAATTAATCCCGCATACGCTAATATTCTTGATATTACATTGGTTTGTTCTGACACATTTAATTCAAAGTTAGTTGAAAGACCCGCGTTATATTCATACTGTCCTAAAGTTCCTACACCATAAGCCCATACTACATCAGTAGGTTTCTTTAAATAAGATATATTTATATCATCAGGAGCAATAATACTCGTTGGATATATATATAGTTTACCCTCTTCATATAAATATATAGGAAAATTAGTTGTTGGTTGAGTTAACGGGGAAAGTAATAATTGTGTTATCTCATTTCTCTGTGCGTATTGAGTAAGTTGTTCACCTTTATAAATTACAGAACCTAATCTATAAAGATCTGTCACAACTGTTAGGTCTATAGTAAAAGGATTAGTACCTGTTATAGCGCCTGCTACAGAAGCATTGTTTATGTATTTTTGAAAAAATTGTATATTTTCTTCAATATTTTTTATACGATTAGCATATTCCGTATCATTTTGGGGAGTACGATACTGTTGATTAAGATCATCTTCGTATTTTTCAAATATATTTAGTTGAACCTGAGTCGCTACCTTATTAAATTCATCAGGTGTCATATATCCTCTCTGTTGTTGATTAAGGATTAACAAAACAGTTTTGTATACAGTATCTACGTTTATTGCCATTCTAGTATATTATTTAAATAAAGGCGGCGTTGCCGCCCTTATTAGTATTTGTGTTAAGATAGTTTCTTATCTATTGCCCTGTATATTTCTACACCTTCATCTGTTTTAAACCAAGCAGCTAATGCTGAGTGAGGATTTTCATCAAATGGAACTGTAAATAATTTACGTTTATTTTTACCTAAAGTAAAAGTTCTTTGGTCTTGAGATAAGTTTATTAAACCTGCTTCAACAGCTTTGATTCCAAAGTTCCTTAATTGAACATTTTCATCTCTAGCTAAATCTAAGAATAATCGAGAATTCTTTTTAGCAAATCTAATTAAATCTCTTTTAACTTCTTTAGAACTTAACTCATTTACTTCAGATCCAATCTCTGTTCTTAATACAGCCTCAGCCATTTCAATTTCCATAGATCGTGCAATATTTAAAGCTTCAATTTCTAATTCCATTTCTAAGAGTTCATCTTTAGCTTGTTCTATTCTTTTAACTTCCGCATATCTTCCATTTAAATCTGGGTGATATAAAGATAATAGTTTTTGTAAAGATTGGTGTTCTTTAGGAACATGTAAACTACCGTCTTGGAACATGATATGTCTTAAAGTAACTTCTCCTTTTTGTTCATCAACAAACGGTGAAGACTGATTAGTTGCATATCTTAAAGCTCTTTGCTCTTTCTTTATTGGATCAAAATATAATAGAGGATATTTCTCTGTATGTCTTGATTTTAAAGTAAAAGTTAAAGGCTCTCTATTTCCTTTTAAATAGTAATTTCTATCTTTTAATTCCCATCCATCTTCTGGATGTATTTCTTTTTTAGGTTGAGGTGGAGTAACTTGTTTAGTTTTTTCCACTACAACATCTTTTTCTTGTTTTTCCATAATATAATATAATTAAATAGTTAAAGGTATTGGGCACCGAAGTGCCCTTACCTTATAAAAAATTAAGCTGTAAATAATACGAAATTATTTCTAGCTTGAGTACAAAGACATCTTTCTGATAAGAAATTTACCTCCATAGCATCTAAATTAGAAGTTTGTGCTCCGCCAACTGAACCAGTTAACCAAGACTTCATTCTTCTATCATCTGCTTGAGAAGCTCTATATCTTACATGCAAGAAAGGTCGTCTAATATTTGTTCCTAGTAACTGATCGTATACTGAAGAAGTACCAGCTGGTACTAATACACCATCGATGTTGTCACCGTTAACAAAGTTAGAAGAACCACCTCTTGTAGAAGCGTCGTTTAAGTATTTCCAAGAAGTTTTATAGAAGTCATATGAACCTCTTCTAAAACCAGAGAAACCTAAGTTAAGCGCCATATCTTCAGAGTTTTCAAATACACCATAAGATGTACCTCCAGCTCCGTAAGAGTTTTGTTGTGCTAACATGTTATCAAATAATAACTCAGTTTTTCTGTCTAAGAAAAGCATATTCTCTTCAATAGCTCCTTGAGAATCTAAATTCTCTAATACAGCATCGAAATCCTGTAAAGAACCAGCGTAACCAGAAAGTACATTACCACCATTATTAATAGCAGAAAATAGACCTTCAGTACCTATTTGACCAGCACCTGCTCCAGCCGCAAAGCTAAGACCAGCAGTTCCAGAAATTGCTCCTGCTTGTACAGCATTAGCTAATTCTCCTTCAATCATTGCCATCTCTAAGTAATCTTCAAATCTCATTCTAGTTTCACCTTCAGCTTTTAGATACCATAAGTATCCAGAAGCACCATCTTCAGTAGCAACTTCAACCCAACCGATCTGTGCAGTATCAGATCCACTAACAGCGTATCTGTCTCTGATGATAATTGGTTTGTTACTAAATGTAGATAATTGTGGTTGGATAGATTGACCACTAGTTCCTGTAGCAGGACCAGTAGAACCTTTTCCAAATTCTGAACCGTATACAAATACTTTTAAGCCAGTTAAAGCTCCAGCCGCTGGATTAACAGCCGCTCTAGTATAAGGTACTACTTCAAAATTTTGAGCACCACCTGCTCCACCTGCAGCCGCAGCACCTGTAGCAACTACAATAGCTTTTACAGTAAATGCTGGATCAGTTGGATCCATAATTACAACAGTCATATTAACGAATACTGTGTTAACTGATCCTGCTGGTATGTTTAATCTATTACCTGCCGCAGCACCACCAACAGCTGTACAACCTACGTTGTCATAACCGATGTGTAATCTATTTTGCTCAGACCAAACTACTTGGTCAGACATCATTGGCATTTCAGCGCCAACCATTCTTAAGAAGCCGCCTAACGTTCTGTTTCCATAACGCTCTACCTCTGCTTCATATATTTCCGGTAGATATTGTTGTGCGAAGTCGTTCCCACCACCACTATTAAAGTTTAAATAATTGCTAGTTAAAGTTTGAGTAGTTAGTGAAGGTATTAAACTTCCATATTGAGGACTTAATACACCCATAATTGTTTAATTTTAATTGTTAAATTTACTTCGTTTGATTTTCAATTTAGAACTATCTACACCATCTATAGCTCGAACTTTGAATCCACCAAGATTAATATCACCCGCTGTTTGACGAGTGCCTGTAGTAGGATTTTTAGATCCATCAACTACAGTTTTAATTCCATCAGTTTTTCCTTGTTCGTAAAAATGATTTACTATTTTATCTATATTCTGTGCAGCATACATAGCTTTATGATAACCTCTCGTATCTTTAACATTTCCTTCTGTGTCTAAGAACTTCTCGACGAAGTTGTTTAGATTAGATTGATTTTCGGCAACAGCACTGGGATCTTTGACACCGTATCTAAATTTCTTTTCACCAACTTCGAAATCAAAACCTTTGAAATCATTAGTGAACATCTGTTTAGTGTTGTCAATGAATTTTTTATGCTTTTGCGTAGCTATTTCCTGTTCATTGTTGTAGCGATTAAAGAATTCTGTTGCTTTTTGTTGTTCTTGAGTTACGCCCGGTCTCAACTTGATCTCGTCGTAATACTTTAATTTCAAGTCTTCCAAAAAGTTTTTGGCTTCTACAATCGCTTCTTTTTTAGCAAGTTTCTTTTTCTTGACGTCTCGCTCCTCGTCAATTTCTGTATCGTAGTCGAAATTTTCTTCCATTACAAAAGAAATTTCTTCTTCATTTAAATGAGGTTTAGTTTTTTTATAGTATTCTCTTAATAAAACTTCTTCGTTTACATTAGAATAATCATGGTTTAATCTTACATAATCTTCTACTGTACCTCCAGTATCCTCCATAAAATCTACCAATTTAGAAATATTTTCTGGTAATTCTTTGTTTGGATCTGAAACCTCGTCTATTATTTTATTTTGTACCGGCTCTTCGGCCATCTCTTGAATTTCTTCAATAGGCGAGCTGGACTCTTTAGTGGTTGTGTCTCCTCCAACGTCCATCTTTTCGCCATCTCCGGCTTGTTCGCCCACATCCACCGTCTCTGTTTCTCCGATTTGAATGGCATTATCTTCTTTTTTTATTTCTACTTTAATAGGTTCCTCAGTTTTAACATTAGGATCTTTAGTAAGATCAACCTTAACAGGTTCATCTTTAGTAGCGTTAAATTTTTTAATTTTCGGTTTGGATTTCATTTTCATATCCCCACCCTCTGATTTAACTGGTTCAGTCACCTCAGGTATAGTTTTTGTTTCTTTTTCTGACATAATATAATATTATAAAATTAATTAATATCTGCTGTTCCAGCGAACTGGTCTGCAGATTCTTTTTCAAAATTAGTAGGTAATCCTCCAGCTTGTCTTTGTTCAATCATTTTGCTTTGTTGAGTACCTTCCATTTTTGTTCTTTTATCTTTACGATCTTCAATTCTATTCTCCTTTTCTTGCATTCCACTAACTTCCATTTCCTTTAAATCCATATCAAACTCATGCTGTTGTTGCATTGCTTGGTTTTTTAATTGGAATTCGGTCTGCATTCTTTGAATTTCTAATTGAGCTTTAGCTTGTTCAAACTCAACTCTACCTGCGGTCATAGCTTGTTCTTTTTGAACTTCTGCCATAGCCGCTGCTTCAGATGCTTGTGCTTGAGCTTGTGCTTCTGCTTGAGCTTGTTGTTTCTGAGCTTCTTGCATAGCTTGAGCTTTCTTCTTACGTTTTTGTTTTAAAACATCATTAGCTAGTTTAAGGTTTTTGATTTGACGTATATCTATAGCGTCTTCTAAATCGATACCACCTTGTTGTAAAGACATTTGAATATTTTGTTCTAACTGTTGTTTTTCTTCTTCTTCAGGTTCAAGTTCTAAATATATACCAAAATCATGAAGATTTAAATTTTGTATTTCTGATAAAGTTCCAGTATTATAAGTAGATATAGAGCTTTTAAGAGAGTTTAAAGTTAAAGGATAGTTTAAAGAATCAGCAATTTTTAAAGCAATATTTTCACAAGTTCTTAATACTAACCATAAACCAGCATCTAATATGTGTTTAGTTGCTACGTTAGATTGGTTAGCAGCCATTTTTTGTAACCCTACTAAAGTACTTTTATCTGGTACTGATCCATCTCTAGCTTCATTTAATCCGGTCACATCTCTTATCATTTGTAGATAATACTGATATGTTTGAATTAAACTAGATACTTTTTGTCCACCAGAAGAGGTTTGTAGTTCCTGGATAGGAATTTTCCCTGGATTCATATCTCCTTCTTGAGTCATAGATCTACCCACTATACTACCAGTTTGGAAATACATGTTTAATGCTTCAGCTGGGTTATAATTTGTACCATTACCCAGATCAACTTCAGCTAAACCGTCCATATCTAAGAACACTCCGTCTGGAACCATTCTAGCAATTACTTGTTGTAGTTTTAAATGAGTAAGTTGGATCATATCTGCAAACCCAGTTATCTTGCTTACAATAGAATTAATCCTACCTTTATACATTCTAGGCGCACAAATGCAATAACTCATTTCTACTTTAGTAGTATCAGCAAAAGGTCTAGTCATGTTTTCAGATAACTTCCATTCAACTAATTCATTATTACCTATAATTTTACAACCCTTATATAATACTTCAATTTTTCTTTCTACTCTATCAAACTTCTCATTCTTTGGAGGATTAAATTCATCTGTTTTTATTAAAGATTTTTCTAAACCACTATCAGTTTGTTTTATTTTAAACACCTGAGTGTTATAAGTTTTATATTCAAAGAATAAAACTTGTACAGTATTTTGATCATAAGTCTGCCAACCATATAATTGTTGGTTACTATAAGCTCTAGTTTGTTGAATTTTTTCTAATTGATCTTCTGTTAAATGAGGAAATTGTTTTGCTATTTCTGGAATAGTTAATTGTTTAACTTCTCCAACATAATAAATATCTTCAAAATTAGGATCTTCTGTGTATGAATAAATAAGATTTGCAGGATCTACATAATCTACTACTATTCCATTCGCTTGATTCCAATTAGTTTTTACTGCTCCTAAACCTAATGTAACTAGATCATAATAAAACCTCTTCTTAACATTTTCAAATTTATTTCTTGACAATGTGTTATCAATAACCTCTTCTTCAGCAATTTCCACAGCTTGTTTATAACTTAATTGCATGTGTAAATCTAACTCTTCTTTATTTTCTGGAAGATTAGCTGGATCAGGAGTTTGGAATTGATTAATACCTAAGGTACCTTGAAGTTCATTTAAATAAGGTTTTGCTAACATATCTTCATAGATAGCGTTAGCATAATCTGTTCTTTTCTTTAATGAAACTGGGTCTTGTGCAAAAGCTTTTATTTCAAATACTTTGTTAGACATTCCATTTACTACTATATCTACAAATTTAGAAACAACAGGAACTGGTTTCCAATCTAAATTCATATAAGACATATCACCATTAATCGCTAATTCATCTTTATATTTTTGGACAGGTTGTTCACCTCTCGCATATAATCTCAAGGTATGAAATCTATTATAAGAAGTAGCAAATCTAGTACCATTACCTCCTTGCCTCCACCATTCACTTTCAATAGCTTGAGCTACTCGTCTTCCATAATCAATAGAAGATTTTTCAGCATCTGGCACTACTTGGCTAGGAAAGGCACTATTTGAATTTGCGTATGTATTCATTTATTTAATTATTTTTGAAACTAATCCCTTGTTATCATATTTTTTAATTCCAAGATCAATTGGTTCTCGTTTTCTTCTACTTACTGGGGCGTATCTATTTTTGTTACATGCCATTATAGCTAGACCTGAACTAATAGAAGCATCATGTTTTGTTCTATTATTCATATCAAAAGATGCCCAATCTTCTAAGGTTCTTTGAAAATACAAATCTCCATATCCATCTCCATTAAAACCAATCGTATTTTCTATATAAGATTCAATTGCAGCAGCGTGTGCTTGTTTAATATCTTCACTTGAATTAGGTATTCCACCTATTTCTTTTTCTGTTATTGAAAGTTTATTCCAAACTTTGTCAGGTCTATTCATTGCAAAACCCCTATAACCTCTTCTTTTAAAATGATATAAAAGTCTAGGTTTATTATTTTCTATTAATATAGGCATTCCATAAAATATACACGCCATTAAAACATCTTCAAAAAATACCTCAGCTGTTTGTGGTCTAGCTATATATTCTAGAAAGAAATGATCTGCTGGTGCGTCTTCCATGCTAAACTTAGTTAAGCCATGTAAAGATCCATTAGAACCTCTTTTGTCTACGGTTCCTGATATATCATAAGGATCACAACCAAATGCTCCTATATGATCATTACCAGGATATTTAATACCATTTTTTTCTATATATCTATTTTGAAGATTATCATCTGGTATCCAGGTTATAAAAAACCTACCTTTATTATTAGGTGCAAATATAACTCTAGTATCTTTTATCCCATTTTCCCAAATGAAATTACCTTGAGTTACAGCTGCTTTGTTATTAGCGTCTTCATTAAAATCTATTTGTTGATATATCTTAGTTAGATTAAATAAAGATGATTTAGACTCGTCTCTAAAAGCATGTTTAGTAGTTCTAGGGAATTGTCTATAAAATTCGTTTAAAGCGTCTTGATCTTTTTTTAATCCATCAACTTCGTTTTCCCAATATTGTATGACTCCAAGATCGATGAATCCTCCATGTGGACCGGTAGTTTCGGTTTGTGGAGTATCGAAGACAGGCATCCCATAAGAATCAATGTATCCTTCGTAGTTCCATTCCATAGGTATGAACAAACTATATAATCCCGAGCTAGTCTGTCCATTGCGGTTTCTTTGTTTAACATCTGAGTTATCATATAATTTTTTAAAGTTTCTACCTCCTTTATCTAATGCGTTTGAAGTACTACCCATCATACACTTGCCAATAATTCTACTACCTAATCTTAGTGTTGTTTTTGTAACCCTCCAATTATTAAGAATATTATTTGGTTTCTCCCATTTACCACTTTCATCATGTACTAATAGTTTTAATTTTTCACCATCATAACTATTATCTCCTGTATTTTTCCAGTCAATAGTTGTGTCTAGTCCTTGTAAATCTACCGCTTCACTTCCTGCTTCAATACTTCTTCTAGTAAATTTAGAAGCTGGTACTCTATAAGCTAATTCTGTTTTAGGTCGATCCATACCATCTTGAATCGGTTTAAAAAAGAAAGGATAGTTAACTGAGATTGGTACAACTTTATCAGTAAACATTTTCTTAGCATCAGGTCCAGTTTTAGATAATATTCCATATCTGGAATCACTAGATATTGTAGCTAAGTTTACAGTTTCTCCTGAAGCCATAAAAGAGAATCCTGATCTACGGTTTTTAAGGTAACACATTCCATAGCATCTTGTATCTGCTTTACAAGCTTCCCAGAATAAGAAGAATAATCTATTAGCTTCTCTAAAATCTGGTGGTCCAACATCAATCTTAGACCATTGTAAATACATGTAATGAGTTCCAGTAAGATAAGTAGAAACCCCTTGATTATAAAACCAAAAACCTTCTTCACGCCTTTTAAATTCCTCATCAATATATTGAAACCATCTTTCTTTAAAATCTTCTGGATAATCTTTCCAATCGAATACTGTTTTAATTCTTTTTAAAGCTTTAGGATATTCAGTTTTATTCCATTTATCATTTTCAAACTTATGAACTTTTTCTTCCTTAGGTAAAGCTATTTTAAGATTTTGTATTTCATATATCTCTCCTATTTTACCAGTCTTACTAATAACTATAATATCATGCTCTTTATTATATCCATATTTCCATTTGCTATAACGATTAAGTCGTTTAACAATCTTAGGTTTAATATGATTATCTAAAATTTTATATAAAGTTTGCTTATACATTATTTAGACCTCCCTTCTGCAAAACCCTTAAAAGTCTTTTCTTTCTTTTCTTCTTTAGGTTTATCTTCTAGCATATTCTTTTCTTCTTCAATTCTATTTAGAATCTCAAAAGCATCGAATATAGCTAATTTTTTAGTAGCTGCAGCATTCTTCAATCTATCTGCGGAAATATCTGGGCCATAATCTATGATGGGTTCTTTAGCAACTTTGATTAACTCTTTAACTGCTACTTGTCCAGCCTGGATTATATTCTTCTTCGTTTCCTTTGTGTTCATACTTTATAACAATATCATTTGATTTCATACAATAAATTCGCTTATTATCTATAATAAACTCCCATTCTCTACCTGGTTTATAACCAACTATATCTCCTGGGTTAATATCAAGTGCTTCTAACTCATTATTACCTATCTTTAATATCCCAACACATTTCTTTTCTACATCTAACGTTAGAGATTCAGTATCTTTAATAGGCATTACGAAGCATCTATTCATAAAAGGTATCCAATTGTCACCTTTTTTATGTAAATAGATTTGATCTGGTTTACAAAAATATAAATCTTCTTTAAAATATTGACCACTATTTCTTTCATTACCTCTAACATCATACCATCTTCTAAAAATATTATGATGAATTATAATTTCATCTCCTGCTTTTATATCAGTACAATACGCTAATGGAGTAGACACAACAATAGCCTGTCTACTTACCATTTTGTGATCTTCTATATTTGCATTGATAATAAGTTTTTTATCACCTATTTCAATTTCATTATTATATCTACCTTTTTTAGGAGTTATAACAAAGTTATATATACTTTTCATTAATATTCTAAATCATATTCTACTGAGATAGCCATGTTAGAATTAAATTTCTTCCACGGCATTACCTCATCACTTTTTTTGATATATATATTATAAGAGTTGTCTGCTTGACTAAAACTTATACTACAAATTGTATGTCCACCATAAACAGATTGACCTACAGAATAATGCATAGCTTCGTTTTTATAGTCCGCGCCTATACTTATTTTTCTTATAATAGATTCCATTATCTATTTCTCTTCTTCCTTCTTCTCTACCGGTGTATAAGAACCATCAGTTAAATCAATATTTACTTGACCATATTTTTCTTCTAGATCTTTTTTAGTAGTTTCTAATGCTGAATGAAATTCTTCATATGCTTTATATACATCTATTTTTCTAGCTTCTAATGCTCCAAGGTCTAATAATACTTTTTGAATATTACCTTGTTGTTTTTTTATTGTATCTAATTCTTCTGTAGTAATTGCGTTTACTTTTGTTTCTTTATTTGCCATTTAATTTGATTTTAATTATTATTATTACTCTATATATTTATCACCTATTAATATGTGATTTTACTTTTTAAATATATTTGATGCCTTTTCAGTCGTGCGCCCACCGAAATAGGCTAAAACGACCGACATCATTATCTTCTCGAAAGTATCATTCCATAATTCATTTATATGAAAAGGTAAGCTCTCAATACTGTCTAAAATACCAGCCATTGAAAATATAACTATACACCATACTAATACTAGTGGGCGTACGTTTTTCGAAAGCCATGAATCAGACATAGAATCAGCTTCCCATCTTGAAGTAATAGATTCTATTTCTTTATTCTGTTGCTCGTATATTAATTGTTGTAGTTTAATTTTATCATCTAAACTTACATCAGACTTTGTTATTGCCGCTATAGCATCTTTAGGGGATGTTACTCCTTGTAATATATTTCCTAATGTAGGATTGATTACAGAAGCCGCACCAAACAATAATTGTCCAACAGTTGTATCTTTAAATTTTTTCTTTGCCATGTTATTTATTATAAGGAAATAATCTATTTAAAGTAGCTTTTCTAGATTTACACCCGCATCCACCAGGTATACTATCTGCTAACTTTTTTATTCCCGTCGCTGTTGTGAATTTTTCTACTGTATCTCCTAATCCTTTTGATTTCATTTAATTATAGTTTTTCGTAATCATCTGTTTTATCGTATGCTTCTTTTTCCCAAGGTAAATTTGGAGCTCCTTCATGCATTTTAGATCTTGGATAAGTTTTACCTTTCCAATATACATTTTTATCGTCATAATCTAAATCACCTCTCTTTATCTGATCTATATGTATTTCTTCATGCTCTATAATACTTTCATGATCTTTATGGGATAATTTATCAGATATTAATATAGTACCATTCTTGTTACCTTTTCCTAAACAACCTGGTTCTAATTCTCTTTCATAAACGGGAGAGGTTTTTTTAAATGGTGGTTCTAATTTAAATGCCATATCTTCTTCCTATTGATCTAGGATCTCCTGAAGGAATAACCCTGTTTTTACTTGTTGTATCACTATTTGCAATGTCGCTAACTATATTTCCCCCACTTACAGCTCCTTCGTACATACCTATAGTTTTCGCTCCTTTATATGCTAAACCTCCTTCTTTAAGAACTTTAGTTC
>Ga0098055_1001301_pt1 | contig 13654 bp, 14 predicted proteins | sample 17_taG_FD_75107 | JGI IMG/M metagenome (GOLD analysis project Ga0098055, IMG submission 75107) | Marine viral communities from the Subarctic Pacific Ocean - 17_ETSP_OMZ_AT15314 metaG | ecosystem: Environmental > Aquatic > Marine > Oceanic | place: Pacific Ocean | collected 2015-01-18 | reverse complement strand
GCCTTCAGCTCCTAAAGATTTAACTACTCCAGTTACGTTACCGATTACGTTAACTTCTGGAAAAAACGGTATGTTACCTACGCCAAGTAGTTCTAAGACAATAAACATTGCCATTAGTGATACTGCTACGTCAGCTATAGATGAACTCCATTTCTGAATGTTTTTTAATACTTCCATTTTACTTCCTCCTGGGATTTAATCCCTGTTTAAAAAGCAAGACCAATAGTTAAAGCATATAATTAATCCTGCTTACTATTTAGGTAGTCTTACTGTTATATAATAACACCATTTAAGTGATTCGTCAATGGCATAACTATATATCCTGTTGTGAAAAAGCCACATTCTAAAAGAACGGTAATTTGGTTTCTTCTGTTGTTTTGATATTATCTTTGACTATCTTGGCCAGTATTTCTTTGTCTGATAGGCCAAGCATCATGGCTTCGTCATAGCTGAGAGCTCCCCGCATATACCATGCTAACCTTAATGAATCATCTTTTAAGGCTCTTACCTCATCTTCATAGCCTTTGATTAATTCTTCGACTTCTGAAGGTTCTAGAGACAAGAGCCTTATACGAAAAAACTTGCGTAGTCGAATGTGATGTTTATAGGAAACTCTTTACTGCATTCTTCGTTGGTACATGTAACACCAACAGGTTTAATGTTGGCTATGTCACTGAGTTCTTTGAGATAGTCTTGTACTTTTTTAATAACTTTAGTGTCAGCATTGGCAAAAAACTCATTGATATGATCTGAATCAGTAACAACAGTACCATCTTCGGTTGTGATAGATTTAGTACTACTACCTAGCAAGCTGATGTTCATATCGATTATTTTAGCAAGGTGTTCGTCAAAGCGTTTTTTTGCCTCGATAGGATCGGCTTCTACTTCACCTAAACTCCTAACTATCTGCTGTTCTTCAAATGCGATCATGTTAGTTTGGTTAAGACTAAGGTACGGCTGTGGGTGTAATTGTATGGTTAGACTGTCAACTTTTAAAGGAACTTCGTAATTAGGAGCAGTAATAGTTCCTAAGGTAACTCCTAAATCAATAGCATGATCCTGATCAGTTTTACAATGTGGGCACTGCGAAGTGAAATCCATCTGATTACCATAGCTAGCTATACGTATTGCGATAAGAGTAGCATCAACATCAATGCTAGGCATTTGCCAAGCATCTTTTATGTCCGGGCAACAGCTCTGTATTACATTAACTACTCCTTGCCCGTTTAACAGTGCATCTGGAGTTTTTAAAGTTATTTCGTCTTTGGTAGTCATTGGCATAATGCCAATTTCGCCAGATGGTGGTATAGACAAAGAGTCTTTAGTCCAGTACTTACCATCACTAGGTAACTTTAAATAAATCGCAGGCTGTCTAAAATGCTTAGATAGTGGATTGCTTGAGGCAACTTGTGGAGTGTTTTGTTCCATGGTTGAAAATCCTATAAATATATATAATTGAATAGTCCTTAACACTATTTATAGCACCAAAAACACAGGCAAATAAAAATATATGAACGAAGAAGATCTCCAGGACATAATCGAAAGACTGAAAAAGCTCGAAGAAGGATTTGGTACCGCAACCTCTGAACTTCAGGTATTTACTAGTGCCGCCAAGAAAGGTACGGGTGACTTCAAGAAATCGGTAGAACAGTTTAATAAAGATATTAAACAAGGCAATGTTAGCTTCAACCAAATGGTTAGTGCAATTGATAATCTTGACGATGCTCTTGACGAGTTAGGCAACACTGCTAATGACCAAGCTAAAAGAAACCAACTGCTACAGAAAAGAAAGGAGCTAGTTCAAGAAGCAAGTAATATACGGACCGTAGAAGCAACTAGGCTATTCACTAAAAATCTACTCACTGGATCATCTAAATTAATCAGCGACCTAACAAACGATATGCAACGTGGTGCTGGTGGCGTTACTATGTCAACAACTATGTTAAAAACTGCAATAGATTTTGCTGGTGGTGCAATTGGTGTGTTTGGTGCTATGGTAGGAAAATTTGGCGAGTCCCTATCAAACAATTTAAATCCATTAGTATCTGGTATCGGTGGAATTGCTAGTGGAATCGGTGCAGGAATAACTTATACTGCTGATCAAGCTAAAAAACTAATGCAATTTGGGGTCGACATCCTCAGCAAAGAATTAGAAAAAACAAATAACGCCTTTAATACCATTGTTGGCAACGGTGCTGTGTTTGCAGGTGGACTAACAGCCATGCGTGAAGCTAGTGTGGGTGCTGGGTTAACATTACAACAGTTTTCTAAAGTAATAAGTCAACAGTCTCAAGACCTTGCATTGAGTGGAATGGGTGTAGCTGAAGGTGCTCGCATGGTTGGTGACACTGGACGAATATTTGATCAAAACAATGGTAGAATAAGAACACAACTACTGAATCTAGGATATGGGTTTGAAGAGCAAGCAGAAATAACTGCTACAGTTATGGGCAATATACGAAGAACAGCACAATCAGTTAACCCAGCTGTGCTAGCTACTGAAACACAAAAACTTGCAGAAAATATGAGACTAGTGGCCGCACTAACAGGTGAGGATGCTAAAGCCAAAACTAAACAGGTGCAAGAACAAAATCAGATCGCGGCATTCCAAAATGAACTAGCCAAAATGGGTCCAGAACAAGCCGCTCAAATTGATGCCGCTATGGCTCAGATGACTGCGATAGAGCAAAAAGCATTTAGAGATAGGGTGATATTCAATGGAGCTGTAATAAACAAGGATGCGGCAATATACGAAGCAACAAATGCCGCGGCCGCAGAAAAAGGTAGATTGCTTTATGGTAAGTTTCTTTCTGAAACATTTGATGCTACAGCAGTGGCAGATGCTAATGCACAGTATTCACAAGCAATGGTTGACGCTTTTAGGAAAAACCAAGCATTGTTTGTTGCAGGCTTTGCAACAGGTGATTCATCATTGAACACTGTAGCACAGGCTGGGTTAGATGCCTATAACCAATCTATTAAATTTACAAAAGAAGCTGTCGAAACAGCAAAGAACTCTGTAAAAACACTTAAAGACACAACAGATCCGTTAACTACAGGAATGGTTAAGGCCACATCCGCGGCTCAAGAATTAGCAATCAGTTTTGAAGCCTTACTAACACCACTACTAAAAATGTATGCCACTATTGCTGGTATAGGTCTTCAAGCCGCAAGCCAAGTAGTTGAAAACTTCCGAAATGAGATCCAGGGTACAGATACACCCAGCACAGATCTATTTCCGAATGCAAACGCACTAGGAATAGGTAAGGAATATAAACCCGGCCTAGCAACCGGCGGCATCAGTACAGGACCTGTAAGTGGTTATACTGAAGTACTACACGGTACAGAAGCAGTAGTTCCACTACCCGACAACAAGACAATTCCTGTAAGTCTAGACAGTAGTAGTATCACAGCATCACTGAATCAACAGACAGCTGTGATGAGTGAAGTACTGCGTACTCTACAGAAAAACAACAATCTAACATCACAAATAGCACAGAACAGTTACTAGCCTGATAAATACTGCAAACTATAGTTAAAGAGAACATATTATGGCAGGTTGGAAAAAGTATTTCAAATCAGCAAATCCAGAAGCTGGCGGACTAATGAGCCCATTAGGTGGTGGCGGTAGCAGTAGTAACTCCGTTGATCCAGGGTATCGTAATTTTGCTAGTAAACTTCCAGAAGTTTATATTGGACATCCTAACAGAACAGAGAGATACAACCAATACGAACAAATGGATCAAGATTCAGAAATCAATGCGGCCTTAGACATACTAGCTGAATTCATGACTCAGGACAATATCGAAAACGGTACTGGGTTTGATTTATTCTTCAAAGAAAAGCCAACAGACAACGAAATTAAAATCCTTAAAGATCAATTGAATCAATGGTGTAGTCTTAACAAGCTGAATAAGAGACTATTTAAATTAGTTCGTAATGTTTTAAAATATGGAGATCAGGTATTTCTACGTGATCCAGAAACGTTTGAACTTTATTGGACAGAAATGCACAAAGTAGTTAAAGTCATTGTTAACGAAAGCGAAGGCAAAGAACCAGAACAATATCTAATTAAAGATCTTAACATTAACTTTAAAAATCTAACAGCTACATCAGTTGCATCTAGTGATACATATCTAAACGCTCCCCAAGTAGGAGGCCCAAACGGAGCCTACACACAAGCAAACACACCATATGAAGGTGGTAGTAGATTCGCACATGCACAAAATGAAGCACCTATTAATGCAGAGCATGTGGTACATCTAAGTTTAACAGAAGGATTGGATCTTAATTGGCCTTTCGGTAACAGTATATTAGAGTCAGTGTTTAAGATATTCAAACAAAAACAACTGTTAGAAGACGCAATACTTATATACAGAATACAGCGTGCACCAGAACGTAGAGTGTTCAAAATTGACGTAGGTAACATGCCAAGTCATATGGCGATGGCTTTTGTTGATCGTATTAAAAATGAAATACACCAAAGACGCATACCAACGCAGACGGGTGGCGGACAAAACATGCAAGATGCTACTTACAACCCATTAAGTACAAACGAAGACTACTTCTTCCCAGTAACAGCAGACGGTAGAGGCAGTGATGTTACTACACTACCAGGTGGACAGAATCTAGGAGAGATTGATGATCTTAGATACTTTAACAACAAATTGGCACGTGGACTTCGAGTACCTAGTTCATATTTGCCAACAGGACCTGATGAAAGTAACGCACAATACAACGACGGTCGTGCTACTACAGCATTAATCCAAGAATGGAGATTTAACCAATACTGTAAACGCTTACAAAGTTTAATAGCAGGCACACTAGATCATGAATTTAAAATGTTTATGAGATGGAGAGGAGTTAACATTGACGGTTCTGTGTTTGAGCTTCGTTTCAATGAACCACAAAACTTTGCCAAATATAGACAAGCAGAAGTCGATTCTGTTCGCATACAAGCATTTACTCAGTTAGAACAAACACCTTATCTTTCAAAACGTTTCCTACTTAAACGCTATCTAGATCTTAGTGAAGAAGAAATGCAAGAGAATGAAGAAATGTGGAATGAAGAAAACGAAAGTGGAGAGGCATCATCAGCACCAGAAGCCGGACTACGATCAGTAGGTGTAACAACTGCTGGACTGCAATCAGACTTAGATGATCTAGCACCTACAGAAGCACCCACAGGAGAACCTACAGATTTAGGTGGGCCCGAAACAACAGGCAGTGGTCCAGAAGCACCCGGTGGTGATCTAAATTTATAAGATTGGTAAATACACTTATGAACATACTAGAATTTTTTGAAACAGCACCACATGGTTATGAAACGGAAAAAGACGACAACTCCGTAGCCAAACTCAATGACCTACGTAAAACTAAATTAACATTAAAACAGTTAAATCGACTACGTATAATGAATGATGTACGTAAACTAGAACACGAACAAAAGTTAGACACAGTGCGTAATCAGTACAAAGCACCAGCATCAGACGCAACCTCGCTGTAATTATCCTTCAAAAACAATCAAAAACAACGCATTTAACCTATAAAACCAAATAAATCGTTAAATACATTACATAACGAACAAATGAGACATTTTGATTTCAAAGATTTAAATTTTTATTTTTAAAAGGAGTTCACCGTAATGAACAAGTATGAACAACTTATTGAGCACATCATTAATGATGAAGACGCAAAAGCTCGAGAATTATTCCACGATATCGTTGTTGAAAAATCACGCGATATATATGAAAACTTAATCGACGATGCAGATCTAAACGAAGTATCTACTGAAGAATCTACTGAAGAAGTAGCTGACTTAGTAGACGAAATCAGCACAGAAGATGAAGGTATTTCAGAAGAACACGAAGAAGATCATGACGCTGAAGATCATGACGCTGAAGAAGAAATGGACATGGAAGTTGACGCTGATGAAGCACCAACTGAAGAAGAAGATGTAGAAGACCGTGTTGAAGATCTTGAAGATGCACTTGACGAATTAAAAGCAGAATTTGATGCACTAATGGCAGGTGAAGATGCTGAGCCTGAAGCTGAAGTAGCAGTTGATGCTGAAGAAATGGCAATGGCAGAAGCTACAGATTCTGAGGAAGAAGCAGTTGAAGAAGCTAAAGAAGAAACTGTTGACGAAGATGCTGAAGAAGTTGCTGAAGAAACTGTTGAAGAAGAAGCAGAAGTTGTTAAAGAGTATGTTGAAAAAGCTCCAGCTCCTGTAACTGACGGCCAAGGTGCAGATACTAAATCACCAGTAGCAGGCAAAAACGACATGGGCGGTACAGCAGTAAACATGGACTTAGGTGGTGAAAGTAACCCAGACGGTACTAAACCAGCTAAAGCACCTCAACCAAAAGGCGATTTAGTTAAAGATCCATTAAACAAACCAGGCGCTAAAGCAGGTAAAGCTTATAGTAAGAAAGAAAAAGCAGATAACAAGCAAGCACCAGGTACAGATACAGATTCACCAATTGACGGTTAATTAGGAAACAACAATGGCTACATATCTTAAAGAGCACTTAACATTTACCCAAGCTGGGATGGAAGTCCTATCTGAAGACAAGAAAGACGGTAGTGGTAAGGACTTATATATGAAAGGAGTATTCATTCAGGGTGGTGTAAAAAATCACAATGAACGTGTATATCCTATAACAGAGATTGAAACAGCCGTTTCTACATTAAATGAACAAATCAAGGGTGGCTATAGCGTCTTAGGCGAAGTAGATCATCCTGATGATTTGAAAATTAATTTAGACCGTGTTTCACATATGATTGAAAATATGTGGATGGACGGACCTAATGGCTTCGGTAAATTAAAAATTCTTCCTACTCCAATGGGTCAGTTAGTTGAGACCATGTTGGGATCAGGAGTAAAACTTGGTGTTTCATCTCGTGGTAGCGGAAACGTTAACGAGGGAGACGGCAAAGTAAGTGACTTCGAAATAGTCACAGTCGATGTAGTTGCACAACCTAGTGCCCCTAATGCATATCCAACAGCGATTTACGAAGGACTGATGAATATGAAAGGTGGCCAACAGGTATTCGAAATGGCACGTGAGGCCAGTGCAGATCAAAGAGTACAAAAATATTTGAAACAGTCTGTAACTAGACTAATCAAAGATTTGAAAATTAAATAGGAGATCATAATGTTAGACGCTATCAAACCATTGTTAGATAGTGGCATCATTAATGAAGAAACTCAAGCTACGATAAACGAAGCTTGGGAATCACAAATTAATGAAGCCAGAGAAACTATTCGTGCTGAATTGCGTGAAGAGTTTGCTGGTCGCTACGAACATGACAAAAATGTAATGGTTGAAGCTCTAGACAAAATGGTAACTGAAAATCTTACCGCTGAACTTAAAGAGTTCGCCGATGAGAAACAAGCTCTTGCAGAAGACCGTGTTAAGTTTAAAACACAAATGGTCGAAAATGCTGGTAAGTTTAATGACTTTATGGTTAATAAACTTGCTGAAGAAATCAACGAGCTACGCACAGATCGCAAAACTCAAACTGAAGCTATTGCTAAGTTAGAGAAATTTGTTATCCATGCACTAGCTGAAGAAATTAAAGAGTTTGACCAAGACAAGAAAGCAGTTGTTGAAACTAAAGTTAAATTAGTAGCAGAAGCTAAGTCAAAACTAGCAGAACTACAATCAGCTTTTGTTAAACGATCAGCTAAACTTGTTAAGGAATCAGTAACAAATAATCTAGGCTCAGAATTAGCTCAACTAAAAGAAGACATCCACTCAGCTCGCGAGAACATGTTTGGACGTCGTATCTTTGAAGCGTTTGCAAACGAGTTTGCTGTAACTCATTTAAATGAGAACACTGAACTTGCTAAACTTCAAGCAACAATTGATGAAAAAGAATCAATCATAGCTGAGAGTCAAAAAGCAATCGAAGAAAAAGAAGCTCTAGTTGAAAGTAGTAAACATGAAGTTAAAATGATTAACGAAAGTGTAAATCGCAAGAATAAACTTGACGAATTATTGAAACCTCTAAACACAGAGAAAGCTGATGTAATGTCTAGCTTACTCGAAAGTGTGCAAACTGATAGACTTCAGAATGCATACGAAAAGTATTTGCCAGCAGTTCTAAACAACACAAGCAAACCGAAGGCCGACAAGCCCACGTTAGCTGAAAGTCGTGTAGAAGTATCTGGTGATAAATCTGCTAAAGCCAGCGAAGAAAATCTCAACAACGTTGTAGAAATTCGACGTTTAGCAGGGCTATAATAGCATAAATTTTTTTTTAAAGGAAATAAAGAAATGACAACCCAACTATTAGAAGGACGTTGGAACGAAACTAAGGACGCTCTGTTAGAAGGCTTACAAGGCGCACGTAGATCGACTATGTCCGTAATTTTAGAAAACACAAAGAAACACTTGCAAGAAAACGCTACAAGTGGCGCAACAAGTTCTAGTAACGTTGCTACATTAAACAGAGTTATTCTTCCTGTAATTAGACGAGTAATGCCAACTGTTATTGCTAACGAAATCGTTGGTGTACAACCAATGACTGGCCCAGTTGCTCAAATTCATACACTAAGAGTACGTTATGCTGATACAAACAATGCAACAGGTACAGCAAATGACGTAACAGCTGGTGATGAAGCATTATCACCGTTCAAAGTAGGCGTTGCTTACTCTGGTGACGGTACTGCTGGACTAGCGGCTAATACATCAGCACTAGAAGGCCAAGCAGGTCGTAGAATTAACGTTCAAATCTTAAAACAAACTGTTGAAGCTAAAACACGTAAGTTATCAGCACGTTGGACTTTTGAAGCGGCTCAAGACGCTCAAGCAATGCACGGTCTAGACGTAGAAGCTGAAATCATGGCGGCACTAGCTCAAGAGATTACTGTTGAAATTGACCAAGAAGTTCTAGCTTCATTAAGAAGTTTATCAGGTTCAACATTTACATATAACCAAGCGGCAGTATCTGGTACAGCTACATTCGTTGGTGATGAACATGCGGCATTAGCGGTTACAGTAAACCGTGCGGCAAACTTAATCGCTCAAAGAACACGTAGAGGCGCAGGTAACTGGGCTGTTGTATCGCCAGCGGCGTTAACAGTACTACAATCTGCTACTACTTCAGCGTTCGCAAGAACAACTGAAGGTACATTTGAAGCTCCAACAAACACTAAGTTTGTAGGTACATTGAACTCAGCAATGAAAATTTATGTTGATTCATATGCGGCTGATTCACAAGCAGTACTAGTAGGTTATAAAGGTTCAAGTGAAGCAGATGCGGCGGCGTTCTATTGCCCATACGTTCCACTAATGAGCTCAGGTGTTGTATTAGATCCAAGTACTTTCGAACCAGTAGTAGGCTTCATGACAAGATATGGCTATGTTGAATTATCAAACACAGCGTCATCCCTTGGTAATGCGGCAGACTACTTAGAAGAAGTAGCTGTTTCAAACTTATCATTCTCATAAGTTAAACTTATGTAAGATAGGTTACAAACCTAGTAACATTAAAAAAGCACCTTTAGGGGTGCTTTTTTTTGGCTGAAGATAAATACTATGGCACAATACTGTGTTTATGCAGACAAAACTGCGTACCCGTTAGAACGGGTGCTTTAGAAGGAGAAAAAAAATGGGAAGACCTGTAAATAAGAATTTCATCGGTGATGGAACAGGAAAAATTCAAGTAACAGCAGTTAAATTTGCGGCAGGCGGAGAAATCCTAACTGAGGCGCATATCACAAAACAAAGATCAGCAAACAAATTTATTGTTACAGACGGATCTAAAGAAGAAACTTGTACACTAGTCAACAAGTCAATTGGCGCATTAGGTGCTAGTGAATTCTGTATCAACAGTACTGACAGTGATGGTACTACACAACAGGTAACAAAACTTTACAACAGAAAAGCTCAAGTTGAAGCGTCAACTAACCACAGATATGAAAAAAATGCTGATAGCACACGAGCATTAACAGATACTGCTGTCATTACTGGAGCTACAAGGGCAAATCCAGTTGTTATTACATCAGCCGGGCACGGTTTTGCAAACGGAACTAAAGTGTCAATCATGAAAGTTGCAGGAATGACTGAGCTTAATACCGAAACTGCATACACAGTAGCAAGTACTGCAACAAATACTTTTGCACTATCAGGTGTTAATGGTTCAGCTTTTACAGCATACACCAGTGGTGGTGAAGCTACAAAAGCGGCAACTACTGCCGGCGAAATTGTGATAGATGCACAAGCTAGTTAATTAAAGTAAAATACACGGAGAACAAAAATGGGACGACCACTAAGTAAAAGATATTTCGGATTAGCTGGCGCCGCAGGCGGAGAAGGAGTGGCGTCATTGAAAGTTAATGGAGCTAATAGTTATTCATCGGGCACAACTATAACCATTGCAGAATCACCAATTGGTGGTACTAGAGCAGAAGCAAGTATTACTTTTGTTGCATCTGCAGATGGAGCACCAGGTAACGGTAATGTAGCATCAACAACAGTAACAACAACTGGTACAGGTTATACATCTGCTCCGGCTGTAACATTTGTAAAACCAGCTAACGTAGTAGTAGATGGATTTACACAAATTGCAGGTAAAGTATTTAAGTTTTCATCAGGTGTAACTGAAGGTATTTACCCTGGTATGGTTGCTAATGTGTTCTTTACAACATTAACAAAAGGCAACCCAACAAGAGTTGTTAGTGTTGACGAAGCTTCAGGTAATATCACAATGTCAACTGCTAACACAGCGGCAATCAGTTCACCAGTTAACTTCGGTGACGTTGGTAGACTTGGATCATTAACAACAGTACTAGTTCCAGCAGTAACTACAGGTAATACTATTCAAGCTAATGCATGGATTACAGGTGGTGGAACAGGAAGAATTGGTGACATTATTTCACAAAAAGGCTCTACTAGATATAACATAGCAAATGATGAAGGCGAAGGCGTTGTAACATTAGAAGGTAGTGCAACAACACTAGCGGCTGGTGGACCGTCAGCAGAAGGGAATTGTGCAATAACAGTAACTGAAAGCACAGGAGCATCATACTATATTACGAAACTTAATTCACGTACAGTAACACTTGGTGTGAGAATTAATGGTACACAGTTTGGGAATGGTACACAAGTGCCATGGAATCCAAATGCGGCAGTTGCTAATGTTAGCGTTAAGATATCAACAAACGACTAATCATTATAATATTAAAAATAGCACCTTCGGGTGCTATTTTTTTGAGTTTTAGTTTAGAGGATAAATAATAGAAACTGGAAATAAAATAATATGGCCGCATTTAAAAGACTTAATACAAATTATACTATAGATACCCCAGATGTCTTCATGACCGGTAACTTACATGTTGCTGGAGTTTATGATACTACCACAGTAACAAATACTGATGTACAAGATAAAGATATTACGTTAAATGTAGGAGAACCAGGATGGGGCGTAGGCGGTAATGCATCACCCGGAACTGCGTCACTTCAAGTTGACAGAGGATTACAGGCCAACGTTGGCATTAGATGGAACGAAACATCAGATGTATGGGAATTAACTACCAACGGTACAACTTTTAACACAATTTTAACAGCAGGTGGCGGTGGTCTATCCAATGTTGTAGAAGACACCACTCCGCAGTTAGGTGGAAATTTAGAAACTAACGGGTTTCATTTGCAGTTTGACGAAACTACATATGTTCCAACAGCAACAGCTGATAAATCAAAAATATACGCAGACGCAGTAGGTAGTGCAGGTAGCGGATTGTTTGTAGTAAATAGTAATACAGCCTCTGATGAATTAGTAACAAAATCGAAAGCCATAGTGTTTTCAATAATTTTATAGGAATAGAAAATGGCGATAACAAATTCTTTAATAACGACAGGCAATGCGGCAAACGTATATGTCAGCAGTGGAGCAAGTGCAATCACAGCTATGTATCTTTGTAACACACACGGTTCAGCAAGGTCATTTGATATTTACGTATGCCCAACAGGAAATACGTTAACTACATTAAGTCATAGAGTATACTCAGGTATACAATTACAAACAGGTGACACTTATGTTATTGACAGCGAAAAACTAATATTATCAGATGGTGACATGTTAAAAGCTAATACTGATGCTTCTAATGCTATTTCAATGACTATAAGCTATATAGGAATATAAATGGGACGCTTTGCAAAAAATACTATATTTTCATCTGGCAACTATGCTATAGGACTTCAAGCTACGTCAGCTAGTTTTAGGTCAAATGTAGCCGGAACTACAAATCAAACGTCATTACGTTATAGTACAACATCAGATAAACTTGAACATTACGCACACACAGCTAATGCGTGGCAAACAGTATCAACTGTTGGTAGTGCAAAAGCATTAGTTACTAAAGATAGTTTCACTGGAGATAATTCAGTAGCGAATTATGGTCCGTTATCGTTCGATTATAATGTAACAGATCCAGACTTATGGGCGGCTAATATTTTAGTTCATGTTGGAACTGTTTATCAAATCCCTGGAACTAATTATGAATTTGTTGCCAATGCAGTATCAGGCACTGACATACATTTTAATTCCAACCCAACAACATCATCACAAATTACTGTAATACACGGATTGAATTCTACAGAGCCTTCTTAATTTTCTGATAAATACTAGAAAGATTGGAAAATTTAAATGGCAATTAGTCGAGTTCCCGGGTATTCTCTAGTATCCAATTTAGATCGTAAAGGCACTGATATTTCGATAACATCGAATGGGCCAACTATTACATATTGGGACGTAGCGAACAAACGATTTGGTATTGGTGATTTTAAAACACTACCAGCAACTTTCTCTTTGGCTACTTTATCTACTACAGATTTTGGAAATGCTATACTATCTAACATTGCCATGCCAACAGTTGGTAACGATGCGGCCAGTAAACAATATGTAGATCAACAGATTGGTGAAGGTGGAGCACTTAAAGGCAATACAATAGTTTTAGGTTCAGCTCTTGATGGATCGTTGACATCAGACGGAGCATACGTTAATTGGACAACATCAACCAAAGTAACTGATGCCATTGATGATTTAAATGAAGTAATTGAAAATGTAAGAAGTAGTACGTTCGTTAAAAATGTAGATTTCTCAGCTGATGTAACAAGTGGTGGAGCAGGTACAACAGTAACACTGACTATCACAGCAACAGGAAATGCCAACAGATATACTATTGTTTGGGGCGATGGTGACACTACTACAGCTACCACAGATTCAACACCAACACATACATATGCAACAAACACAGGATCACCTTTTGATGTTACAGTAACAGCGTTTAACAATCAAGGTTCAGGCACAGGGTCAACAGCAAGTAAAACTAGAGAAGATTATATCACAATCTTTACAGCAGATCCTGTAGTAAGTTTTGCTATATATTCTGCGTCAAGTGGCGGATCACCAATAAACTTTTGGGATGACGGTGCTACAGTTTACCTAGACAATAATACAACAAACATTGGTAGTGCAACTGTACAATATACCATTGATTGGGGCGATAGCTCTAGTGATGATGTTATAACAGACGATACAGCAAACGGTGGGTCACAAGGTGGTAGACTAGCACATACATTTACAGCATCAACAGAACAAGAACAACAAAGAACAGTTAAAGTCACACTAGACAGTCACTCAACTG
>Ga0098055_1001298_pt1 | contig 13677 bp, 19 predicted proteins | sample 17_taG_FD_75107 | JGI IMG/M metagenome (GOLD analysis project Ga0098055, IMG submission 75107) | Marine viral communities from the Subarctic Pacific Ocean - 17_ETSP_OMZ_AT15314 metaG | ecosystem: Environmental > Aquatic > Marine > Oceanic | place: Pacific Ocean | collected 2015-01-18 | reverse complement strand
CAAATAGGTTATCTTGTTTCATTTTTTTATTTCTCCTTAATTAAAAAGTTAGGTATAAAACCATCGCTTACAAAGTTTAATACTTCTTTAAAGTTATCGGTTGCAAGTAATTCCTCTGGAATGTCTAGCGTATCGCCACTTGCATAGTTATCACTAAACACCGTAAATCTTGGGTTTAAATTATCCATTGTGGCGCAACCATTCCATTCTTTAGAGTTGCGTAAACGCTCGTTCTTATCGTGGCTATCAATAAAAATGATATACCCATTACTTGAATAATAACTAGGCAATACATCGTGGTGATAGCCGTTGTAAGTCCAATCTTTAGGAATGTTTAAATCTGTTATGTAAGTTGACCAATCCATTTTATTTCTCTCTCTCTTTTGGTTTAATTAATGTGTAATGAATGTAACGGGTTTACTTGCTTGCCAACATAACCCACAAGCGCCACAATCTGGAACAAGCGTCTCTTGTCCTTTTTGTGCAAGCTTTCCCGTCTCTTTACTTATTTGCGTTGGGCATTGAAAAGCTTGTTTATGCTTTAACATTACTTTTGTGCGTTTATCGTCAACGCTTAAAGCGGTCATTGTATTGCGTTCAAAATTACCGCTAAACCTTAACGCCCAACGGCTAGAACAATTTTCACTTAATGATAGTAAAGCTTGCCCAATAGCTTTTTCAAGTGGGTCGGTTGCATTGGGTTGGTTGGCTGTATAACCGTAAACATGTAAAGCGGGATACATGCTTAACCATTTTGCCCATTTAGCAACATATCCAACACTATAAAAATCACCCAATATATGTAACCTAACAAGAAATCCTTTTGGGTGTTTGGCTTGTAAGTTTGACAGTTCAAGTTCTAGCATGTTTTCAAGTTCAAAACCTGCCTCGTATCGGTACGCATACATCATATTGTTGCCATAGCATGTTGCCCAATGTTGGCATGATTTAGGGCAAGTTGCACGTTCTTCAAGTGTCAAAGTAAATATTGGAAAACCTTTCCATTTACCTTTGGTTACTTTTTTACCAAGTTTTACATTAGTTGACTTTTTAATTAGCAATTCACTCTTTGCCATTGTATCACGATTAGCTTTTTTAATGCGATTAGTAAAAAGCGTTTTGCCATTCATGATTGCCAATTCTGTTTTGCTTAATTGTTTCATTTTATATTACTCTTTCCTAAGTTAAATTAATTATAAAAGTATCACCTTAAATAGATGATACAATTGTAATTAACTTTAGAAGCATCTAGCAATATTGATTGCTTTATAAGCTTTTGCTGTTGCATCTAATGCTAAACCTAATTGTGAAAGCTTTTTGATTGCTTCAATTTGTTCAAACCTAGACGCAAACTTTGCCTCGTTTAAATTGTTTGAAGCTATCCAGTATTCTGTTTGCAGAGTTTGAAGTTGTTCATTTGCATTATCTGTTAATGCTTTTGCGGTGTCTTGTATTTGGTTTGCTGTTTGGTTTGTCATTTTTATATTTCCATTTCTAAGTTTTTATAGGCGTTTGTAATTGCGTTTGCATCGTCAGTAGTTTTGACAATTTTTATATGTTTCTTTTTAGTATTATAATGTGAGTATTCTATCTCAGTTTTAAGAGACGCTTTAGTATAGTCTCCGAATTCATCAAACCAAGTTTGAGTTTCAGTGTCATAAACGAAAAGAATATAATAAGGTTTTGTTGTTGTTGTCATAGCTAAAGCCCTAAATGATTAAATTATTCTACAACCATTATTTCAGTTTTAATTAAATGTAAATACCTAAATGCAAAATAATATAGTTATTGCATATTTTATGACATTTTAATCATGATATTGCATTCGGCTGCTTTCACCTGGAGATTACATTCATTAAATTGAATATGTAGTTATACTATATAATAGGACAAAAAAAGTTGTGACGGTAAGCGTGTTTCTATTTGGGTGGGTGGGTGTTTTTACATTGTAAGTTTTATGCATCCCTAGTTGGTTTTTTTGTGTCTCTTTTTTATCCGACTATTTTAATACACTATATTTCAACTTAAATGTTATATTATCAGTTATAAAAACGTTTAATAACAATGCTTTATACGTGATATATTAATAATTTACTATGATAGTAGCATTTTAGAAGGTCAAAACAGGCAAGAGGGAGGGGCGTGACCCACCTGGGCCTATGGCGTTGTATATACATGTAGAATTACACGCACGGGATTTTTCGTTTTGGGTATACATTTAGCCACACACCTGGTAATAGCTATAAAGTAAGTCCGATTCGGTCTTATCTAGTAGAGTGTTATAGCTCACGGAATGTTACAATATATTACAGTATTAACACTTTTTGTTACAATATGCATTTTCCGCTTGACTGCCCCTCTCTTACGTTTATAACTACGTAGTAGTAGTAGAGAGTTATAACTCTTAAGTGTAAAAACTAAAAATAAAGTAAAAACTAAATAAATAGTTAAACTATATAGAATGTGTTACAAATAGGATAGTGGACATAGGAAGAGTTTAAACTCTAAGAGTTATAACTCTAGGGTTGACACTGTTTCTAGAGTAGAGTAAACTCTTTGTATTACAGTAATACTATTAATAAATATAACTATAATCTTGTATTACTCTACTTTACTGATATGTGTCACACTCTACGTGTTACTCTCTCCTCCCAAAACCTCCTCATACGTAGTTTGCGACACATATCGGCTTCCTTACCTTATTATGTGTTGACAATGCCAAGCAAACCAATAAAACTATATGCATGTGAAAACATATTGGATGAGTTTTACTCTGCCTTAGCTAGAAATGATGCTAGAGCCTTCCAACGTGTACACATTCCTATGAGTGACGTGTTTTACGTTAGAGCTGCAATAGAAGCAGACACTGGAAAACGCTATACTCTTGATCACGTAGAACGAGCTATGTACCTTGAGGGTATGCTAGACCGTAAAGACGTGTTAGACCCTGATAGAAAGCGACCCTATGCCGACCCCCAAGAAGAAACGTAGCAAACAGCCTTATCAAGAAACTGCTGAGCAGAAGAAGAAGAGAGCTTCACGTAATGCTGCACGTAGGAAAATGATCAAAGCAGGTAAAGCTAAGAAGGGTGATGGTAAGGATGTTGACCATAAGGATGGCAATCCTAAGAATAATAATAAGAGTAACCTTCGTATGAAAACTAAGAGATCTAACAGAAGTTATCCACGTAACAGCAAAGCAGGAAAGAGATAATATGCCTAACTTTAAGAATTGTAGTACTTGTCCTACTAAGGCAAAGTGTGCTAAAGCAGGAAAGTGTTTAAATAAAAAGAAGAGTAGCTACTCTAAGGGTGGCATGACTAAGAAGATGGGATACAACAAGGGTGGCTACGCCAAGTGCGGTGCATCTTATAAGGGGTAAAGAGGTATATGTCTAAGTCTCCTACACCTACCAATAAGAAGTTGTATGCATCTGTTCGTGCTGCAGCTAAGAAAAAGTTTAAAGTATGGCCTAGTGCGTATGCATCATCTTGGCTTGTAAAGGAATACAAGAGAAGAGGGGGTAAGTACAGTGGCTCGACAGCAAACAAAGTCAGCAAAAAAGCCTAAGAAGGGTGGCTTAGGTAAATGGCATGGCGAGAAGTGGGTAGACGTTAAGACAGGTAAGCCTTGTGGACGTAAATCTGCTTCTAAGTCTAAGCGTCCCTATCCTGCTTGTAGGCCAAAAGCTGTAGCAGGTAAGATAACTAAAAAAGAAGCGGCTAAGAAGACTAGCTCTAAAAAGGTGAAATGGTCTACTACAGCTTCTGGTAGAAAGAGGAAAGCATAATGGCAAAGGGTGTTCCACATTATTTCAAGGATGGTACTGAACATAAGGGCGGTATGCATAAAATGCCTAATGGTCAGATTCACTCTGGTAAAACACATGGTAAAACTAGTAAAAGATTGTTTCACTTAAAAGAGTTGAGTGCAACAGCAAAGAAAAAAGTAATGGCTAAGAGGAAGAAGTAATCAAACTATTTAAGCCTTCTTTAACTTTACGTAAACATATAGAAGTTGACGTATACTATGAGCATCCTTGTTTAGATGAGATGAAGTATATAGACTTGTGTTCTAGGTTTAATAAACCGCATATGAAAAATCCTGTAAAGAATGAAAGATCTATTGCTACTTGCTATGGTTTAATAGAAATGCAAAGACATAGTATTAGCTTACAGTCTTGGATGGATTGGGACATGGAGATTACAGAAGAGAAGGTAAACTTTAATTCTGTTAATCCTAGTTTAATTGGCACAGATTGCTCTCATACATTTATTACTAATGGTTGGGCAGATAAAAATAATATAGTTATAGCAAAGATATCACCACCCTTTGCAGCTACATGTAAAGAAGATATAGACTTTGTTATGGCTTCAAGCCCTTTCTTAAAACATAATTTACATATACCTAGTGGTATGGTAAACTTTAAGTATACTAATTCTTTTGCCTTTTTTATATATTTGCATAAAGAATATCTAAGAAAGTGGGACTTTGCTGAGGGTGATAGCTTAATTAACTTAGCTCCTATGAGTGATAGACCTATAAAAGTACATAATTATTATGATCCTAGTAAGTACCATTACTATACAAATAAAACTCGACCTACACAAAAGGCACATTCCTTCTACAAAAGACGTAAACGATTAATGGATAATACATAATGGCTATACCTGAACGAGTCAAAACTAAAATGAAGAGCGCTGGGTTAAAAGGCGTTAATAAACCTCAACGGTTAAACGATGGTAGTGGTAAATCACATCACGTAATGGCTTCTGAGGGTGGTAAGTACAAATATATTAAGTTTGGTGAGAAGGGTGCAAGCACTGCAGGTAAGCCTAAAGCAGGTGAATCTGATAGAATGAAGAAGAAACGTGCTTCATTTAAGGCTAGACACGCTAAAAACATCAAAAAAGGTAAGATGAGTGCAGCTTACTGGGCAAATAAGGTAAAGTGGTAGTATGTCATTAAACAATTTAGGTAAACCTGCACGTATGAAGTCTGTTTATGGACACAATACAGGTACAACTGTAGAAGAAGTGTATGTATGTCCTGCTAATTGTACTGCAGAAGTAACGTTTATACACGTTTCTAATGGTGCTACCAGTGGAACTAACAATGTTTCAGTACAATGGTTTGTATCATCGGCTAATTATACGTCTCATTTTTTAAGTGCTAAGTCTATATCGCATAGTGACTACATATCTTTCCCTGATATAGACCTAATACTGCAACCTGGAGATAAAATACAAGTATTACCTTCCAGCGCTGGGCATATTGATACAATATTAACAGTAACAGAGACGTTTGTACCTGTAGGGTAACGGGTATGCAGGATTATCTGTATAAGATCAACTACATATCAGTATAACTGTGTGCGTAAAGGCTACAATGGGTAGTCTTAAACGTATAAAGGTATACATAACATGTTTAAATCAATATTTTCAGCTATTTCTGGCGTAAACAAATCAATTATTAAGTCTCGACAAGCTAGTGCAGACTTATACTTACTACAAAACCTAACAGATAGAGAATTACAGGATATAGGTGTTACTCGTGGTGATCTCATACACAGGTACTACAACAAAGACTAAGATACTGCTTGCATTTGTATTTTTGCTAAGTATAACTACTGCTTGTAGTACTCAATCATTAGTAATGCCTCTCTCTTGTCCTCCTGATAATAAGAAATGTCAACGGAATTTAGATGCACAAACATTATCTCTCATCGGTCAAGAAGCTGCAGCACTACAACTTATGTGCATGGACGCTGATCTTACAGATGTTCTTGGCGACAAGTGTACAAAGTAACGATGTAACTGGTGATTTTAGTAATAACTATCAAGACTCAACAGTAGATAGCAATAACACTTCTACAAGTGAGACTAATAATTACAATGCAACGGGAGCTGGTGAAAAAGCTCCTGTTATGTCCAGTATAGCACCTACAGTTATGGGTGGTGGTGGAAACGATTCCTGTTTAATGCCTACAACGATGGGCTTTCAGGTAAGTTTGTTTGGTTTATCTCAGGGTGCAATGGTACAAGATGCATACTGTAATAGACGTAAGAACGCTAGACTTTTAGGGACTCCACAACAGATAGGGGGTCTTGGTTTACAAGTTTCTGGGATATCTACAATCTGTGGTGATCCAGATGTTTTTAAGGCCATGATTTTAGCCAGTACGCCCTGTCCTATAATGGATGTTTTAACTGGTAAGCTACTGATGGGTAAGGATGCAGTAGATAAATATAGAGAAAACCCTCAAGCGTTTATCGTGGGGTATGAAGAAGACAAAGAGTTTTGGGACAGTCTATTAAGAATTGGAGAGGATTTAACGGATGAAATCAATGAAGCAAAAGTTGCTAACAACAGCAGGGACACTCGCTCTATTAGTGAACGGTTCAGGTCTACTCGCAGAGTCACTTCCACCACCCGATTACAGCCAGACGGGGGATCAGAAGATACAGTCACTGATTGATTCTATCAATGTTATAGACAATCGGTTACAACTATCTCTGAACTTAGGTATTGGTGCAGTAGGCTATGCTGAAGTTGGTGGCGTTATTGTTGATGGAGCATTAGACGGTGCTAAAGTAACTGCTGCAATGCTTGGAGCTTACTTAGATGCTAAGAGTAAAGTTATGAATCATGACTATGCTACAGCAGAGAATGCGAATCAGTTGTTTGTACAAGAACATACTGCGGCTATGAATAACTTAGTTGCGGCTGTTGATGTACTTGGCGATGCTACATCTGTATTAATGACTGCCACATCTGTCGCTGATATAGCTTCAGACGCTGATACAAAGCCAGAGCAGGTTGCATTACAAGAGATGATGGCTACAGATGAATATAGCCTTGACGCTTCCGAAGTTGACGACTATAATAACGCACTTGATGCAGTAGCAGAGTATGCTCAACAAGCAGGTGCTTTCATGGCTGCAGCTAACAATACGGAGTTGACTACAAGTATAGATAACTATGCCACAGCTAATAACATAATGGTTGGATCATATACAGCTATTACTTATACACAAGCAGTTGACGAGTTTGTTATATCTTGGGATGATTCAGGATACGGCACTGGTTGGAATGGTTATCTTACAGACGATATGAAAGATGCAGACGATGTATACGGCGCAGGAGCTTACATCATGCAACACGGGTCAGCTTCCTCTAACATGTAGGAAACATTATGATAGAAGATGCAGAAGTTAAAGTTGGTGGGTTTACTTTTAAAGGGTGGTACATAGCTGCTGCCCTGCCAATACTAGGATCTCTTAGTGGCGGTATATATTATGGATATGACACACTACAAAGGTTCTATGCTGTAGAATCAGGTATTGAGACAGTAGTAGAAGCTTCAGGAAAGTTTAACTCTAAGTCTAACGAACTAAGTACACGCATTCAAACAGTTGAATCTAGTCTGAATGTAGATATACAAAGTGTACACGCAGACTTAACAGTTAAATCACAGGATATGGAAGCTGATCTTAGCTCTCGTATTCAAGCAATAGAACAGGCGGTAGCAGACAATGACGTTAGAGGTCTTAACACAAGGTTGTCAACGATTAGCACACAGATGCAAACAATCTTGGAACAACAGAAAGAGTTGCTTGACTTACGTAGTCAAGTTGAGAGATCTACTGGGATCACTGATAGTCTGGGTGATAAGCTTAACGAATACCAAACTGAAATAGATGATATATGGAAAGCATATGATTCTCTCGTGGATAACCCACTATAAGGAAAGCCAATGGCACGTAATTTAACCCCAAACCAACAAAAGTTTCTCGAAGTCTTGTTTGACGAGGCAGGTGGAGACGTGGTTTCAGCAAAAAAGATAGCAGGATACAGTGAAAATACACCTACGAGACTTATTGTCGAATCTCTCAAAGATGAAATTGCCGAAGCTACCAGAACGTACTTCTCTAGGACTGCGCCAAAAGCTGCGATGGCTATGGTCAGTGCTTTATCTGATCCTACGGAACTTGGTATCAAAGATAAAATGGCTGCTGCAAAAGATCTACTTGATCGTGCAGGGCTTGGTAAAGTGGAAAAAGTAGATGTATCATCTTCTGGTGGGGGTATATTCTACCTTCCACCTAAAGAGGGTAAGAACGAGTAGCCTTGTCTGAATACGATTATGACAGGGACTTCGGTTTCTGGGAGTTACCTAAACCTAAAAAGAATGATAAGGTTTGGCATCCAGTAGTTAGAGTAGCGGCTCGTGTTGTACCTTTTGGTTATGAGATTGATCCAGACAACGAAAAGCTGTTTCAACCTATACCTCACGAACTAGAAGCATTACTGCTTGCAAAGAAGCATCTAAGGCAGTATAGTTACAGGGAAGTGGCGAACTGGTTAACAACACAAACAGGTCGTTCTATCTCCCATGTAGGTCTAAAGAAGAGAATAGCCATTGAGCGAAGACGTAAAAAAGCAGCTAATATTAAACGCAAGCTTGCCAAAAGGCTCGAAGAAACCCTTGCGGAAATCGAAAAGCTCGAAAAAGGTGTCACAGGCTACTACACCACCAGAGAAGATACAGACTAGCCCAGCGCAGGTTAAGGCTGAGCCATACAACATAGAAGAAGCTCAAGACGTTGTATTCAAGCCTAACCCTGGACCTCAGTCAGAGTTTCTATCTGCATCAGAACGTGAAGTACTATATGGCGGCTCAGCAGGTGGAGGTAAAAGTTATGCCATGCTTGCAGACCCTCTTCATGGGTTAAATGACCCTAACTTTAGTGGGCTACTTGTACGCCACACTACAGAGGAACTAAGAGAGTTAATACAAAAGTCACAGGAGTTATACCCTCGTGCAATACCTGGGATTAAATGGTCTGAACGTAAATCTCAGTGGACTTCTCCTCAAGGTGGTAGACTATGGATGTCTTATCTGGATAAAGATACCGATGTTACACGCTACCAAGGTCAGGCTTTTAACTGGATTGGATTCGACGAGCTTACACAATGGTCTAGTCCATACGCTTGGGACTATATGAGATCACGTTTGAGATCAGCACACTCTGATAAACTTGGTTTGTATATGCGTGGAACGACAAACCCAGGTGGTAGTGGACACTCTTGGGTTAAGAAGATGTTTATTGATCCTGCTCCTGCTAATAAGTCTTACTGGGCTACAAACTTAGAGACAGGGGAAACAATAAAATACCCTGCAGGACACAGTAAAGCAGGTCAACCTTTGTTTAAGAGACGTTTTATTCCTGCTAGTCTGTTTGACAATCCATACTTAGCTGAGAGTGGTGACTACGAAGCGATGCTTCTCTCACTACCTGAGCATCAGAGAAAGCAGTTACTAGAAGGTAATTGGGACGTAAACGAAGGTGCAGCCTTCCCTGAGTTTAATAGAGCTATACACGTTGTTGACGATTTCAAGATCCCTTCTAGCTGGACAAAATTCAGAGCCTGTGACTATGGTTATGGTAGCTACACAGGCGTTGTTTGGTTCGCTGTTGCTCCTGATGAACAACTCATTGTCTATAGAGAACTCTACTGTTCTAAAGTTACAGCTTCTGATTTAGCTGATATGGTTCTTGATGCAGAGTCTGGTGATGGTACAATACGTTATGGAGTACTAGACTCATCCCTCTGGCATAACAGGGGTGATACAGGTCCATCTCTAGCAGAGCAGATGAACCAAAAGGGTTGTAGATGGAGGCCATCAGACAGATCAAGAGGCTCTCGTGTTTCAGGTAAAAACGAAATACATAGAAGATTACAGATAGATGAGTTTACAGAAAAACCAAGAATTGTATTTATGGCTTCCTGTACAAACACGATAACACAGATACCAGCCTTACCTCTGGATAAGCGTAACCCAGAAGATGTAGATACACACGCAGAAGACCACCTATACGATGCATTACGTTATGGAATCATGACAAGACCTCGTAGCTCTATATGGGACTTTGACCCAGCAAAACAACGAAGTGGCTTTCAAGCTGCAGATAACAAGTTTGGATACTAAATATGGATGAACTATCTTACGAAACAGATGAAGTAACAGCAGCTGAGGATGGCAAAGAGAGTATCTTTGATTCTAAGCCTGATGTAGTAGCTTTCGTAGAGGAACGGTTTAGTCGTTCTGAAGATGCAAGACAAGGCGATGAAGAGCGTTGGTTAAGAGCCTATCGTAACTACAGAGGTTTATACAGCCCTGACGTACAATTCACAGACACAGAAAAGTCTCGTGTATTTGTTAAGGTTACAAAAACTAAAACTCTAGCGGCATACGGTCAGATAGTTGACGTACTATTTGGCAACAACAAATTTCCACTTACAGTAGATCCATCTGTTTTACCTGATGGTGTTGCAGAGTCTGTGCATATAGATATGAACCCTACGGCTAACCAAGCAGGTGATGCATTAAAATCTGTTACCCAAGATAAACCTGCTACGCCTTACTTAATAGATGGTGACACAAAATTAAAACCAGGCGAAACATTAAGTGATTTAAGAAGTAGGTTAGGACCACTAAAAGATAAATTAGAAAGCGTGTCTGATAAGATTGTAGAAGGTGATGGTACTACGCCTAGCACTGTTACATTTCATCCTGCATTAATTGCAGCTAAGAAGATGGAAAAGAAAATACACGATCAACTCGTAGAGTCAGGTGCATCTATACACTTAAGATCTATGGCTTTTGAACAGTCTTTACTGGGTACAGGCGTAATGAAAGGTCCATTCGCTGTAGATAAGGAATACCCTAACTGGAATGATCAAGGAGATTATGATCCTCTTGTTAAAACTGTTCCTGAGTGTAATCATGTAAGTGTTTGGGACTTTTATCCAGACCCAGAAGCCTCTAGCATGGATGATGCTGAGTATGTTGTGGAAAGACACAAGATGTCTCGTACACAGTTGCGTCAACTTAAGACACGTCCTTACTTTATGAAAGATGCAATACAGGAAGCTATACGCAAGGGTGCTGATTATGTACAAAAGCACTGGGAAATGGCTATGCAAGATGATGAAATGCAAGCTGATACTGAGCGTTGGGAAGTACTTGAGTTTTGGGGTTTTGTTGATATAGAACACTTAGAAGAGAATGGTGTAAATATACCTAGTGAATACAAAGACTTAGATGAACTAAACTGTAATATCTGGGTTTGCAATGGTGAAGTTATACGTTTTGTACTTAATCCATTTAAGCCAACAAACATTCCATACTATGCTGTACCTTTTGAGCATAACCCATACAGCTTCTTTGGTATAGGTATTGCTGAGAATATGGATGATACACAGACATTGATGAACGGCTTTATGCGTATGGCTATTGACAATGCTGCACTATCTGGTAATCTTATCATTGAGATAGATGAAACTAACTTAGTACCTGGTCAAGACATGTCTGTGTACCCTGGAAAGACGTTTAGAAGACAGGGCGGCGCACCAGGACAGGCCATCTTCGGCACAAAGTTCCCTAACGTAGCACAAGAAAACATGCAATTGTTTGATAAAGCTAGAGTTTTAGCAGATGAGAGTACTGGTTTTCCTAGTTTTGCACATGGACAGACGGGTGTATCTGGTGTTGGACGTACTGCAAGTGGTATATCTATGCTTATGTCTGCTGCTAATGGTTCTATACGTACAGTAGTTAAGAACGTAGACGACTATCTCATAAGACCTTTAGGCAAAGCATTCTTTGCATTCAATATGCAGTTTGACTTTGATGAGACTATTCGTGGTGATTTAGAAGTAAGAGCATCGGGTACAGAAAGTCTAATGGCTAACGAAGTAAGATCCCAGCGCCTAATGCAATTCTTACAGGTAGCGCAGAACCCAACACTAGCTCCTTTTGCTAAGATGGATTATGTAATACGTGAAATTGCTAAGTCTATGGATCTTGATCCTGACAAGGTTACTAACTCAATGGCAGATGCAGCAATACAAGCAGAAATACTAAAAGGCTTCCAAGCCCCAACACCGCCTCCTGAAGCTCCTCAAGGTGTTCCTGCACCACAAGGTGCTGAACAGTCTCCACAAGCCCCACAGAAGCCTATGGGAGGCGTACAGGATACTTCTGGTTCTGGTGGAGGTCAAATAGGTACAGGTACTGCTCCTTTACCAGGTGAACAAGGATTTACAGGTAATGTCGCTTAAGACACTAATAAATGATAAACCTGCATGGGATGCATTCTTAGAAGAGATGGATGCTCTCATAGCTAAAGAACATAAAAGTATGGAAAGCATATCTGACACTGCAGAGATCTACAGACATCAGGGTGCTATACGTACACTTAGACAACTGAAATACATGAGGGATCGTATTAATGGCACTAAATGATGAAACAGAAGCAGTATTCAAATCTGTAAGAGGTCAAGAAGTAGATCCTGTATCAGGTAATGAAGTACCACTAGGTGCTGAACCAGAAGAGGTTCGAGATGATATAGATGCTAAACTTAGTGAAGGTGAGTATGTTGTACCTGCAGATGTGGTTAAATACTTTGGTGTTAAATTCTTTGAAGACTTAAGAACACAAGCTAAAATGGGCTTCAGTCAAATGGATGCAAATGGACGTATAGGCGGAGAGCCTATAATAGAAGATGAATTACCTTTTGATGTGTCAGAACTACAGATGCAAGACTCACCCGAACCTACTATGAATAAGGGTGGGTACATGACAGGCTATGCAGATGGAGGTTCTGTAAACTCTGGGTTTGAAATAAAAGAGTATGTAGATGAAAATGGTAATATTATTTATATACAATTTATGAATGGACAGCAGCTTACACAAGTACCTAGTGGTTACAAACCAAAAAATGAAGCTTCTACTACACCAGCAGTACAATCAACAAGAAGCAGCGGAAGTAAAGCTCCAATAGCTACTGCTGAATATATAGATTGGATGGAAGCCCCTGTAGAAGATTTTGAAAAAGTTGTAGATACTCTTAAAGATCCTATAGGTAACACATTTACTACAGCTTTTGATATACTTACATCGGGTACACCTGTAGGCTTTGTTAAGGGTTTAGGTATGAAGTCTCAAAACAAACAAATGCTTAAGGGTATTGATGCTCAACTAAATAATCCTTTTATATCCGAAGATCAAAGAGATAGATTAGAAGCTGTTCAAGCTGAATTGTGGGATGGTAAGTTACAATCTGGATTAATGGGACGTTTAGGTCTTAAGTCTGATAAGCAGGGTGTAGGTTCAGAATTTGGTTTAGGAACAAGTATATATGAACGTATGGGAGTTATAGATCCTGCTACAGGTAAGCCTTACGAAAATACAAGTAGAACACCTGAAGAGCAACAAGGTTTTCTAACTAGGTTCTTTAATCCTAAAAATATTGGAGGAAGGAAAAGAGGTAAACTTGTAGATACTTCTGGTTCAGGTGCAGGTAAAATTAAGTTTACAGCAAATGAATTAGCGGCTTGGGAAAAGGTTTCTAATACATTAGCAGAAAGAGATCCTAAAGATAATACTAGAGTAAACTTCCAAGGTTCTGGAGGTAGAATCTACAATAAAAATCAATCTTTTGATGATGCACAAAGAGGTGAAAAGTATAAAATAGAAGGTACAAATACCTACGCTTATAGAACCACTAAGAATAAACCTAAAGTTAAGAAGGTAAATATTACATCAAATAATAATAATATAGATGATAAGAATAAAGAAAAAATAAAATCAACTATAGTAAATGAT
>Ga0098055_1001295_pt1 | contig 13701 bp, 9 predicted proteins | sample 17_taG_FD_75107 | JGI IMG/M metagenome (GOLD analysis project Ga0098055, IMG submission 75107) | Marine viral communities from the Subarctic Pacific Ocean - 17_ETSP_OMZ_AT15314 metaG | ecosystem: Environmental > Aquatic > Marine > Oceanic | place: Pacific Ocean | collected 2015-01-18 | reverse complement strand
TCTATTGTATATGAAAGTGATGTTAGTGCAGTCCAGAAGGCTGCTCTACAGACCCTTATCAAAAATAACTTGACTGATCCGTTGTCAGTAGTTGGTGTTGAGGCAGAGTTTGTTGACCCAACATTTATTTACTTGGACGTGATTACAAACTTTAGATACAATCAGTCTTTGACTAACTTAACTAGAGATGCAATCCAAACTAAGATTGTTGGTGAGGTAAATTCTTACTTTGCTGTAAACTCTGGGAAGTTTAATGATACAATTAGAAAATCTAAACTAACATCTCAAATTGATGCTTCTGATCCTTCTATCTTGGGGTCAGATATTGATATCAAAATGTCTGCTAGATTTACTCCATTACAGAACCCGACTACAGGAAATTTTGTTAGAACAGATTATACAATTAACTTTATTAACAATATTCAATCACCCTTGATGCAAGTTCCAAGTATTAGTAGTGATAGATTTGTTGTAAATGGTATTTCTTGTAGTATTAGAAATGCACCACTACACTCGACTACACTTCAAGCTATTGATATTCAAGGTAATGTAGTTATTTCAAACGTTGGTAACTATGAACCAACTACAGGTAAAGTTAATCTAGTAGGGTTCTTAATTGATTCTATTTCTTCTGGTAATACATATTTGACTATTACTGTTAATGCTGCTGATGATAGTACATTCAAACCTTTGAGAAATACATTGATTACTTTAGGAACAAATAGATCAGTTGGTAGTGGAGATGTAAACCAAGCATCCTCTGTAACAGGCACAACGAATTAAACAATGTCAGATACCAAAACCCTTTCAGACTTAAACAGACTAAATGTAAACCTAAAAGAATCTCAGGTTGATACTGTAGTTCCTGAACATTTCAAAGAACAGTATCCACAACTAGTAGAATTTCTGAAAGCATATTATGAGTATATTGATGGTGAAGGTGGTATTGCACATGATCTAAAAAATATCTTTACATCTAGAGACCCTGAGTCTACTTCAGATGAATTTTTGGATTTATTGTTCCAAGAAAGATCGCCGGGATTTGGTCCAACCCAATTTCCTTCTCCAAGATTTGCCTATAAGCAATTGCCTATCATCTATAAGATTAAAGGCACTAACCTGTCTATTGACCAGTTTTTTAGATATTTTTTCCAGCAAGACGTAGAACAAATATTACCTAGAAATCAAATGTTTATTGTTGGTGAAAGTGAGATAGGAGCTGAATCTTTACGATTTATCCAAGACTCATATTTTTATCAAATCTTTTCTATTTTGATTAAGAGTGGTATTCCTGCTACCCAATGGTTAGATTACTATAAAAGTTATCTACATCCAGCTGGGTTTGCTATTTTTACAGAAACAGCATTCGAACCTGTAGTGTCTCTTTTGCAAACACCATTGACAGAGATTATTACAGACTCTGATATTGCTGCCTCTGCTGCTACTGTTCTTGCATCTGAGGATGGTATTGCTGGTGTAGGTCTTACATCTGTTACTGCCATTGATAGTGATGCACAAAGAAGATTTGCTGTTAGTCGTGGATTTAATATCTACCAGACTGATGCTCAAGATTCTGATATTCTTAACAATTCACTTTACAATGGGCAGTATATCTCTATTGCAGACATTCTTGATCCTAACTCTAGAAGATTCAGTGATAGTGACAATAGAGAAGACATTAGATACAACCTGTCTGATTCCTTGTATGGTGGTATTACTATGGATGAAGATAGTGGAACATTTGATACTATTGGTCTCATTCCGGGTATTAGGTTCTCTAGCACAACCGAAACTATGGACGAAGGTGTGTTCCCGTTCTATAATGATTCTGGTTTAGATTCAGCAATTGGTCCATATGTTTGATATAAATAAGTTTAAGAGTTTTCATAGGAAGTAGAAATGACAAGCACACTAGATGTATTAGATTCGGACAATGTTCTTAATAGAGGCACAGTTGCTAATGACAACACTGGTGACACTCTAAGGTCTGCTGGACTTAAGATTAACAATCAGTTTGAAAATGTTGATAGTGCTATGTTCAATACATCATGGGCAGAATGGCCTGCTGGTGTAAAAGAGACTAACTCTGTTTTGCGTTATAATGGTTCTAAGTTTGTTGGAACAAACAACGTCAAGATTGACTCTGATGGTAATACTACAGTTTCAGGAACATTAGATGCAACAGGTGCTGCAACATTTTCTAATACATTATCAGTAACGTCTACTTCTACTTTTACTGACAGTGCTACATTCTCTGCTAATTTAGGTTTAGATGATAATGCTGTTCTTAATATTGGTGATGGTAATGATCTTCAGATTTACCATGATGGGTCAAATAGTTACATTAAAGATGCTGGGACTGGAAACCTAGTTCTATTGTCTAATAACTATAGTCTTAAAAATGCTGCTAATGACGAACAGATTATTTCTGCTGTAGAAGATGGTGCTGTAGAACTTTACTATAACAACACTAAAAGAATTGAAACTACTAATGTTGGCGGAACAATTACAGGTTCTTTAGTTGCTGACTCTGCTACTATTTCTGGCAACCTTACTGCTAATACTATTAGTCTAGGTGCTTCTGGAACTATTAGTGGTGATTTGACTGTAGATGGTAATATTATATTAAGTGATTCTGATGATATTACTATGCCAGATCGTTCAATGATTAAACTTGGCACAGATAGTGATTTTGCTATTCATTTCGATTCTAATAATCATGCAGTTATTGAAACTACAAAAGTAAATACTCCATTAATCTTCAAGCATAATAATGTTGAAGTGATGAGACTTACAGATGGTGGTGTAGATATATCCGGGAAGTTAAGTTATGATAGATTAGAGGAACAGAATAGTATAGTATTATCTGCGTATGGATTAATTGCGAATGGGACACAATTAACTGACATTAACATAAATAGGACACAGACCGATCCTCAAATCTATCAGTTTTTTGCAGATGATACTTGGGATAGTGTTCCTATTAATGCTGGTATTTTTGATTGCACAAAAAATGTAACTAAGATAAGAGATTTGATTGATGGTGTATTAAACTCATCAAATCAATTGGCAAAATATACAGTTAAAGTGTTTTTTAGTGTAAATACTGACACTAACACTGACAGATATCATGCAGTTCGTTTATTTGGTAGTAATGATCACACCATAACCACCTTCAGCAATGGAACCGTTATAAGCGGTCATCTTCAATCGGGGAAAAGATTTTTGGCAGACCATAACGGTCGGGCTTATTTTGTTGAGAGATCGGAATTTGGCACGGATTGGTTAGATAATCGAGATAGTAATCTTGTCTTTATTGGCGATGGAACATACTTCGATGGCGATGAAAATGGTAACCTTAATTTAGATGCCGGGGCTGGGTTTACCAATATTGATTTGTCTGGAGGCATCAGCATCAACTTTGCTATGGAGATTTACCAAGAGAAGAGTCTTGTTCCTGTTTATTATGATGACATTACAGAATTAAAGTGATTTATACTAATGTTGCAGAACTATGATAAATATAACCAAACAACTCAATGTGTAAGTAGGTAAAATGGCAAGACAAACTTTAGATATCGGCACAAATGCTAATGACGGAACTGGTGATACACTAAGGTCTGGTGGCGAAAAGATTAATGACAACTTTGCTGAACTCTATACGACACTTGGTGGAAATAATATTGCTAGTAGTGGCATTAATGCTACATATGCTACTCAAACAATGAACGGAGATGGCGTTGTAAATGATTCTGATACTTTGATTTTGTTTAATAGCACTGGCACAATTGCTGCAACTCTTGGTGATGGCACATCAACTGGTGAATATAAAATCTTTTTGAATATCAACTCTGGTGTAGCAACAGTCACTCCATCTGTTGGAAAATTTGCAAATGGCACAAACTTCGCACTAAGTCAATATGGTTCTACACAAGCAGTGTGGGCGGGTTCAGACTGGTATCTAATCGGACATAAAGATTCTTCCGATACCGACGTAGTAATTACATAAGAAGAGATAAAAAATGGTAGCAATAGTAACTACAGACACTAAACAAATCCTAGTAGAAAAACTAATAGAAGACTTACAGGCTGATTCTAACAACTACTACTTGGGTATTGGTAAGTCTGATGCATGGAATGAAACTGATACAGTTCCAACTACCATTACTGACATTGGAACTACTAGAAGAGAATTTAGAAACAGCCTACAGTCAATTCAAAAAATTGCATCAGTAAGTTATGTTGCTAAAAGATACAATTGGGCTTCTGGTACAATCTATCAGGCATATAATGATAATCAAACTTCTGCTCAAAATGGTCAATATTATGTAATTACTGAATCTAACCGTGTTTACATTTGTTTGAGGCAGGGTAGAAATACCTTGAATGCTGTTCATGCTTCTACTGTAAACCCTGATACAACAGGAACTACTACATCACCAGTAACGACTACTGATGGATATGTTTGGAAGTTCTTGTTCACACAATCTGCTACTAGACTTACAGCATTTTCTACATCTAACTTTATTCCTGTAGAGAAGATTACAGCAACTACTGGACTGAGTAACATTCAACAGTCACAGAAAAATGTTCAGGATGCTGCAAGTGTTGGACAGATTGTAGGTTATCGTGTTACTAATGGTGGCACAGGATTTACAGCAGCTCCTACTATTACAGTAAATGGTAATGGTAGTAATGCAAGAGCAGTTGCTCTCGTATCAGGTGGAGCAGTAGTAGCAGTAAATGTAGATGATTCTGCTAATGGATTCCCATTTGGGTCTGAGTATGACCATGCAAGTATTTCATTCTCCGGTGGTAATGGAACTGGACTTTCAGTTGAACCTGTTATTTCTGAGTATGGTATTGGAACAGACCCTAGAGATGATTTAAAATCAACATCTATTATGTTCAACTCCAAACTTGTAGGTGGTGCTGGTTCAGGTGACTTCTTGACAGGTGCACTTGCAGACTTTAGACAAGTAGGTATTATTAGAAATCCTAAACTTCCTACAAGTAGGTCCGCTGCTGATTCTGATTTTACAGCAACTACAGGAAGTGCTTTAAGAATTCTGAGTGTTGGAAGTGGAGATGGTCTTCTAGCTATTCCAGTAGATAATCGTATTTCTCAAGGGACTTCTGATCCTAAGTCCATAGCATTTGTTGATAAAGTTACTGGTTCAGAAGAAGCTGCTACAATCTTATATCACCAAAATGAGAATACAGGATTTAAGCCGTTTACTATCGGAGATGATCCTTTATTAGACGAAGAAACTCCTGATAACAGAGGGACAATTCTTTCCGACTCTGATGGTGAAGTAAATCCTTACTCTGGAGATTTGTTATATGTAGAGAGTAGAGCTGCTGTTGAAAGAACTACAGCAGGAACAGAAGACATTAAAATTACTATTCAGTTTTAATAGAGGTTAAATAGAAAATGCCAATTACAAAAAATGAAAATACTTTTTCGTCCACCTATAAGGATGATTTTAGTGAAGGTGATAATTACCAGCGAATTCTATTTAATTCTGGTAAGGCTCTTCAGGCAAGAGAACTTACTCAAATGCAGACCATCATCCAAAAGCAGATGGAACGCTTTGGTAGAAATGTCTTTAAAGAAGGTTCTGTTGTAATTCCCGGTGGTCTACAAGTAGACAATGAAATTCAATATGTAAGACTTCAAGGTACTCCAACACTTTATGCTGGTGATATCTTAGAAAATGATGATGGAATTAGAGCAAGAGTAATTGACTTTATTGCTGCTGAAGGTTCTGATCCTGCATCTGACCCTGCAACTGTCTATGTTGACTATATTGATCAGGGAAATGCTACCTCCAGCGCAGATGCTGTTACCTTTTCAAGTGAAAATACATTAACAAATACAAGTAGTAGTGGTGGAACATCATCTGTTTCAGTTGAAGTGTTTTTATCTGGAAATACTCCTGTAACTGGTAAAGGTTTTAAAATTGCTGTTAATGATGGCGCCTACTTTATCCGTGGAATGTTTGTCCAGACACAAGCACAAAGCAAAATTATTTCCAAATACTCTAATGGACCTACAACTAACATTGGTTTTGTTATTACAGAAGATATTGTTACTGTAGATGACACTAATGCTCTTTATGACAACCAAAATGATCTTCCTAATGAAACTGCACCGGGTGCTGACAGGTATAGAATTACACTTACCTTAGCAGCTGAGAGTGAAAGTATCGTAGACTCAGATACTAACTTTATCATTACCAATAGATTGATTAGTGGTAGACTGCAAAGAGAAATTGATGAGAATACCTACAATATTATTGGTAATGAACTAGCTACTCGCACTAGAGAAGAGTCTGGTAGTTATGTCGTTGAAGATTTTGTCACTAAATTTAAATCTAAAGATGCTGATGAATTTAGGTTAGAGATTTCACCGGGAATTGCATATATTGATGGATATAGGCTTTCTACTGCTGATAATGTTCTTATTGATGTTCCTAGATCACAAACGACTACTGGTTCTCTAGAAAATGAAAATATTGCTGCTAACTATGGGCATTATATTATATCAAATGATATTAAAGGTCTGCCTAATGTTAGTGAACTTGAACGGTGGAATCTTTATAGTGATTCTGGAGAAGCTGTCCATGACTCTAAGATTTTAGGAACAGCTAGAATTAGAAGTGTTCTTGAAGATGGTGCTAACTATAGATACCATATTTTTGATGTTCAAATGAATGGTTCCAATAACTTTAGAGATACAATTAGTATCGCAGCAGACTCTGATAATTATGCTAATCTAGTATTAGAAAACAATAATGCTGTAATCAAAGAAGCAAATAACAATAACGTATTCTTTCAATTACCTAGAATTAGACCCGAAAAAGATGGTGTAGATGTAAATGCTCTCACTGTGCAAAAAAGTTTTACAAAAACTGCTACTGGCACTAGTTTTACTATTTCTAGTGGAGAATTGGATGGTATTGGTGCGAATGTTACAGGTTGGATTATCACCGATGAAAGTAATGGTGCTATTGTAAACATAACTCCAACATTAGGGGGAACTCCAACGGGTTCAGAAGTTACATACACCGGACTACCGACATCTGATGGCACATATCAAATTTTGGGATATGTCTCAGTGAGTTTGACAGGCACAGGTGAAAGACAAAAAACTTTGACTGCCCTTACTCAAACTTTCAATAATACTACTGATGTTGAAAGTGATGGTTCTGGACTTAGATTCTTTACCTTACAGGACTATGACATTTATAGTTTTGACTCTATTGGTGATGCAGCTGGCAATAGTATTACTAATAGATTTATTACAGATAATGGTCAAAGAGACAACTTCTATGAAAGAGGTAGAATTATCTTAAGAAGTGGGCAGTCTATCCCAACTTCTACAAAAGCATACTATAAGCATTTTGAGCATGCTACAACAGGGAACTTTTTCTCTGTAAACTCATATCCATCTTCTATTGCTTATGAAGATATTCCAACCCATAGACTGCGCAATGGAACTGAAGTTGAACTTAGAAATGTATTAGACTTTAGAAGCAAAAAGCACACTAATGGCACTTTTAGTGATGGTGAGGCATATGTGCATGAACTTCCATCTAATACTGATATTATTACTGCTGATATTGAGTATTATCAGTCCAGAAAAGATGTATTAGTTGCAACACCTACTTCAATACAGTATCGCACTGGCACTCCAAGTAATAATCCAGTGAAACCACAAATTTCACCTGATACTATGGAACTAGCGAACTTCACTTTCAACCCATATACCGATGATACACAAGATTTAAAATCTCAAACTATTGATAATCGCAGATATACTATGCGAGATATTGGTAATATCGAAAAAAGAATTGATAAATTAGAAGAATCTGTAACACTTAATTTACTAGAACTTGAAACATCTACACTTGAAGTGCTAGATGCTAATGGCAATAATAGATTTAAGAACGGTTTCTTTGCAGATAACTTTAAAAATTTAGTATTCTCTGATATTTTTTCAGAGCAATATTCTGCATCACTTAATATTGATGAAAATTCTATCATGCCATTTGCTGCGCAGAATAACGTTCGTATGAGATACAATAAAACTGGTAGTAGCAATATAGTCCAAAAGGGAGATACTGTTCTTCTAAGTTATAGTGAAGTAAATCTAATTAATCAAAACTTAGCTACAGAAACTGAAAATGTAAATCCATTTGACGTTATTCTTTATAATGGAACTTTAACCATTTCTCCAGAAAGAGATGAATGGAGACGAAATACAGTAGTCGGATCGAGAACCGTCAACCCTGCTACTCTTAGAACCGAAGAGAGAAGACGACAGTTAGTAGAAAGTCTTATTAGACCAAGCGAATTTAGTTTGTCCGAAGATTTTGGTTTTGAAGATATTGATGTTGGTGTTGGTGATTTTATTGATAGAACTCAAACAGTAGCAACTACAACTATTAGAAGAAATGGCGAAAGAGTTGTCAGAAGAGTGAGAGGACTATTAGGTCAAATTGTAGTTGATTTAACAGTTTTACCATTTATTAGATCAAGAAAAGTATTCTTTAGGGCTGAGGGATTAGCACCTAATAGAGAACATTTCGTGTATTTCGATAAAACTCCTATTTCTGGTTATACTAAAACTGAAACTACATTCCAAACATTTTCAGATAGTGCTATTTTAGATGATCTAACTGATGGTGAGTATACTGATGGGACTACTCATCCTGAAGGGTCTAGTAGTGAACTGGTTACTGATAAGTTTGGTAAAATAACTGGTTCCTTCTTTATTCCCAATAATGATACTTTGCGATTTGATGCTGGTATTAGAAGAGTATCAATTCTTGATATTGACAGAACTGCTGATACATATTCAGAAGCTGCGTCCACTTCTACTGGTGTTGCAAATTACGTTGCTATGGGTCTAGATGTATCCCTTATCAACCTAAGAAGACCGCCACCACCACCACCACCGCCAGTTGAAGAAGAAGAAGAAGATGATAGAGAGGGTGGGGGCAATACCAATGCTGATATTGATGCATGGGTAGCAGGAATTCGAAACAATCCAAATAGAGGGCAAAGTCTGACCAAAGAACCTATTGCGCAATCTTTTGATGTTCAAAATCCAAGTGGGGCATTTATAACTAGTATTGAAGTATTCTTTGCCACAAAACCAGACGGCATAAATGATAATACACCTATTACATTACAACTTCGTCCTCTAGAGGCTGGTTTCCCGTCTATGAGTGAAGTAGTTCCGGGTGGAACTGTAACTCTAGAACCATTATCAGTGAATACTCAAGCATTTGACAATACAGTTACTATTGATCAAATTCGGAATACTCCTACTAAATTTGAATTTGCCGCTCCAGTATATTTACAAGGATACCGTCCATATGCTGTAGTTCTTATTGCTAATACACAAGCATACACTGTTTATGTATCTAAATTGTTAGATTTTGTTGTTAATGATACTAATAGAAGAGTAACAAAACAACCGTCTCTTGGTTCATTCTTCATGTCTCAGAATGCTGTTACATGGACGCCAGATCAGTTTAGAGATATGATGTTCAAAGTTAATAGAGCAGATTTTGTTTCTTCTGGTAAGGCTGTGTTTGAAAACAGAGCAGTTCCTACTATTAATCCGGGAATTAATCCAATCTCTACAACTATTGGTGATAGTGATATTACTATTCTTTTACCTAACTCTGGATTAGTACAGAATGATCCAGTCTTCATTTCTGGACTGGACTCTTCTACCAGATATGGTGGTATTTTAGGTAGCACAATTATTGGTGAACAAACTGTAAAGAAAGTAGATGGTCTTTCATTCCAGATTACTGTTGATTCTGCTGCAACTGAAACCGCTTTAGTGGGCGGTGGTAGTATGACAACAGAAAGAAACATTCTAATGGATGAAATGATTCCAAACATTAATTCTCTCTTACCATCAACACAAACCACTATTAACACAACAGCTGCACTTACAGGTGGCGCTTCGTTGGTTACTGCAAACAATAATACTAACAATGCATATGATCAATTCGATTCGGAAAATATTGTTCCATTTAGATTGACTAGATTTGAATCTCCAAGAGTTATTGCATCTTCTAGAATTGAAGAAAAGGAGTTTACTGGTGGGTCAGCAGGTAGAAAGTCTGTAACATTTACATCTACACTTTCTACAAATGATGGTTATATCTCTCCTGTAATTGACTTACAAACGTTATCTGTTTCTACTGTTAATAACTTGATTGATAACCAGACTGCTGATTCTGCAACTGCTGCTGAACCTAATGTTACATTTAATAATCCTATTGATTTTGTAGCAGACAGTGCAGCAAACTCTGGTTCGTCTTTGTCAAAGCATATTACTATTCCTATCAATCTTGGTGAACCAGCTGTTGGACTGAAAGTTCTTCTTGCTGCTAACAGACCTAGTGGTTCTTTCTTTGACCTTTACTTTAGAACATTACCAGCTGGTTCTGATACTGATATTGAAACTGTCAAGTTTGTCTTGGCAACAGAAGATACCAGTGTTCAAACTGATGATAACAGAGATATCTTCAGACAGTATGAATATACTATCGGGGGAACAACAGGAACATTGACACCGTTCTCTACCTTCCAGTTGAAGATTGTGTTCAGGTCACAGAACTCTTCTAGAGTGCCTAGAATTAAAGACTTGAGAGCAATCGCACTGGGAACATAATGAATGAATGATGATTATGTAAAGGTTGAGGGCAGTCCTAATCTTGTAAAAGATAAAATCACAGGGATTGTCCTCAACAATGATAAGAGTGGTCTAGCAGCTGCTAAACGTAGAAAGCAGTTAGTAGAAGAACAAAAAGAAGAAAAGAAACTCATGCAGAAGTTAAAATCTGATAATGATGAGTTGAAAGATGAAGTAGCAGAATTGAAAGAACTTGTAAAAAGTTTGATTAATTCTAAAGTATAAATAAATAGAAAATACTTTTTAGAGGATAGCATGGCTCAGCAAAGAGATTTTGTAATAGATCAAGGATCAGATATTACTTTTGAACTCCATCTTAAAAATGAGAATGGGGGGGCAAAAGACTTGACCGGGCATGCCCTGAGAGGAAAAATTAAGAAAACATACGATACCACAGACAGTGATCAAATATTTGATTTTACCTCAACTTCTATTAAATTTCCCCCTGAAGATGGTGTAGCATTGATCACTATGTCAAGTGCAATTTCAGACACAATGAAATCTGGAAGATATGTCTATGATATTGAGTTGCTTTCTGGTAGCGATTCTGATATTGTAGAAAGAATATTAGAAGGTAAGTTAAATGTTACACCTTCTGTAACAAGATGAGTTGAACCATGGCTACTTATGTAAGTGAATTAAGAAGAGATAAAGATACGCATAAGGTTAAGATTGAATATCGTAATGGTACTGTTATTGAAAAAATTATCGTTAAGAAACCAATTGCTCTTAGTGATGTAAGAGGTGGTCTTCTTAGAGACTTAAATGATGTTACAGATAGTGATGGTAATATTTTGATTGGAGATACAACCAATTTAAAAGACGGGTCATTATTAGTTTTTAATAAAAATACAAATCAATTCGAAGGCACTACAACATTAGGACGAACTGACAGGCCGAATCAAATGCAAACAATAAACGGGGGCGAATACTAAATGGCCGTCATTCTTATAAAACGTGCAGATAGCGACGGTAAACCAATTGACGGCAATCTCGCCCGTGGTGAACTCGCCTACGCATTTGGCACTGGTACTGACACTAATGAAGGTCAGCGATTATTCGTAGGTGTTCCTAATGGTGGTTCAAGTAGAACTGCTATTATTGGTGGTGAATATTTTACCCAATTCTTAGATCACACTCCCGGCACTCTTACAGCATCTTCTGCTATTATTACAGATGCTAGTAATAAGATTGACCAGTTAAAAGTTGATGTATTAACCTTAGACAGTAATGTAATCTCTACAAGTTCTGACAATCTTGTTTTGAATCCATCTACAGGTATTGTCTCTATTGGCAATCTTGAGTTTGAGTCTAATGAGATTAGAACTACTTCTGCTAATGAAACTCTTATCATCAACCCCTACCCAAGTGCAGACTCTGGTACAGTAATTATTAAAGGTAACCTGAGAGTTGATGGTACTACAACTACTGTAAACTCTACTGAAGTTACTATTAATGATCTTGCTATTGTTCTTGGTGATAGTGCCGGAACAGACAAAGTTGAGTTTGATGGTGCTGGTATTATTGTTTTCGATGCAGATGCAAATGCTGTATTTGGAGCAACTTCTCCAAGCATTACATACGATGGCACTAATGACCGCTGGAACTTTAGTAGAGCTATTAATGTAGACTCTGCTATTATTAATAACGCAAATATTAGTAACATGACGTTTACTGATAGTGCTTTGTCTCAATTCTTAGACAGTGATGATTTTGTCTTTAGTAGTGGCCAGGCAAGTCTTAAAGCAGAATCTATTCAAGATGTTGTTGGAGCAATGGTCTCTACCAATACAGAAACAAATATTACTGTAACATATCAGGATGTTGATGGAACTATTGACTTTGAAGTTCCTACTGCTACAACTGCGCAAGTTGGTGTAGCACAATTTGACAGTGATGAATTTAATGTAGTTGCAGGATTTGTTACAATTGACACTGTTGACGGTGGAACCTACTAGTATAAATACATGAAAGTGGTGATGCTCATATAGTTATCGCCACTCTAATATAAAAATTTTTAGACTTACATAAGTCGAATGTGGGGTTGGAGACGTAATGTCAACTATTAAGTTACGCCGCAGTGCTGTATCTGGTAACAAACCGAATACATCACAGTTAGATTTAGGCGAAGTTGCTATCAACACGCATGATGGCAAGATGTTCTTTAAGAGAGACAAAGATGGAGAATTATCCATCATTGAACTTGGTGGCGCACAGGTCGCTGAGAACGTTTTCTATGTTTCCAAAAGCGGTAATGATAGTAATGCTGGAACAAGCATTGACCGTGCATTCCTTACACTCGATAAAGCATTAACAGTAGCAGCAGAACGCAGAGGTGCTGCTGGACTTGATTCTGATGGTGCAGAAGGTTCTGTATTAGAAAATAAAACCCGAAGAGATTTAGGTCTTTATATTGATGCTGCAAAGTATGATATAGCACTTGGAACAAAGTTTAACCAAGTATTCCAAGGTAGAGCAGGATCATATACTAAAGGTATTACTGAAGTATTATTCAGTATTGATGCAACCAAAGACCTTATAAATGACCTTTCTGCTATTAGTGGTGATGCTACTTCTCTTTCTAGATCAGATGCATATTTTGATGAAGTCAAAGACATTATTCAAAATGGTAGAAATAATACTGATGCACTAGCAGCTGCACAATATCCTAATCCTACAAATGCTTCTACCTACTATGACTCTTCTCAAACAGAAGATGATGCATCTAGATCAAAAGTTAAGCTCTTAAAAAATAGAGTTTTTATTTCTGAAGAAGTAAACGAGTTTGTAAAAGCAACCTATGATATTTCCTATGATAGTGCAAAATGTAAAAGAGATATTAGAGTTGCTGTAGAAGCACTTGCCTATGATGCAACATATCTTGGTAATGCTGGTGCCTATGATAATGCTAACTTCTTCTTCCATAATGGCGCACAGATTCCTGCCTACCAAAAGACAGAAACTGCTGCTGCCTATGA
>Ga0098055_1001293_pt1 | contig 13705 bp, 20 predicted proteins | sample 17_taG_FD_75107 | JGI IMG/M metagenome (GOLD analysis project Ga0098055, IMG submission 75107) | Marine viral communities from the Subarctic Pacific Ocean - 17_ETSP_OMZ_AT15314 metaG | ecosystem: Environmental > Aquatic > Marine > Oceanic | place: Pacific Ocean | collected 2015-01-18 | reverse complement strand
GTTTTGTAAAAGTCGTAAGATCCTCTACGGAATCCGCTGAATCCTAAGTTAAGTGCCATATCTTCTGAATTTTCAAATAATCCATAAGCAACACCTCCAGTAGCTCCGCTAGAAATAGCTGCAAGCATATCATCAAAATCTAAAGCAGTTTGACGGTTTAAGAATAGCATGTTTTCCTCAATCGCTCCTTGAGTATCAAGGTTTTTAAGGATAGCATCAAATTCATTTAATCCGTTAGCAGCTGTGAATCCAGTTTCTACATTACCTCTATCTTGGATAGCAGCAAATAAACCTTGAGTTCCTGGCTGACTTAATGGGTTAAGAGTAGATGCATTTAATTCACCTTCTACCATTGCCATTTCTAAGTAATCTTCAAAACGTAAACGTGTTTCAGACTCAGCTTTCAAATACCATAAGTACCCGTCAGTTCCGTCTTCAGTCGCTACATTTACCCATCCGATTTGTGCAGTATCAGATCCAGATACAACGTACTGATCTCTAATAATGATTGGTGAGTTAGAATACTGTGTTAATACAGGCTCTACGCTAGTTCTAGCAGCTGAGTTTCCAGCACCGCCAGCAGCTAATGTAGTTCCTTTAGAATAATCAGATCCATAAACAAATACTTTTAATCCAGTTGCAGAGAATCCTTGAGTAGTCAAAGTTGTTCCAGCAAAAGGCTGAATAGTGATTGTTCCAGATGCACCAAGTGTAGATGCTGTTACAATACCTTTAGCTTCTAATCCAGTAGCTGGATCTAAAACAACAACAGTATCATTTACTGAAATCACATTATTAACTCCAGCTACAGCGCCAGGGTTAAGAGTAATTACAGATAATGTACCAGCTCCATTAGCTTGAGATGCTCCAGCGTAAGAGATGTGTAATCTGTTTTGTTCAGACCAAATAACTTGATCAGATGTCATTGGCATTTCTGCTCCAACCATTTTTAAGAATCCAGATAACGTTCTGTTTCCATAACGCTCTACTTCCGCTTCATAAATTTCTGGTAAATACTGCTGAGCAAAATCAGCAAAGTTAGTAGGAACTCCACCGCCTCCGCCGTTGTTATTCCATTGTAAATAGTTTGTAGCAAGTAATTGCTGTGTTTGTGATGGGACTATGCTCCCAAATTGTGGTAATAAACTCATTGTTATTAGTTTTTAAACTTTTTAATTTTTAGTTTTGCGGAGTTAGCTCCAGAAACTGACTTGACTTTATACGCACCAAAACGAGCACTTTCAACCGGTGCCGCTTTCCTAGCTTCAGTAGATGTATTATTAGATTTGTTTACAACATCTCTAATAGCATCTGCTTTACCTTGTTCGTAGAAGTGATTTGCTATTTTATCAGCATTTGCTCCTGTGTATAAAGCTTTGTGATACCCTTTGGTATCTTTAATCGTACCATCTTCTCCAAGGAACTTCCCTATAAAATTACTGATGTCCGACTGTTTTTCCCCAACCTGAGCAGCATTTTGTACTCCATACCTAAACTTTTTTTCTCCTAAGCTGAAATCGAAACCTTCGAAATCTTTATTGAATAATTGTTCAGTTTGAGTTTTAAACTTCTCATGGTTTTGGGAGTTTCTTTTCTGATCCTCCTTATATCGATTAAAAAAGTCCGATGCTTTTTGTTGATCCTCTGAAAGACTAGGCGACTTCAACTTGATGTCGTCATAATATTTTTCCTTAGTATCTTCTAAAAACTTACGGGCTTTTGAAACCTCTTCTTTATATGCGAGTTTTTTTCTTTTGATGTCTCGCTCTTCATCAATATCTTCATCAAATGCAAAAGTATCTTCGATCATAAAATCGATTTCTTCTTGTGACAAATGAGGTTTAGTGCTTTTATAATATTCTTTTACAAGAACATCTCTGTCAACATCCTCATAATTAGTGCTTAGTCTTATGTAATCCTGCATAGTACCCCCTGTTTCTCTCATAAAATCCACCAGTTTATTTATATTTTCTGGTAAATCATTTTGAATGGGAGCTGGCTCGGCAACTAGCTCTTCAGCTTTTACTTCTTGTTGTTCTTTTTCTTCTTCTTCGGTAATTTCCCTAATGACTGGTTCGGATGTTCCTTCCTCCACTTTTTGTACATCTTCGGCTTGTTTATTCTCATCCACACCATCTGTGCTTGACTCTTGAACGGCATCTGTTTCTTCTTTAGGGATTACTATTCGGGCTACATTACTAGGAGTATCAATTAAAGGCTCCTTGTTTTTAGCTGCCAACTGTTCGTCAGTTAGCTTAGGCTTAGACTGGATCTTAAAAGATCCCTCCGTTTTTACTTGTTCATTCATGATATAATATTATATAATTATTAAATACTTATTTATGTAGGATCAAATGAAGATAAGTCAAAACCTCCCATCACGTCATTACCTTGTGACTCAAAGTTTTTAGGCATACCTTCTGTTTGCCTTTGTTGTATAAGTTCGCTTTGCTGAGTACCTTGTATTTTTACTCGTTTGTCTTTGCGATCTTCTATTTCAGCTTCTTTTTGTTTTGTAGCTCCTATCTGAGCTTGAGCTAATTGCATATTGTATTCAAATTCAGTAGCCATTAATTGCTTCTTTATTTGAGCTTCAGTTTGCATTCTTTGTATTTCAAACTGTGATTTAGCTTGTTCAATAGCTACTTTTTCCGCGGTAAGAGCTTGCTGTTTTTCAACTTCAGCCATTGCCGCTCTTTCAGAAGCTTGAGCGTTAGCCTCGGCCTGAGCTTGTATATTCTTTTGTGTTAAGGCTTCTTCTCTTTCTTGTTTCTTTCTACGCTTAAGCTTTAGCATTTGGTTAGCAAGCTTAAGGTTTTTAATCTGTTTAATATCTATTGAATCTTCAATATCTATTTCTTTTGTTTGTAAAGCTATTTGTATATTTTGTTGTAGCTCAGCCGTTTCTTCCTCGTCAGGTTCCATTTCTAAATATATGCCAAAATCATGTAGATTTAATTTTTCTATTTCTTTTAGCGTTTCCACATTAAACGTAGACACACTGTTCATTAAAGAATTTTTAGTAAGGGGGAAGTTTAATACGTCTGCTATTTTTAACGAAATGTTTTCACAGGTACTAAGTGCTAAGAAAAGACTAGCGTCTTGTATATGCTTAGTAGCTACATTAGAAGCATTAGCTGCCATTTTTTGTAACCCAACTAACGAATCAGCAGAGGGCAAAGATCCATCTCTTGCTTCGTTTAATCCAGTGACATCTCTAATCATTTGCATGTTATAATTATATGCTGTAATAAGAGATTGTATTTTCCCCATTCCATTTGATGAAGACAATTCTTGGATTGGCACTTTGCCTCTATTTATATCACCTTCCTGCGTTAGCGATCTACCTACAACAGAACCAGTTTGAAAATACATGTTTAATGCTTCAGCTGGATTGTAGTTTGTTCCGTTACCTAAATCAACTTCAGCTAAACCGTCCATATCTAAAAAGATACCATCTGGAACCATTCTAGATAATACTTGTTGTATTTTTAAATGAGTTAGTTGTATTACATCTGCAAAACCTATACATTTGCTTATTAAAGATTGTATTTTGCCTTTATACATTCTAGGGGCACATAAAGAATAACTCATTTCTACTCGAGTAGTATCAGCCATGGGACGTGTCATATTTTCTGACATTTCCCATTTAAGCATTATATCTGTACCGATTATCTTGGCTCCTTCATATAATACTTCTATAGATCTTGAAACTCTTTCAAAGTTGTCATTCGGAGGAGGATTAAACTGATCCGTTTTTTCAATTGCTTTTTCTAAACCTGAATCCGTTTTCTTTATTTTAAAAACTTGATCAGTATAAGTCTTATACTCAAAATACAAAACTTGAACGGTGTTAGAATCGTAGCTTTCAAACCCTCGAATCATTCTTTGGTTTCCTGCTCTTTTTTGAATTCGCTCTAGCTCATTATCTGATATATTAGGAAATTCTTTTTTAAGTTCGGGTATAGTTATAGATTTAACTTCACCTACATAATATATATCATCGAAGTGAGGATCTTCCGTATAAGACCAAACGCAATAAGCTGGATCAACATAATCAACCACAATACCTTCAGCTGGATTAAACGATGTTTTAGTTATACCTATTCCTATATTAACTAAATCCTGATTTACCCTAGATTTAGTTAGATCAAATTCATTAGTGGCTAATACTGTGCTAATAGCCTCTTCTTCTGCAACCTCAATAGATTGTTTGTAACTAAGCTGCATGTGAAGATCTCTCTCTTCTAAAGATTCTGGTAAATTATCCGGAGATATATTAGATCTGCTTAAGTTAACATTAACGACTTCAGATGCTTGAGCCTGTTCGTTTTTAGTTAACATATCAAATAATAAGTCCTCAGCAAAATCAGTTCTTTTCTTTAAAGACTCAGGATCTTGAGCGTAAGAGGTAAGATCATATTGTTTTTGAGTAATACCATTGGCAACTATGTTGGAAAACTTGGAAAGTATAGGAACTGGCTTCCAATCTAAATTAAGATAAGACAAATCACCATTAATAGCTAATTCATCTTTGTACTTCTGTACACTTTGTTCTCCTCTGGCATATAATCTTAAATTATGAAAATTATTCCAGTTTGTAGCGTAACGGTTTGAACCACTTCCTCCGTAATTGAACCATTCCTGCTCAATAGCTCTACTAACCTGAAGTCCATACTCCGTCGTTGCTTTCTCTGCATCACTTACAACCTGATCCGGGAATGAGCTATTAGTATTTGTACTTATATTCATTTATTATATTATTTTTGAAGTAGTCCCCTCGTTATTATATTTTTTAAAACCCAAAGAATAAGATTTAATTTTTGTTATACCTTTAGGGTTATACCTGTGTTTATTACAAGCCATTAAAGCTAACCCTGAACTTATCGAAGCATCATGCTTAGTTCTATTATTTATATCAAACTTAGCCCAGTCTTCTAAAGTTCTTTGCAAATACATATCTCCATATCCATCTTTCTTTTCTCCTATAAAATCTTCTATGTATGTTTCAATAGCTGAAGCGTGTGCTTGTTTTATATCCTCACTTGAATTAGGTATTCCACCTACTTCTCTTTCAGCTATAGATAATTTATTATATGTTTTATCTGGTCGGTTTATACTGAAACCTCTGTATCCTCTACGCTTTAAATAATAAAGCAATCTAGGTTTGTTATTTTCTGCTAGCAGAGGCATTCCGTAAAACACACAAGCCATTAGTACGTCTTCAAAAAACATTTCAGCCGTTGACGGTCTTGCAATATACTCAAGGAAAAAATGGTTAGGGGGTGCATTTTCCATTGAAAACTTTGTTAATCCATGAAGCGATCCGTTAGATCCGCCACCACCAACAACACCGCTAATATCATAGCTATCACATCCAAAAGCTCCCATGTGTTCATTACCAGGATATTTAATGCCATTTTTTATTATTAAGTTATTTTGTTGTTCTTGATCAGGAACCCAAGTAATAAAAAATCTACCGTTTTTATTGGGATAGAACATTACTTTAGTATCCTTAACACCGTTTTCCCATTGAAAGTTACCTTGAGTAACCATAGCTGAGTTTCTTAATTCCTCATTGTAATCTATTTGCTGATAAATCTTCGTAAGATTAAATATAGATTGCTTAGCTTCATCTCTAAAAGCATGTTGCTCAGTACGAGGAAACTGTCTGTAATATTCGTTTAATGCGTCAGCATCATCCTTTAAACCTTCAACTTCATTTTCCCAGTGTTGTATAACGCCTTCTGTGATAACATTACCTTGGGGATCTAATGTTTCTTTAGTTGGAGTATCAAAAACAGGATAGCCATGCTGATCAATAAAACCCTCATAATTCCATTCCATGGGAATAAACAATTTGTATAAACCTGTTTTAGTTTGCCCATTTTTATTTCTTGATAACGCATCTGATCCGTCGTATAACTTTTTAAAGTTTTTACCTCCTTTATCTAAAGCATTTGATGTGGATCCCATCATACACTTTCCTATAATTCTACTACCTAATCTTAAACAAGTTTTTGTTACTCGCCAGTTGTTAAGTATATTAGTTGGCTTTTCCCATTTACCTGATTCATCGTGAACAAGTAATTTTAACTTTTCACCATCATAACTGTTATCACCTGTATTCTTCCAGTCAATAGTTGTATCTAATCCATCAAGTTCTTGAGCTGCTTGGTTTTCTTCTAACTTACGTCTAGTAAATTTAGAAGCGGGTACCCTGTATGCTAATTCTGTTTTTGGACGGTCCATACCGTCTTGTATTGGTTTAAAGAAAAAAGGATAATTCACCGAGATCGGTACAACCTTATCTGTAAACATTTTCTTGGCATCAGCCCCTGATTTGGATAATATACCGAATCTAGAGTCTGAAGATATCGTAGCTGAATTAACTGTTTCTCCCGACGACATGAATGAAAATCCAGAGCGTCGATTTTTAAGGTAACAAATACCGTACGATCTCCTATCCGCTTTGCAGGCCTCCCAGAATATGTAGAATAATCTGTTCGATTCTCGAAAGTCCGGTAATCCGACATCAATCTTGGACCACTGCAAGTACATATAATGAGTACCAGTAATGTAAGTAGGCTTGCCTTTATTAATAAACCAAAAACCTTTTTCACGTCTTTCAAATTCTTCATCTATATAGGGATGCCACTGTTCTTTAAAACTATTTGGGTAAGCGTTCCAATCTTGAACACTTTTAATTTTTTTTAATGACTTAGGGTATTCTGCAGCTTTCCATTTGCTTTCACCTAGGTCTTTTGCACCTTCTGCTTTAGGTAGCGCAATCATTATGCCACTTATTTCATAGATCTCGCCAATCTTACCTGTTTTACTAATTATAACAGTATCGTACTCAGCGTTATATCCATATTCCCATTTGGAATATCTATTCTTTTTTTTAATTACAGCTGGTTTAATATGGTCTTTTACAACCCTGTATAAAGTTTGTTCGTACGCCATTACTTAGATCTCCCTTCTGCAAATCCCTTAAATGCAGGTTTATTTGCTTTATTGTTTGATTCAGCAATCATACTTTCTTCCTCTTGAATTTTACTTAATATTTCAAAAGCATCGAATATACAAAGCTTTTTAGTAGCGGCAGCATTTTTAAGTCTGTCAGCAGATATATCTTCTTCTGAGTCAACGATCTTTTCTTTTGCTACCTTTACTAATTCTTTAATTGCTTCCCGCCCAGCGGCTATTATATTCTTCTTCGTTTCTATCGAGTTCATACTTTATAACAATATCATTTGATTTCATACAGTACATAATCTGATCATCTATAACAAATTCCCATTCGCTATTAGGTGTAAAACCAATTATGTCTCCTGGATTGATTCCAGCGCGTTCTAAGGACTTATTACCTATTTTTAGTATACCAATAAGACTAGCTGTTTTATCGCTGCTAAAAGGGTCTTTATTTTTGACCGGAGCAACAAAGCATCTATCGCCGAATGATTTCCAATTCTTTTTATTCTTGTACAAATATATTTGATCTATTGCACACATAAAAAGTCCGTCTTTAAGAAACGATCTACTATTTTTTTTAAGTCCTTTCATATCATAAAAAACTCTAAACACATTATGATGAACGACTATTAAATCACCTTTTTTTATTGGCGTTGCAAACGCTGCAGGGGTTTCAACAACCTCGGCTATATTGTTAACGTGTTTAAAACTTTCTATAGAAGTGTTGGTTATAAGGTCCACTTCTCCAACCTTAACTTGATTATCATATCTTTGCCCTACCGGCTTTATGATAAAATCGTATATACTTCTCATTAGTACTCTAAGTCATACTCAACGGATATAGCCATGTTAGAGTTAAACTTCTTCCATGGCATTACCTCGTTGTCTTTTTTTATAAATATATTATAAGAATTATCTGACTCTTCAAATATTATATGAGAAATTTCATGCCCACCGTAAACTGTCTGCTTAACAGAGTAATGCATTGCTTCGTTCTTGTAGTCGGCACCTATACTGATCTTCCTTATAATATTGCTCATAACCCTATTCTTTGTCTGCTGGCTCTACTTTGTCGTAGGTACCATCAGTTAAATTAATATTAATAGGGCCATATTCATCTTCTATGGATTTTTTAAAATCCTCCATGTCTTTTTCAAGCATGTTTATTTGATAAATTGCTTTTGCTTTTTCAACCTCTAGTCCTCCAATATGAGCACAATACCTTTGCAAATCACTTTGCAACGCTTGTACTTTTTCTAATTGTTCTTTACTAATTGATTGTTCTTTTGATTTCATTGTTTTTACTTTACTCATTTTTATTTGATTTAATTGATATTAAATAGCCCCACAAACTTTAATTCATAGGGCTATTATAAATTACTATGCTACAGATAATGCTGTAACCTCAATACCTGAAGCTAATTGTACTTTAGCTTTGATTCCGCCGGGGTTAGCCGTCATAGCCGCGTTGATAGCGTTTAATACGTCAATACCTTTTGCAGCGGTGGTTGTAAGCAACACGTGCTTCTGTCCTGTTCCTAAAAACAATTTAACTGCGTTAGCAGCGCTACAGAAAGCTGTTGATACATCTTCTACATTAATTAATTTTTTACCAGCTACGTGAGCAGTTGCGCTCGTCACTGGAATTTCGATAAATTTTGCCATTTTTTGTGTTAGTGTTAGTGTTAGTGTTAGTGTTAGTGTTTGGCTTAGGTTTGTACAGTCCTATTCTGTTATTTTCTCATGTGCTTATGGATAGGGTGTGCTCCCTTCTTAGCCATATCAGTTTTGTGAATTGCTTTTTTTGCATCATAGATTAATTCTCTTTCATGCATCATTTTTTTGTCGTACTTGTTCATGGTTGTGCTTGTATTTATGATTATTATTTTTGTTTTGTTTTTCCGTATTCTCTTAACGTAAAGTAACCACCTATTACGGTAACTCCCATTGTCATTAAAAGAGGTAAGTATGCTTCAGCTAAAGGTCTGCCCCATTGTGAAGTTATAATTACTATGTCTATTAAAAATGTAAAGTTAGCAACTACTAAAGGTCTTATGTTTCTAGCCAGCCAACTACCATATTTCATATCATACTCCCAGCGCTTACTTATTTCAACTTCACGTTTAGATATTTCTTGTTCTACTACAATGTCTTTTTCTAGCTCTTTTAGTAATACATCTTTATCTTCGGGAGATATACTTGAGCTACCTCTTATTGCATCGCTTAATTTATTAAACCCTTCCGCTCCGGTAAGAGTACCGACTATGTTAAGTATATCTGGTGTAACGCCGGCTATAGTTCTTAGAGCATTGCCTACAAACGTTCCGTCCCCACCGTTTTTTCTTAAATTAGGATTGTCACTCATTTCTTTTTTCTTTTTAGAGAGGAAGTTCTTTTACCCATGCCTGTTCTTTTCTTTTCTGCTACAGCTTTTTTCTTCTCAGCTGGAGACATTTCTTTCCAGGTCTTTGGGGTTTTAGAACTTACCCTTTTAGATGGTCTGCACTTTTTAGTTTTTTTGTTTTTTGTAGATCCACAAACATTACCTTTTTCGTCGGTCCACTTTTCTTTAAACCATCTTTTTAATGCAGCTCCCTCTTTTGTTTTACGAACAGCCATTATTTCTTACCTTTGTTCTTACGGCACTTTGCAATAGCACCACTAGCGTATGCGGATGGAAATACTTTATAGCTTCCTTTTATCTTGTAATAACAAGCATCTTTATTTGTTTTCTTTTTCATCTTCTACCTGGATTAGTTATTCTAAATACTGGTTTTGAATCCCAGCCATTTCTACCTTTTGAGCCTTTAGCACCTTTAATAGAAGGTTTCATATATTTGCTAAGGCAACCGCAATTCTTTTTATTTTTCATATTAGCAGTTCCATTTTCTTCGTGCAGCTAACCCTCTTTCTGACTTCCAGCCTTTGGATCTTGCACAAAATGATTTACGTCTTTTAGCAGCCTTACTGCCTTTTTTAAGTTTTGAAGGAGGTGTAGTCACGGCAGTTTTTAATTTACTGCCAGGATTATCTTTACGGTATTTGGCAACTCCTTTAGCAGTCATTCCTCCACCAGCTTTCTTACCTCTACCTTTACCTTTTTTTACTTTTGCGTAGTTGCCCTCTGATTTTTTACGAGAAGGAGCTTTACCTCGTTTTTTTGGTGCTGCTTTTTTTGTTGCCATTATTCTGATGTTTTATCCCAACGGGCTTTAGTTTTTCTTATGTCGTAATGTACGAAAGTATTATACAATCCTAATCCGCCTTCGGATATATGACTGTGTTCAATTAAGTTTGCTATGGTATCAAACACTTCTTTAGGGGACATATCATTTACTTGAATATCACAAGCTTTGCCTAATATATGCTGAGAGTTAGGCACACCTCCTACTTCCTCGTTGTGTTTTGGACACCTATAAGCATTTGTCAGAATCATAGGTTTTCTTATGAAGTCTCTAATGACCTGTAAGTTACCAGCAAGTTTAGTTATTTCAGATAATACCTCTTCCGGCATTTCGCAACCACACTTGCATTCAAACTCTGACTTGTTAAAGTTTTTAGTAAGATTCATTGTATCGCCCTTTCTTAGCGCACTCTGTAATCGGCTTAGATTCGTAGCTACAGGGGTACTTTAAAATTTGCATCCCATTTATACCTGAAGAAGATCCTTTTTGGTGAGGCCTTCCAATTTGACTTAAGGGTCCATCCCATAAAGTGTTTTCACCTATCTCTCCTGAGTTTTTACCCGGGGGAGTAGGATTTGCGTTTTTTGTATATTCCATATCGTTTATTAATTATCTTCTGTTAAATATATTAGGATCAATAGATCTATTTCTTGCTTCTTGAGAGCCGTACATAACTTCTCCTGCAGCAATAGCACCTGGGCTCATTGAGGAAGGAGCACCTCCGCTTTCTAAAGCAGCTACTCTAGCTTCTAAATCTGATGTACCTGAGTCGTCCATAGAAGCTGCAATTCCTCCTTGCATTTCTTGTTTACGTGCTTGAGCTTGAGCTAAAGCTTTGATTGCTGGGTTATCTGCAAAAGCACTTCCCATTGCTCCAACCGCTGATGTTATTCCTGCCATAATTATCTTGTTTTATCTTTGTTAATTTTTTCTATAGCAGTGGCTAAAGTTTTGTCACTGTAAGAAATTCGTTTCATTGCCGGGTTACGTCTTTTAGAAGTTGGTATATCTTCCTTGCCAAGCATTATCCTATAAATCTGTTGTATTATATTTTTTGTTCGAAAACTAATTTCGTATATACTGTAAGTTTTATCGGCTCCGTTGTATCCTCTCCATTTGACTATCCAACCTTCTTTAAGCAACCTATTCCACCTTCTATTATCCCAAGAGTAAATAAGTATACCATCTTCAAAATCTTTCCTCGTAAACTTACCTAAACAATCGAAATATATTAAAAGCTCTAAATCAGCATCGGTCAAACCTGTTTTTTTACAAGCCCATCTTCGTATTACTCTATAATGTTTTAACAGTCCTATTTCTTTTAATTCTTGACCCGTTAACTCTCTCATAAAACAAATACTACATCTTGAGCTTTAATAACATGATAGGTTTCTTTATCTAGCTCTATCTTGTGACCAGCGTGCCTATCGTAGTATATAACATCATCTTTGTTTATTCCCGCGCATTCAGATCCTGTAGACACCACAGTAGCTTCTACGTATCTTATATCCTCACGGTGCGTTTCAGCCAGGAGTAAACCTCCTTTAGTTTTAGTAACACCTTCTTTTAATTTTTTTATTATTATGTTTCTACCTATTGCGTTCATATTATCCTCTTACGTTAGACATAACACAGTTGGTAGACAAGATAGTCGAAGCAACTGAGGCAGCATTCTTTAACGCCGACTTGGTAACTAATACAGGATCTATAATCCCTGCTTTAAACATATTTACTGTTTTTCCAGTCTCAACATTAACCCCAAAATCTTTTTTATTTATAGGTTCATATTCTAATCCTGCGTTTTTCATAATTGTTTTGCAAGGATAATACAAAGCTTCAATAACTAGTTCTTCACTAGACGACTTTGGTTTTATACTTCGGATTGCATTAATTAGTGCAACTCCGCCACCGGCAACCACACCTTCTTTTATAGCAGCTTTAGTTGCGCATATTGCATCTTCTACTCTATCTTTCTTTTCATTTAATTCAACCTCAGAATTACCTCCAACTTTTACTATTGCAAGTTTTGCAGCTAGCATAGCTAATCTTTTTTCAAGCTTAACTACTTTGTTAGGATTGCTTTCTATAAGCAATTGTTCTTTTATGCTTTCAATGATTAATTTAATATCTTCCGATTGTTCATCAGCTACTTGAAAAACAGTATCTTTAAATGTAGATACAGCTTTTACGCAAGTACCTAAACATGATAAATCAATAAGATCTAAATCATCGCCTAAGTTTTCACTTATTACAGTGGCTCCTGTAAGCAAGGCTAGATCATCAAATATTTCTTTTCTGTTTACTCCGTGTGTCGGAGCTGGGATTATATTGACTTTTATAGAGCCTTTGTTTTTGTTCATTGCAAGTGCTGCTGCGACTTTAGCGTCAACATCACCGACTATAAGTAAAGGTAAGTTATTTTTTATAACGTACTCTAGTATGGTTTGTATTTGTCTAATAGTATCTACAGCTGAATCCACTAACAATATTTTAGGATTGTTTAACTCTGCTGTATTACTTGCATGATTAGTTACAAAATGATTATTTGTAAACCCTTTCTCATATTGTACACCTTCAACTATTTCAATGCTTGTATTACCGTCTTGTGCTGTTTCCATCATAACAACTCCGGTTAAATCTACAGCCCTATAAGCATCAGCAATTAATTTTCCTAGTTCTGCATCGTTATTAGTAGATATTGTAGCAACTTCGTCTATCATATCCCCATTAACCGGTTTAGCTTGCTTTTCTAAATGCTTTAAAGTTTTATCTACAATATTGTTTATTGCATCTCTTTTTTCCCTACTAGTAAATTTCATAGGTGATTTAGCAAACTCTTTTAGTATTGCATGAGCTAATACCGTAGAGGTTGTTGTTCCATCTCCAGCTTCAGCTACTGTTCTTCTAGCGGCTTGCTTAACTAATGATGCCCCCATATTTTCAACAGGATCTAATAACACTGATAATTCCGCAACAGTTACACCATCTTTAGTTATTACCGGTATTCCTTGAGCATCTTCAAAGATTACACATTCGCCACCGCCTCCTAATGTTGAGGCCACAGCTTCTGTGAGTGTTTCAATACCTTTAAACACTTTTTCTCTACCTTTGTCGCCAAAGCTAAATTGTTTTACTATTTGATTCATTTAATTAGATTTTATTATATAATCACATATAATTTGTAAAAGCTACAATTATATGCTTTATTTATTGCAGAGTAGAATTATTCTTCCTCTTCCGCTGTATCTTCTTTAGGCACTTCCGCTCCTCTTGGGTAACCATAAAACTGATGTGCTGACGTATCTCCTGGATATACTTCTTTATCTCCAAAATCTAATTCATCTGTACTCATTATATCGTATGCCCAACCTGGATAATAAACCGGTGGTGTTATTTCTTTTCCATCTGGATCATAAGTACCAGGTATTTCTACTACCTTACCAATATTAACAACTGCTTTTGTTCCATTGATATATTGCATAGATGTAACACCCTCATCGGTTACTTCTTCCCAAACATCTTTTTGAATTAAAATGTCTTTTCCT
>Ga0098055_1001289_pt1 | contig 13720 bp, 2 predicted proteins | sample 17_taG_FD_75107 | JGI IMG/M metagenome (GOLD analysis project Ga0098055, IMG submission 75107) | Marine viral communities from the Subarctic Pacific Ocean - 17_ETSP_OMZ_AT15314 metaG | ecosystem: Environmental > Aquatic > Marine > Oceanic | place: Pacific Ocean | collected 2015-01-18 | reverse complement strand
TCGCTTAGAGTTTCTATGTCTTTTTTCATCAATGCTATTTCTTGTGCTGTTGTGGCCATTTTTAATAGTTTACTTTGTTGTTATATAATTACGTATTTTTTACTTTATTTAATCGTGGTAGTAGCAATAACCACTTTTAGCTTTTGTCATCATTCCACATCTTTTCTTATTAGACTTAATTTTTTTACATCGAACCTCTTTAGTTCCTTGTTCTACTTTAGCGTGAACAGTACAGTATCCGTTTGCTTCGGCTTCATTCTTACATCTTGCACCACTCTTACCTATAGCTATACACCCTCCGTCTTCTTTCTTTTTGTTCTCTTCTTCTTTAGCTTTGTTTTCTATTTCTTTTTCTTTCTTCTTTTCCTCTTTTTTTATTTTCTTTTTCTCCTTTTTTTCAACTTCCTTTTTCTCTTTAATCTCATCTTCTACAGCTAAAACATCAGAGTCATCAACGTCTAAATCCCAAGTGTTCCAACCCATCAATAGAGCTAACCTTTGCATAGCTGTAATATCCTCTGTTAAAGCAGCGTCTATATTATCTACTTTCTTAACCAATCTATCTAACGGTAAGTTAGTAGTAGCAGATACTATGTTAGCTATAACAGACCATCTTGGATTATCAATATCCAACAAGCTCATCTCTTTCATAACATCTTCATTATACTTTTTCGTTTGTATAGCTGAATATAATTTTCTTCCTTTGGAACCTACCGTAGGTGATAAACCAAAGAACTTTAATATAGTATAAGTGTGATCCGCGTTCCAACCTTTTTTCTCTTGTTTATTGTATTCTAATATAGTATTTTTTATCGTTGACACTATATTACCTCCAATACCAAGTCCTCCAAGAATAGAGTCGATCATTGAGTTAGCTGTTTTTTCGTAAGCTTTAGTTTCTTTTTCTTCATCTTCGTCACCACCTATCATCGCTCCTAAAGCTGATTGTAAAGCAGAGAATATTAAGTTCTGAATCATACCATAGTATATGATTTTCCCTATATTTGTTTTAACGTCACCTCTACCATGCTTGAGATCTAAGAACGCTTTTTTCATTAATCTAGCATACTGCATAGGCGTGTTCTTAAAAGCTAATATATATCTACCTAACGGACTCGCTTGTTGTTGTGATATCATATCAGGTCTAGAAGACTGCTGCGATTCCTCTGTATTCTCTTGGAAATCACTCCAAGCTCTTGACTCTGCTTGCTCTTGAGTCATACCTTGCTTTAGCAATGAGTTTACTCTGTTTCTATAAAACGTAGCACCACCAGAAGCAATAGCAAAACTATCCGCGATTTGTGTAGGTAAAAAACCTTTTGTCAACAACCAATTAAGTATTGCTTTGGGTTTGTTCTTAGAACCAGCTACAGCTTGAGCTAATTCAGCTTCGTTAATACCTCTTTGGTTTCCAGCACGTCTTTGCTTTAACATATCAGAGTTAAATATCATTGTAAAATCTTTTAAAAATTGAGGGAAGTTAGCTAATGCTAATCCAGCTTTTAAAGGATTGTTATCTGACCAGTTTAAGTAGTTAATACTAGATATAGTTTGTAATAAAGCGGACCTCATGTTCAGGAACATAATAGCTCCTACTGATTGGTTAGCCCAGTTATTAAACGCGTTAACCAATCTGTTAGTACCAGCTTCTCTTTTGCTACCAAACTCCATTCTCCATAATATATCCTCAAGAGCCTCTCTAAAGTTAGAACCGTATATAGCCTCTATTTTATTTATGTTATCGCCAACTAATCTACCATCATTACCCCAAACCCCAAACATCTCTTCTTTGTTTTGTTTCCACTCGTTTAAATGGTCAGCTCTACTTATTTCGTTGTTAATTCTCTGTATATCACTCAAGATACCTTCCGCTAACCAATACTCACTAGGGGTTACGTATCCTTGTTCTTGATTTGTAATTAACCCTAAGTTATCCGCGAATGTTTTAGTTTCAACGTTTCCTTCCACTGCTTCAACCAAAGCTTTTAAATCTCTTTGTGATAACCCAGGAACCTCCATACCGTTTTTATTCCAAAGATAAACTCTTATAGCTTGTTCGGTGGTAAAGTCTCCGTGTATCTTTTCTTTAAGTATTCCCTTCACACCTGGAAACTCCTTCAATAAAGTTCTATACTGATCGTTCAATTGTTGCTTAGACATATTCATACCTTCATAAGCCCTAGCGAAAGGATCAAACAAAGCTTTTTTAAAGAAAGCCATTTGAGCTTCCCCTTGTCTTCCTTTACCAACGAATCTATATATTAACCCTTTAAAATCTTCTGCGGACGGTGGAACCCAAAACTTCCACTTACCTTTTTTACTACCACGTATTTTTCCTTGAGCGTCAGAGAACACGGCTTCAGCTTTAACACCTGTTGTTTGCTCTAGTATTCTATTTATATCTAACTCTGCCCGCGCGTTAAAATCTAATATATTATTTATAGTAGGATTTATACTTTTGCTAAATTGTATTTTAGCTTGAACCGACGAGCCTTTTATATCTAACTCGTTCATCATGTTTTTAACTGCCTCAACATTAGGTAGTGCGTCGTCTACAAAATACATATCGTTGTATCCTTCGGAATATTTTTGTGCTATCCACATTGCTTTAGCTTCACCAGTGCTGTTTCCTAATCCAGTTATATTTTCTAAAGGAATTTCTATACCCTCGGATTTCAAATAAGCATGTATAGATGTTTCGCTTTCTGGAGCTCTAGCTGTAAGTATGTAATTATTTTCAGGTCCAAATTTTTCAATTCTATTTCTTAATTTTTCCATCAACGGACCTGGTCTACCTTTTGTAACTTTATTAAAATCAGTGAAATCCATTTCCCAACCCTCGCTCTTCATTTGCTCCCCAACAAAGGGCCATTCGTCAGATGCTATCTTTTTAGTCTCTCCATCTTTTTCGGCTACAACGTAATTATCACTAATACCAACTGTCTCGTCGAAATCAAAAGCACTCATACCTCTTGATGGTGTTTCGTGGTTTATTGCTTTCGATAAAAGTACAGACGTATTAACTGTTTTGTGATTGTTGTGTTGCATAACAGACATTTCTGGTGTTACAAAATCTTCAACTTGCATTACTAGAGTTTCGCTAGTAGCTTTTACTCTATGTTCAGGTCTAACGGATTCATTACCTATAACGTTTCCTTTAAAGTCTGGATCAACAACTATAATAGGTCTTAGACGTGGATCATATTTTACGATGTCGTTAAATATTCTACTAGCCCAACCTAATCCTTGGACTGGAGAACCGGGTTTATATTTTCCCGTTAACAACGATTGGTATCCAGCTGTTTTAATAGCAGCGTCCATTGTGGCAGGTATAGAGTTAACGTGGTAATCTTCAAAGAAAACATCTAGCTCTGCTGAAGCTTCTTTTACAGTCATTTTCCCTTCTTTAACCGCTTTTACTAACTCTGCAGACTTTAACATTAAAGTGTTGTTAGGTTTAGCGTGATCGTACTCCATGGTTTTACTTAGGTTTTCAAGAGTAAATATGTCTTCTGTTATACCGAATAAATAAGCGGATCTTCTACCCACCGCCTCCATACCACTGGATTCTGTACCGAAGAACATCTGTGCGTCATATATCCCAAAAGTGTCTTCTGGATCAACTAACCTAGAGAGCATGTTTTCAAAACGAGTTTTATAAACTCCTCTAAAACGAAGTGCTTGATTTTTTCTCGGTCTAGCCGTGGTAAAATTAATCTTACCGTCTTTTTTTGTTAGTTCTTTTCTAACAACCTCTGTTTTTTCAGAATAGTTTTTTGCTAAACCAGGGTACATTTTATTTAATCCTTGTTCACCACTTCTTTGTATTCTAGTTACTACTCTAGTTATACCGTTAACCGATCTTTCTCCAGATTTATAAACCGGTAGTATAGTTACACCTGGTATAACTTGATTTATTAAAGCCGCATAATCACCAGTTCCTTCTGTGACTTGCTTTCTATTGTCAGATAAACTAATCCCCTCGAAAGCTTCAATCTTAAAAGCCTTTCCACCTTCTTCATGTACGCTAATACTTCTATTACCTATTTGAGATGCTCTAGCGTAACTACCTATGTTGTCTAATATAAATTGTATTAATTCTGTTTTTTGAGCTAAAGATGCTTTGTCCCAACCTTTTGAAGTAGGTTTAACACCTAGTTCTATCATTTTAATTAAAACTTCTTTTTTGATATTGTCTCTAGCTATATTAACAGTATCTGGATCATTGTAAGTTTCAGCAATACTTTGGTCAGATCCTAACGTAGATTGAAGCTTGTTATCTACAGTAGCATCATCAACTCTAGCATCCATAGTCTCTATTAGTCCAGGCGTAGTTTCAAGGGCTTTAGCTTTAATCCCATCTCTATTTCTTTTAATCATAGAGATTGCTTTAATCTGACCTGTCTCACCGTAAAGTTCGTTATAGTAAGCCGCTTGTAATTTCTTAGGTATACCAGCCATACCCATGAGCTCAATAACTAAACCTCTATCAATCTTATAAAGATCACTTACTTTATTTCTATTACTATATTTCATAGTAGGAACGTAAGTATCAAACCCGTAATAAAGATTTAAGTATCCTAAAAAGTTTGCGTTAGCTTCTCTTAGTTTAGGAAATTCAATTAGATTGTCAGCCGTTACTTTACTAAACAAGATGTTAGACATTCCGTTTTCAAACCTCAGTCTTTCTTTAGTTAAGTCCGTGCCGTTTTCTCCAAACCATATTTTAGCGTCTTGCTTAGTTGTTATACCACCGTACATTCTTACAAACGCCTTTAACGTATCACTAACGTTAACTTCTCGTCCTAAGAAATCAGCTTCGCCTCTAGGGTTAATTCCAAACCAACTTTGGAACTCTACTTCAGAAACAGAACCCGCTCCTGTTGTTGGCTTTTTAATTTGTGGATAACCATTACCAATACGTTTAGAAGATTTGTTATATCCCTTTTCTAACAGCACTGTGTTTAATCCAACTGATTTACCTGGTCTAGCTTTTAAATCACCTTCTTTAGTTGTTACCACATCTAACTCATATCCCTGAGGAAACGCTTTCCATAGTAAATTAGAGGCAGCTGGGTTAAGAGTACTGTGTCTACGTATAAAACCTTGTAGGGCTCTTATTTCTTGAGAGTTAAGATTAGCGTTTTTACCATCTGTTAGTTTTTTTACAATAGAATCAGCTATAGAAGTTCCTAGTAGTTCCTTCATTGCTGGTTTTCCCCAAACAGGACTACCATCATCAATAAAGACTGGACGTTGTATTGTGCCATCTTCAAGTAGCGTCCCACCAACCATCATATCAACAGTGGACTGTATGTCTAAATCTTTCATTTGTTTGAAAGACTTTCCCTCAAATTCATTTGGATTTTCTGCTATCTGTTTTCGCACGTTGTCAGTGTGTTGTTTCGCTCTAATACCAACAACATCATTTGGATCATTCTCTGCTACTACTTCGTTTAAAACAATAGTTCCTTTAGATATCATGTTTAACTCTGTGTTTGCATCAAAGTCTTCGTCTACAGCGCTTAATTCACTAGTAGCAAAATCTAACTGTTGTGTAAATTCTGTATTGTATTTAGCGAAAACAGCAAACGATCTACGTTTGAATAAACCATTTATGTAAGCGGCTAAATTACCATACTTATGTTTTTCTTTTTCAAAATCCTCTATCATACCTAGAACTGATCTAGATTTAGCTCCTACTTCTTTACCTGTCTTTTCGTCAATTTCCTTAGTTCCAGGATCGTACAACATACCAGTGATTATAAGTTGCTTAGTATCGTCGTTTAATAAATTACTTACATCAATACCCTGCTCCCTACCAGTAGCTATATTAGCATCATACCTTTTCTCAGCCATCTCTCTGTAGTTCTCAATTATATCGTTTCGAGCATCTTTCATTTGGTCTTGAAGAACACTTATCACAAGCTCGTCCTTTTCTCCTACTAGTTGTTTTTCAGCTTCTTTTAACTTATCATAACTCTCGTTAACTTCTTTTACTAAAGCTTCTCTTTTTTCTTTAGTTAATAAATCTGTAGATTGTTTACTAACTCTAGATAACAAAGTATTTACACCACCCTCTGTTTGAAATTTCTTACCAACAATTAATTTCCCAGCAATTTTACCGACGTTACCCTCTTGTGTACCTTTAATATAACTAACTGCGTATTGTATAGCTTTCTTAGGTGTATCTGGAAAGAAGTTAGAATCTCTTTGAAGTATTCTATCTATTACGCTTCTCTTCACGTTCATCACTTTTCTAACCTCTTCACTTTGGTTGACCTCTGACTTAACTGCTTCCTGTGTTATTAATTCCCCTAAATATCTAGTATACTCGTTTTTTATTACGTAAATCTCTTCGTTTATTATTTCGTTTATATTTTCTTGGGTATGATCAAAAGTAGGGTATTTTAAAGAGAAGTATTTAGGATCAGATAATAATCCCCTTCTAAGAGATGTATATTTATCCATGTTGATGAAGTCATCAGTTGTCCAAGGAATAAATTTTCCATCTTTATATTCTCCGTTAGGATATCCATTATTTTCCATTAATCTTTGAATAGCTAACGCGTGTATCTCTTTAAGGTTTTTTGAAGCGTACTCAGCTAGATTATCAGAATACGTTTGAATGTTTTCTTTAGTCTTTTGAAGCGTATCACCTTGTAATGCTAATAAATCTGTAGCGTGTCCTATCTCGTGGTGCATCATCGTTCCTTGTAATAAATCTCCTCTTCCAATAGCTTTATTAGCAGCTACCTCGTCTTGAACTATATATTTTTTACCGTCAGCAGATTGAACAAAAGCTCCTTTTATTTCACCTCTATCAAACATCGCCATGTACCTATTTATTTCCTCGGTTTTGTAATAATAATCCGCGTTATTTTCGCTAACCTCTTCTTTTGGATTAAAGAGAGGGTTTTTATATTTAAAAGCATCTTGTAGTTGTTCTCTTAATTTATCTCTCGTTTCTAAATATACCTCTTGTTCAGTGTATCTTTTACCTGTATCTGGGTTTATTATATAACCACCTTTATCGTCTTTGTATTTTTCTTGTCCTTGACCTAACGCTTGCACTTGATCTAAAGGACCAGCCATTTCTAAAACATTAGCTTGTAATTCTTTTCCTTGGTTATAAAGAGTACTTGTTTCATTTTTTATCTGAATGCCTTTTATTCCTAACTGTTCTTTAAACCTTTGTTCTGCCTTTAAGTTTCTATTTTTCTTACCAGTTATTCTTTGGTACTGTTCAAATGTGACTGGTATTCTTTTTAAGTTTTGTTGAGTTTCACCGTTTTCGTCTACGTACGTCGTTGGTTTTTTCTTATCGTAATTCCAATTTTCAATAGAATACACCCCTTCTTCGAATTGTTGTTGGAATTTTTGATCTCCCATTGATCCATAGGCAAATTTTAATGAATTTTTGTAAACATCGACACCTCTACTAACCATGTCAGCCTTTATAGCTCTACTGATCATAGCTAACTTATCTCTTTGACTTCCTTTTTTATATTTTTTATATCTCTTATCTGATTCAAATTTATTTTGCATTGCCTTACCAGCGTCACCAAATAAATCATAAGCGCTATCTTTGTCATAAGAAATATCTCCTACAATTTTTACAGTAGATTCTTTAGCGGTATTATATGTTTCCAGAATAGCTTCGCCTCTTGCTTTATCGTCGAGTCCCTTAGCGTAACTTTCTACTTTCTTTTGTTTGTGTTCTGGTGACATACCTGGTTTAACTCCAGCTTCGTTTTCTATACTATTTAACTGTAAGCTATTCGCGTATAGTTGTGCTTGCTTCTTTTTACTTAACGATGCGAAGTCTATAGCTAGTCCTTCGTTTTGAAGAGCCATAGTTTCTCTAGTTGCTTGTAGTTCGTCTGCAACATTTTGGTAATTAGAATCATCAACAGACATTGAGGCTAATTTTTTCTTTAACCTTTTTTCTTTGTTTATATTGTTAGCTATGTCTTGAAAAAGTTTGTTATTAGCAGGAGTTCCTTTTTTTGCACCTGTGTAATGATCAGTTACCATACCATAGTAAATACCATTTTGCATTATACTTCTTATATTGCTATAAGCAGCTGGTGCTTGAAATACTAATCCAGCAGAAGACATTCCACCACCATTAACTAACGCTGACACAGCTATATCGTCTAAACTCCAAAAGGTTTCCTTTAACGTTTCAATACCTTTGTGATCACTCCAATCAAGCTCCTTACTGTCGTTAAACATACCTCCAGCCCTATAAGTATCCATCACTAAAGCATCTACGAGTCCTTGCCCAGCTTCAGCGACAACCTCTTCAGCAACTTCATGTAACTGTTGTTTAACGAAAGTTTTACCAAAATCCCAAACCTTGCCACCTCCGTATTTATAAATTGTATTCATAAATTTATTAGTGGTTCTCCTAGATATATTATTCACAATATTATTTGTGGCAGCACTCTTTCCCCCAACACCCAACATAGCGTTAGCGTTTATAGCTGTACCAATATTTTTCATCACCATACCCTCAACTATTCCTTTCATTCCAGCACTCAGATATCTAGTAAACAAATTACTATCGTTCTCCGTGATTATTTCATCTAACGCTTCGGATCTTTGTTGAAAATCTCGTTTTGAAATATAACCTTTCTCAAACATTTCTCGTAAATCTCCCTTTTGATTCTTCGCGATTTCAGCTCTCCAATCAGCTGAGGTAGTAGCACCCATGTCTAATCCAGCGCTTTGAACACCAAAAAGAGTTGCTTGGGCAGTTGTTAAAGCACCAGCACCTAAACTAAAATAACTTCCTAAACCAGCCGTAGCGAAAGCTAGAGTGGTGTTAGCTGCTTGTTCCCCTATAGTCCTACCAATAAACTCTCTGTATTGACGCGCGTTTTTTTCTTCGTTCCAAGCTACTGGGGTAGGAAGTACCAATTGTTGGGCTTCTTGTAGAGATGCAAAAGCTCCAATTGCGGCGTCGTTTTGAAACAACATAGGAACAGCTAGAGCTAACTGTTCAAAACTAGCTTCAGCAGAAACAAGGAAAGAATTCATTCCTCCATATTTTTTTTGCGCTGCAGTCGCTATAATTTCATCATCTTCTTTACTTCTTTGAACTTCTCCCATCAACGTGTTTACGTCTCCGTATGAAGACGAAACATCTGCAATTGTTTTTTCTTGAGTACTCTTAATATTTTGAAGTTTTTTATTTATCTCTTTAACTCTTGATGGAGTAAGTTTATCTGTGTTTTGTAATAAGAAAGTTTCAGGATCAACATACGCTCCTTTTTCATTTACCTCATTGGCTATAGCTTGTAATTTTACTTTATTTTCATTAAAAGTTTTTCTTAAATAAATATCAGTTTCAAAATTTCTTCTAATAAGTTTGTTTACTTTCTCCGTATTGCCCTCTACTCCAAGCGCTGTTCCCATTGTAAGAATAGGCGTTATATCCGGGTTGTCGGCGGAGTATTGTTGAAACAATTTATCCATCACGACGTTCTCTCTTTGGTTTGTTACTTCATGTCGTATTTTTTCCCATGTTTTTGAATACCCATCCTCTCCGTCTCCTTTTCCATGTATAGCGTCTAAAGCTAAAGCAAGTGATTCAAGATCTTCCTTTTGAATTGTGCCTGAAAAGTTATTTTCTTTTTTAACGTTATATGAAATAATCCCATCGCCATCTACTACAGTATCAGTCAATCCAATTTCTTTCCCGTAACTTATAGTACTATTAGCAAATTTTAAAAAATCCTCAACATCAAAGTTCTCAGCTCTATCTCTTCTATTTTCTTGCCATCCATCTTTCTGCTTGTAAAAGTTTCTATATTTATTAGTCTGATTTGGATCATCTTCCTCTACATACCCAGAATGCATGTCACCAAGTATACCGAAGTAATCATCAACTATTTGACTAATATTACTACCGCCTCCACCATTTTTCATAACTTGAGCAACTATGTTTCCAAAAGTCATATTTGTTCCAGGTATCACATCAAGAGCGTGGCTACCTTTCTCGTCAAAAGTTTGATAAGGTACGAAGAACTCTGATTCTCTTGCGTCCCCAAAAGTAAAAGATCCGTTAAGAAGCGCTGTTGTGTTGTCTTCTTTTGCTATCTCGTTTTCCGCTTCTAATTTATATTTCTCTAACTTCCCTCCTTTAAAACTAAGAGCTTCATCAACAATTGCCGTCCGAATTTTATCCCCATTGGGTATATCTTCTAATATTTTTTCTAATACAAAGCCCGGACGTAAACTTCTTTTATGCGCTTTACCTACCCCTCCTTCCGCGCCTGTTACTTTACCACTAATATCTATCGTATGTGTTTCTCCATTATACGTGTACTGTAAAGTTTTATAATTTGTACCACTATAATCTATACATCTTACGTTTGATATCCCCTTGTCTTTCAATTTCGTATCATACGTATCTCCAAAATAAATATTGAGATGTTCACCGTCCAAAGCACCCAAAATATTTCCTTCATCATCTAACACCCCACCCATAACAGATTTTTCTATTTCTTCAGTAGATAGATTTTTGTAAGCGGTAAGCATTTCGTAAGTTGTGTTTATAATCTCACTGTCATCAATTGAACCCCCATCAAGGGTGAACATCTCGTCTCCTATTCTTATTTCTAGTTTATCATTCATCCAAGCGACATCTAAACCTGTAATTCCAAAAATATCTTGTAACTTCTTTTTTAAGACATCCTCGTTCATATCATCTATCCTGATACCAGAACTGCCGTTTACAATTAGATCTTCTATTTGTTGTCTTATTAAATCTCCACCAGCAAACATCTTTCCTTTTCTTGCTATTTTCAACTGGTTTATTATGCCTTTAGATTCACCTTCATATCCAACAAAATTATCTACAAACTTTGTAAACGCTAAATCACTATCACTAGTTAATTCCATAGTACCTGTAACAAATTCTATTTTTCCACCTTGTTCTTCAAACATTTCCACGATATCATATTGACTGATCGCTATACCTCTATCATCTAAGAGCCAATTATCTTCTGTTATTTGTTTAATATCATCTGGATCTCTTTTTGCAACTATTCCCTCGCGAACGCTCCTTGCTACTTCTTTCTTTATATTACTTTCAAGATAACCTAACTCTCTAACGGCTTGTTCTTTATTCTCGTGATCAAACGCTATTCTTTGAACAAATTGTTTTTCACCGCCGTTTACGGTTTTATATATATTAGCAGCGTCGATATTAAGTATTCCAGTTTCTTCAGCAGAAAACACTACTCCGTCTTGCACGAGGTTTTTATTTATATTTTCTTCGAATCTTGTGTTAAGATATTCAACAGCTCTTTCCTCTTCGTTATTCATAAGAAAGTTGTAATCTATATCTTCTAAGGTTTCTAAAGTTGCTATCTTTTGATCAATTTTTTGTCTTTTCTCAAACTCTTCTGTAGATTGTATTTTAGCTGTACCTTGTGTTTTTTGAGGTTGCGTGTTCATCCAGTCTATCAAACGCTGCGCTTGAACCTTCTCTTTTTCCCCACCACCAACACTTTGGTTTGTGTAAAACTCGAAGGTTTCTCCAGTTATAGAGTTTGTAGCTGTTAGCGTATTAGTTCCAGTGTCTTTAAACGTAAATCCAAAACGGCTGTACGCTCTAGTTAAAGTACCCGCGACAAAATCGTCATTTTGATAATCAAGAATCTGATCACTTAGATCAGCTGTATTATGTAAAGTTCCATCCTCTCTCACGTTGTCCTCCCAAACGTGACTTGTTTTTATTATGTTATTGTAACTAGAAGTATCGCCTTGTTCTATAGTTTTTCCGTCTTTATCCTCATACGTAACTTCATAAGTACCAAATTTACCTGTCTCCACCCTATTTTTTTTCATCTCTTCTTTGATGGCCTTTTTTTGAGATTCGTTAGGTTTGTTTGATCCGTATTTGTCGTGTCTTTCTATTTCCTTATCGTAAGCAAGGTTTAGAAGCTTTTCTTCAGACGCTCCATAATTAGCTAACGTAGTATTATATTTTTTCACACCACTAACGTAAGAATTATATCTTTTCTTTTTAACACCATTTATTACCTTCCGTATAGTTTCTATATCATGTCCCTTGCTAGATAAACTATGATATATTCTCTCAATGTCTTTTTTATCCACCTTATTGTGCGACGGCGTTTTTAAATTATTTATATCGTCATAAGTAACTAACCACTCCGGAGCCTCATCCTGTACTACATCATTAATAGTGTAAACGCCTGAATTTGGATCGTAGCTTTCCACAGGGTCGTTATGGGTATGCATTACGCTTACACCTGATTCGCTTTTTTGATCATGTTTTAACGGAGATTTTTCTTTCATTAACTCTTAGTTTTCTTCTTCAATTAACTTATCTAGATCTCCCGTTCTCGAGAAATACTTATATTCTTCATTCCATACTACTCCTGCGTTTGGACTGTTCATCCATATTCCTAGTATACCTCCTCTCTTTTTAAATGATTCTGGCGTTTCTTTATCGTGAGGTTCTATAGCTCTTCTTTCTTTTACGGTTAATTCTTTTCCGTCTAATTTAAACTCTCCATAAAACTTTGATTCAGATTTCCTAGTTAAATAATCCGCAACGATATTTTTAGACACATCGTATTTGTAATTATCATCATCTTTATTGTATATGGCTTCCAAAACAGCTTTCATTTCTTCTTCTGTATCTATACCCTCACCACCTTCAGTATCAAATTTGGGATTGTCATGGAAACTCTCTATCAAACCTGATGTTTGTAAGTATTCTTCTAAATGAGCTTTAAAAGTATTACTTTCTCCAGCTCTTCTAAAATCATCATGCATTATAGACATTATAGTGTCTTCTGTAATAAAAGAATCAGCTATACTAGTTTTAACTCTATTAAAATTAAAATCACTAGCACCCTTGTTTCCATCAACAAAATTCATTCCATTTCCAGTTTGTTTGGTCTCATACTCAAAAAATTTTTGAGATAATAATTCTTCTTTTTGCCCCAATGATTTATCGAAATCTTCTAATGTGTAAAATTCTTTATATCCCTTCTTTATTTTATCCGCATCGTTTGGATCGTAATAAGGATTTTTATACACCCACTCCCCATCCACGTACATGGCATTATCTTCACTTGTACATACGTCAGATATTTCTTTTTCTAAAGCTGTTCTACCGTTTGATAAAAGACCTTCGTTTTTTAATTCAGCCGCTATATTTAAACTTTCTTTTAACGCTCCTACTCCAGTAGACAAACCTTGTAATCTCATTTTTATTTTTGTTTGAGCTTCTTTATCTCCAGCTCTTACAGCGTTCATATATTCTTCTTGTAACAGTTTAGCTTGTTCTGTAGCTAAACCATAATAACCCTCTCCAAGACTACCAGAATTCTCAGTTATTTTTGCTACATTATTTGCGAACTGATTTTCATGAGCCTCTAATTCTTTTAGTTTGTTTTCTTCGTCAAGTTGCACAGCTGCTCTGTGTTCTTGAATACCACCCATAACATCACTACTAATATCACTAGCGATATCCCAGTTAGATCGAATATTACGTTGAGCATTTAAAGCATCTTGATAAGCCCCCATTGCACTCGAGGTATCTATATCCGCACCTAATGTTGTTCTTTTTGTTTTGTCGTCTTTAGCCATAATTATATTTATTATCCTATTCCACCAGCGTAAGTACCTACGGCACTAGCTGTTTGATTGATACCTGATTCTATGTCTGCTTGCG
>Ga0098055_1001286_pt1 | contig 13748 bp, 14 predicted proteins | sample 17_taG_FD_75107 | JGI IMG/M metagenome (GOLD analysis project Ga0098055, IMG submission 75107) | Marine viral communities from the Subarctic Pacific Ocean - 17_ETSP_OMZ_AT15314 metaG | ecosystem: Environmental > Aquatic > Marine > Oceanic | place: Pacific Ocean | collected 2015-01-18 | reverse complement strand
GGAATATCACGAAACAGAACTACGAGCTGATCTTCCTAATGGTGGAAGAATACAATTACTAGGTTGTGAGAGACCACAAACCCTTAAAGGATTGTATATGGATGGTGTTGTCTTAGACGAGGTAGCACAAATGCCTCCCAAGATGTGGACTGAGGTTATTAGACCAGCATTATCGGATCGTAAAGGGTTTATGGTAGCGATTGGTACTCCGGCTGGACATAATTCGTTCTTTGATCTCTATAATCATGGACTGCAAGATGAGAATTGGTATGCACAAAGTTTTAAAGCTAGTGACACAAAGATAGTCGATGCAGAAGAACTAGCAGCAGCTAAATCAATGATGCCTCCTGAGATATACGAGGCAGAATATGAGTGTAGTTTTGAAAGTTCTGCTATAGGAGCTATTTATTCGCAATCACTAGCGAAAGCAGATACTGAAGGTCGTATTACTAAAGTTCCTTATGACTCTACCATTAAAGTAGATACTTACTGGGATCTAGGGATGCGAGATAAGACTGCGATATGGTTTGTGCAGCAAAAAGGTTCAGCAATCCACCTGATAGATTACTTTGAAGATAGTGGTGAAAGTTTAGAGTATTATGCCTCAGTTCTTGATGAAAGAGGATATATCTACGATACCCATTACCTTCCACACGATGCCAATGTCCGAGAGATTGGAACTGGTAAATCAAGATTAGAAATAGCTCAATCACTAGGATTAGTGACAAGCATTGTACCGAAGATGTCGATTGAAGATGGTATTAACGCCACCAGAATGACACTAGGTAGATGTTGGTTTGACTATGAAAAAACAAAAGATGGATTAGATGCCTTGAGACAATATCGATGGGCAGTCACCGATAAAGGCGAAACAAAAAACAGACCACAACATGATTGGACATCACATAGTGCTGATGCCTTCAGATATGTCTGTACAGGATTACAAGAGACTAAAAATTGGTCATCAAGAATTGAATATCCACGATTAGGAATAGTATGAAATTAACAAAAGACAGATTAAAATCACTGATAGGGCAAGAGATTACAAACTCTTTAGGCTTTTATGGTGGACAGCTATCAGAACAAAGACGCAATGCGTTAAAGTTCTATTTAGGTGAACCCCTGGGCAATGAAGTAGAAGGTCAATCGCAAGTAAGATCCCAAGATGTATTAGAAGTAGTCGAGAGTATTCTCCCTTCAATGATGCGTATCTTTACGCAAGGTGAGAGTATAGTTCGATTTGAACCACAAGGCCCTGAAGATGTCGCTTATTCAGATCAAGCATCAGATTACATCAACCATATCTTTATGAAGGATAACAATGGTTATTCTATTCTACATACAATGTTCAAAGATGCTTTGATTTCTAAAAATGGTTTTGTCAAATACTATTGGAAGAAAGACAAAGAACAAAAGCAAGAGTCTTATGAAAATCTTAATGAAGCTGAATACCAGGCATTATTAGCAGATACCGAAGTTGAAGTTGTAGAAGTCGAAGATACAGCAACAGAACTAGATATTGGTAATATCGATATGATGGAAGCTACCTACAATGTGACTGTCAAAAGAGTAAAAGATTATGGTCGTGTTGTTATTGAGAGTGTACCCCCTGAAAGTATGCTTATTAGTAAAACAGCGACTTCATTAGAAGATTGTAACTTTATTGGTCAGAGAGTTTTTAAGACAAGATCAGAGTTAATCAGTATGGGTTTTGACAAGAAGATTGTCAATGAACTACCTGTAGCTGATGAAGAAATTTATAACACAGAGGCAGTCACCAGAAGATCGTATGACGATGAGACCATGCCTCAAGAATATCAAAACATTGATCCTTTATTGACACGAGTTTCGATTGTCGATTGCTACATGAAATGCGATTACGACAATGATGGAATAGCAGAATTAAGACACATTGTAGTGGGTGGTTCAGGCCCTAATGCCTATCACATCTTAGAGAATGAACCCATTGAACAGATACCTTTTGCTACTGTTACTGCTCTTCCTATGCCACATCGTTTTTATGGATTATCCATATACGATTTAATTGGCGATGTGCAAGAGATTAAGACTACCCTCCTAAGGCAAACTCTTAATAACGCCTATCTACAAAACAACGCAAGAACTGTTGTCGTAGATGGACAAGCAAACATAGACGATCTCCTTACTTCAAGAGCTGGGGGAATTGTAAGAGTAAAATCACCCAATGCTGTTACACCCCTAGCTTCACCTAACTTCATGCAAGAAGGATTGGCAATGATTGAGAAAGTCGATCAAATACGAGAAGGAAGATCAGGTGTTTCTAAAGTCCAAATGGGATTAGATGCCGATCAAATCAACAAATCACATACAACAGCTACAAGTGCAAATGTGATGATGAACGCATCAACACAAAGAATAGAATTATATGCTCGTAACTTTAGTGAAGGCATTAAAAGAATGTTCCAGGGCATTTTAACTTTGGTTTGTAAATACCAAGATCAAGAAAGAATTATTAAATTAAGAAATCAGTTCATACCCATGAACCCTAGAGAGTGGGTAGATAGATATAATGCAACAGTTCAAGTTGGACTCGGTACAGGCTCACAAGATCAACGACTCGAAGTCTTAGGTCGTGTGTTAGCAGTACAAGAAAAACTAATCGGTGCTGGTGGTATGGGTATAGTCGATCCTCAAAAGATTTATAATACCTTAGAGAAGTATTTAGAGAATGCTGGTTATAAAGATGCAAGTCAGTTCTTTAACAACCCAGCAAATATGCCTCCTCCTCCACCTAAACAACCACAACCAGATCCAACAGTACAACTAGCACAACAAGAGCTCCAAAGACTTCAAGCAAAAGATCAAGCAGACCTACAACTCAAAGCTAGAAAGCAGCAGTCTGATGAACAATATAAATTAGAAAAACTTAATTTAGATCAACAGAAACTAGCAACACAAGTTGTGAAAGAGTCTGATGCAAGAGAACTAGAAAAAGAAAAACTAGCAACAAAAATTATACAACAAGGAATTAACTAATGGCATTCACATCACCATTCTTTCAATCAACACAAGCACAAGGAATTATAAACAATTACCTCAACAATACTGCTGGTGGACTTCCTCCTTTCACAGCTCCCTCAACTAATCCCTATATCGTTGATAGCACCCCTTATGTGCCACCAGCAGCTCAACCCACACCTGACGATCCAGTTAATAATACCCCTAACTGTGAAGAATTATATCCAGGAGAGGGCAGAGTTTATGATCCTGTGCTTCAGGCCTGTGTCTTACCAGAAATGAATCCACAAGAGGGTGATAGCGATAACAATGAAATGAATGAAACTTATCGTGGTGTTGGAAGTGCATTCAGTCCTGAACAAAATGCTTTTATGAATTTAGGTCTTGGTGGTAGCACTGCTGATGATGTTCAATCTTATTTTAATCCTAATGATCCTGATAGAAAATTAGATTTATATGGTGATGGATTAAGTGGCTTATATAAAAGATTTACACCCTTTGGTCAATTAGGTGTTTATATGGATGCTAATACACTAGCGAATGCTGGGGTTATCAATAAAAGAGATGATGGTGGTTATAGTTTTGCTAAAGGTGGAAATTTAAACTTAGTACAAGCTAACCAGGCATTTGAAAATCAATTAGCACAGAAAAATATGATGGATTTTGCGCAAAACAATTTAGGTAAAACTGCTGAAGAAGCTCAAGCTATGGCTGATGTAACCAAAAGAGGTGACAAAGCAGATTACATGGGATCAAGTGTTTACAAAGATAACAATGCCAATGTTAATATAAACCCATTTCAGTCTAACTTTGGTGCATCCAATATAGTTTCTTACTCTCCACCAGATCCTAATAGAGAGAAAAGTGAAAGTGAAAAAATGTTTGAAAGAAAAAGAGCATTTGTGTCACCAAAGAAACAAATAAATTCTAAGAATTTTACAGGTATGGGATATACTCGTGGCAGATAACGAACAAAAAAGAAGCCTACAAGCAAAACAAGTATTAGAACACCCATTATTTATAGAAGCAGTACAAAAAATTCGATCCGACCTAAACCAAGAATGGTTAAGTAGTGATCTACAAAATTCAGAACAGAGAGAAAACATTTTTGTCATGAGAAGAATGTTGGAACTCGTTGTGATGCAAATCCAGTCAATCATGGAAACTGGTAAAATCATAAAAAAATAGGAGTAATTAAATGGCAGAACAACCAGCAATGGACTCGGCAATAGAGACTCAAACAGAGACTGTTGCACCAATGCCCAAGCCTCTCAATGTAGGTGAGGCAGCTACCACCCTGAAGAACTTACTAAATACTAACGCCTCAGAGACTCAGGAAGTAGCAAGTGAAGATTCAACAAAACAAGTAACCGACTCGGAAACGAATATCGATGAAACTTTTGAAGATGAAGAACTTATAGATCAAATTGAAGATGAAACACCTTCTGATACTAATCAGGAACTTTACACATTAACTGTTAATGGTGAAAATGTAGAAGTTACCCTTGATGAACTCAAAAAGGGATATTCTCGACAAAGTGATTATACTCGTAAGACTGAAAAACTATCGCAAGATAGAAAAAGTGTAGAAGAAAAAAATTCAGAATACACCAGGTTAAACGAGGAGGCTAAAATCAAAAGAGATCAATACGAAAACCAACTTCAAGTATTGTCTGCACAATTAAAAGCTAGTGAACCTCAAGTTGATATGGAAAGACTCTATCAAGAAGATCCAGCAGAGTTTGTAAAACAGAAAGCTGAACAAGATCGTAGAAAAGAGTTACAAGTAGCAGCTCAACAAGAACAAGATCGTATTCGCCAAGAAAAACAACAAGAAAGCGAAAAGGTCTATTCTCAATATTTAGATAATGAGAGAAAACTTCTTGCTGAAAAACTACCTATCTATGGAGACAAAGATAAAGGCCCTGAGTTTATAAAAAACTTAACTAACTATGCAAAGTCGATTGGATATGCCGATCAAGAGATTGCAATGTTAGTCGATCACCGAGCAGTTATGATGTTAGCGAATGCTTATCGTTACGATAAGTTAAAGAAAGCTAATCTAAAAAATAAAAAAGTAACAAAGGTATCGAAAGTGGTTAGTTCATCTAGTCCTAAAATTCAAGATGATAATGAAGTAGTAAAGCGATTGAAATCTAAAAAAGCAAATCTCAAAAAGACAGGAAAAGTGCAAGACGCAGTTTCTGTTCTTCAAGAGATTTATTCTCAATAACATATATAGAAAGGAATAAGTAATGGCACAACCAACCAATACTTTTGACACCTATGATGGTGCAAACTCTATAAGAGAAGATTTAGCTGATGTAATTTACAATATTTCACCTTCTGAAACTCCTTTTATGAGCAATGCATCTAAAGGTACAGCAACAAACACACTTTACGAATGGCAGACAGACTCACTAGCTGATGCTGCTGCAAACGCACAAATCGAAGGTGATGACTACACAGGCGATGCAAGAACTGCTACTGTGAGACTTAATAACCAAACCCAAATTTCTGCAAAAGCAGTAACTATTTCTGGTACTGATGATGCAGTGGATAACGCTGGAATGAGTACACAGATGGCGTACCAATTAGCGAAGATGGGTAAAGAAATCAAGCGAGACATTGAAAGAGCATTAGTAGGAATCGAAAATGCAAAAGTCGCTGGTAACGCATCCACAGCTAGAGAAACTGCTTCTGTTGGAACATGGTATGGTGGTAACAAACCAGGTACATCTTCTGCTGCTGGTAACTTCTCAACTAATGGTTCACCATCAGCAACTCCAGCTGGTACAGGTGCAACAGCAATCGCTGGTGGTACAAACAGAACTTACACAGAGGCACTACTAAAAGCTGGTCTTTTAAAAGCCTTTGAATTAGGTGGAGAGCCTGAGACAGTAATGATGACACCATCACACAAGCAATTAGCTTCTGCATTTGCTGGTGTAGCAACAAAGTATAAAGATGCGAGTGATAAAGTATCAATCGGTACTACTGACATTTATGTATCAGACTTTGGTGAGGTAGCTTTCGTACCAAACAGACATCAAAACGCAAACAGAGTAGATATCCTACAAATGGATATGTGGAGTGTGGACTTTTTAAGACCATTCCAAACTACTGATCTTGCAAAAACTGGTGACTCTGACAAGAAGCTACTCTTAGCTGAGTATGCTCTATGTGCAAAAGCACCAAATGCAAACTATGGTATCTTTAACCTAACTGCATAATTATTTATCTTGGGGGTGTTTCATGCACCCCCTTTACTTATAGAGAGGAACAAATGGCAATATTCAGCAATAAAAAACATACATCAAAGTTGTTCAAGATTGTAGAAAACGCAAAGAAATCAGACCAAATGATTTCTAAAGGCGATGGTAAGAAACAATCAAAACAAACATCACCAGGTGATCGTAAATATGATCCCATGTTAAGCATCTCAGGTAATCAAGGTCTATCGATGAAAGATACTGTTGATGCAATGATAGCTAAAGCAATAAAGTAATGAGTAAAAAATTCTCACTTAATGATCCTGGAGATCAATCATCAGTCAAAACTAATTTAATTGTTGATGAGGCTGAGAATAAATTTCATATAGAAAACTATCAAGATCAAGCAACTATTAAAGAAATCCTAGATGCTAATAAAGCAGCACAAAACGAAGGTGCGTATAAATTAAATGCACTTAAAAATGAAAAAGGTTATCGTGTTGCTCGATTGCCTAACATAGTCGTACACCAATTAGCGAAGCAAGGCATTTTAAATTACAATGGAAAAGTTTTAGATAAAACAAAGTTCTTTCGTTGGCTTAACGACTCCGATAACAAACATTTTAGAATATATACAGGTAACTTATAATGGCATTAGACACATACTCCAATCTCAAGACTACTATTGCAAACTACCTTAATAGAAGTGATCTCACTGCAAACTTAGCTGATTTTATTACTTTAACAGAGGCTAGATTAAATAGAGAGCTACGAGTAAGAGAAATGATAAACACTGATACATCAATAACAACTGTTGCTGGTACTCAAAGTTATGCACTACCGACAGGTTATCTTGAAGCAACAACAGTCATTTATCAAAGCGATCCTTATTGCACATTAAGGTTTATAAACAACAGTGATTTTTACAACAAGTATAATGTCAGTCAAAGTAGAGGCAAACCTACATATTTTACTATTCTCGGTACAAATATTCTTTTAGGTGTAGCACCAGACTCAGCTACAACCTTACAAATAAATTATTATAAAAGTTTATCTGCATTATCAGATGACAACACAACCAATACAATTCTAACAAACTATCCTGAATTATATTTATATGGTGCATTAGCAGAGTCAGCACCCTTTATTATGCAAGACGAAAGAATTAACACTTGGGGTAATCTTTATAAAGAGGCCCTCAAGAATGCTAACGAAACATCATCAAGAGGTTCAACCACATCTTCACCTTTACAGATGTCAACTCCACAGGTGGCCTAGATGATTGAGTTTGGTGATTTACAAGCCGATCTTCCAACATACCAAAACTCAGGTGCGTTGGTTGTAGATAATGTCTTACCTCTAGCTAAAGGTTATAAAAGCCTAGCTGGTTTTCAGGCCCTGAGTGGTACTGGATTAACAGGAAGTGCATTAGGTTTATTTACAAGTTTTAGTGCTAGTGGTTCTACGAACTATGCTGGTGATGCTACTAAATTATATCAGATGGACTCCTCGTTAGTCTTTCAAGATAAAAGCAAAGCTGGTGGCTACAATAACTCTACGACAGAGAATGCCAGAGACTTCTGGGCCTTTACACAATTTGGCTCAAACATTATTGCTACTAACTTTGCAGATAATATACAAAAGTTTGAAGAAGGTGTAGATAGTGCCTTTAGTGATCTTGTATCATTAAAAGCAAAATACATCGCAGTGATTAGAGACTTTGTAGTTTCTGGATATACAACAGAAAGTTCTACAACCTATAACCAACGAGTTAAATGGTCAGGTATTAATAATAGTTCTACATGGACTCCGAGCCAAGCAACACAGTCTGGCTTCCAAGACATTGTGGGTTCTCATGGAAATATACAAGCCATCGTAGGTGGTGAGAGTGCTGGTGTAATCTTTATGGAAAAGGCGATCTACAGAATGTCTTATGTAGGTGTGCCTCTGATCTTTCAGTTTGATAAGATTGCAGATAACATTGGAGCATTTGCACCAAAGTCAGTAGCTTCTTATGGAAACCAAATATTTTTCTTAGCACAAGATGGTTTTTATAAACTAACAGGTGCTCAACAATTAGAACCAATAGGTAATGGTAAAGTCGATAACTTCTTCTTTGATGATTTATCTTCTAATCTTGATGGTATTACATCTGCTGTCGATCCAAACAATAGTATTGTTGTATGGTCGTATCGTGGATCAGGAGCTACAGGAACTACGAATAATAAATTATTAATTTACAACTATGCTGTCAATAAATGGAGTACAGGTAGTGGCCAAGATTTAGAGTTTATTGCTAGTGCATCACAAGAAGCATTTAACACTTTAGAAAGTTTAGATGTGTTAGGTGATTTAGATAACTTACCACGATCCCTTGACTCTTACTTTTATAGAGAAGGTGTTGTCGGTCTAGCTGGTTTTAACTCTGATAATAAGTTTGGAAAGTTTATTGCAAACAGTCTATCAGCTACAGTTGATACGACAGAGTTTGAAGGAGCAGAAGGTAAAAGATCAACACTAATTAATTGCAGACCGATTGTTGATGGAACAACAAACACATCTGTAACTATAACACCTATTACGAGGCAATCACAACTTGACACCACAACAACTGGCAGTGCTGTTAGCACTAATGATACTGGCACTTGTCCTTTACGGAGTACATCTCGATATCATCGCATTAGGGTGAATGTGACAGGTAACTTTAACACCATGTCAGGTGTAGATATAGAAGCGAGACCTGAAGGTGGCAGATAATCAGTTTCCTCAAGTTCCTTTATCAATACCAGATACAGGACAACACTTACGATTAGTTTCGACATCATTGAATAATACGATCAATGGTAAACTTAACAGCACCGGCACTATTACACTAACTGCTAGTGCAACATCAACAACTCTTACAGATGCAAGAATAAGTGGCAACTCAGTTATTTTGTTTATGCCTACAACTGCAAATGCAAGAACAGCTCTTAATGGACTTCATGTTTCAGCGAGAGCAGACGGAAGTGCCACACTAACTCATGCAAGTTCAGGAAACACAGATCAACACCTATCATACTGCATTATTGGCTAATGTTGTTACTAGAGTACCTAGTGAAGATGTTGAATTTATATGGAGTCAAGTAGCTCCATTATTAGAGAAGGCATTAGACGAAACTTATAATATTGAAGATATATTGTATGGCCTCGCTAATGATCGAATGCAACTATTTATTAGTTGGAATAACAACACAGTCGAAAGTGCTGTTGTCACTGAATTAGCACAATACCCCAACTCGAAAATATTACGATATTTTCTAGCTGGAGGAACTAACCTTAATAATTGGTTAGAAAAAATACAAATAGTTATAGAAAAATTTGCAAAGAAAGAAAATTGTACTCACCTTGAAGTCGCTGGGCGTAAAGGTTGGGTTAGAAAATTGAAAGGATTTAGAGTTAAAGCATACTTACTAAATAAGGAAATATAAAATGTCAAAAGGATCAAACCCACAAAATGTAACTACAACAACATCAAGTGAACCATCAGAGTTTATTAAACCCTATTACTCTCAAGCGATAAATGCTGCACAGGATATCTATGAAAATCCTAATATGCCAACATTTTTCCCTAACAACACTTATGTTGATTTTGCACCAGAAACAGATACTGCTTTACAATTAGCAAGTGCAAGAGCTACCCAGGGCAATCCCTTATTAGGATCATCACAAACAGAAATAAATAAAATTTTACAAGGTGATTACTTATCACCAAATACCAATCCTTACTCACAAGCCTTGTTTAATCAAATGGCTGGTGATGTAACCTCACAAGTACAGTCACAGTTTAGTAAAGCTGGTCGTCTAGGATCAGGTGCTAACCAAGAAATTCTCACAAGAGGATTAGGTGAACTTGCTAATAAAGTTTATAGCGATCAATATAATCGTGAAAGAGATAATCAAGTAGCTGCAACCCAAATAGCACCTCAACTTGGTGAAATGGATTACAATGATATTGCAAGATTGCAACAAGTAGGACAAGAACGAGAAAGCCTAGAGATGGCAAAACTACAAGATGCTATTGCTCGATATGATTACGATCAAACACAACCCTATCAAAAGTTAAACTATTACCTTGGATCATTAGGTGCTGCTGTGCCTTCAACCACTGTATCAACACAACCTGTCTTTAGAAACACAGGTGCTGGATTACTTGGTGGTGCAATGACAGGAGCTAACATAGCTGGAATGATACCTGGAGTTGGCGCTGGTATGGGAGCTATTGGTGGTGGATTACTTGGAGGGTTCTTTTAATGGTCGATATTAACGATATTTTAATGAATAATAATATACTTCCAAGATCCACAGTAGCAAATCCTAGTTATATAAATCAACCACAGGAAAGAAATACACCTTATTCAGTTTTTACAACACCAAAAAGTAGATTTACAGCACTACCAGCAAAAGAAGGAAGTTACACACTAGGACAAACAGGTCAAAATCAATTAGCAAGTAGCATAAAACCAAACGCACCTGGAGGAAATACAGTTTATGCAAAACCAGCTTTTGTAAAACCTCAACCAAAACCCAATAACACACCTCCTAATCAATTAGGTCAAAATTTATTAAACTTTACTACAAGTCCTCAAGGTAGAGGTTTGGCTAGAGGATTACTAGAAGCTAGTGGTTATTCCACAACTCCTGTTTCATTTGGTCAAGCTGTTGCTCAAGGTATGGCTTATATGAATGAAGCAGACCAAACTGAGGCATCAAGAAAACAACAAGAGTTTGAAAATAAATTATTAGAAAGACAATTAGAATTACAAGAAAAAGAAGCAGCAAAACCTGAAGGCAGATTTACACAGACACTTATTGATGTACCTGATGGTAAAGGAGGCACTAATCAACAATTAGTAAATATTAGTCCAGATGGAAAAATATCAACAGTAGGTGGTAGTGGTAATACCTTTAACATTAATGATGGTACTTCTAAAGGATATGAAAAAGTAAATGAAAAATATGCAGCAGAATATATTAAGTGGATAGATACAGGTGCTTATCAAGTAGAACTAGAAAATTTAAGCAAGTTAGACGAGTCACTAGAAACTTTAGAAAATGAAAATGTCACAGGTGCAATTATAGGATTAACACCAAATGCTGTGTTGTCAGTTTTAAATCCTGAGGCACTAAATCTTCAAGATAATATACGATCTATTGTTTTTCAAGGATTAAGAGCAACACTTGGAGCTCAATTTACTGAGAGAGAAGGTAATAGATTAGTTGAAGCAGCATTCAATCCTTTGCTTAGTGAAGAAATGAATATTGTTAGATTAAAAAGGATGCGTGAAAGAATAAAAACAATGATTGAATCTAAACAATCAGCAGTTAATTATTTTCAAAACAACAATGGTAGTATGCAAGGATATACAGGTAGAGCAACATTTAATTTAGATGACGCAATAAATCAAGACAATCAATCTGCAATAAACAATGGCAAAGATGAATTTTTATCATCAATTTATCAAGTGTCTGATTATAAAGATATATCAGACGAAAAACTTGTAGAGTATTTTCAAAAGGCACAACCTGAAGAAAAAACATTTATAATAGAGAATGCTGAAGCAATAGGATTGGATTTAAACTAATGGCAGATAGAAAACTAAAATTAAGCGACTTAACTGGTTCACAAGAGACCAATGACGGACTTAATCAATATAAAAAAGACTCAAACACATTTCTACAAGCTATAACAAATGTACCTTCAAGTGCTAAAAAGTTTGCTAAAGATGTTATTACACCTTTTTTAAGTCCTATCCAAACAGCTAAAGATTTAGGATCATTAGGTTCTAGTGTTGTTAATTTAATTATACCAGGTGAACAAGGTAATGAACAAATAGCTAAAGAGGTAGGAAATTTTTTTGTTCAAAGATATGGAAGTTTAGAAAATATTAAAAAAACTTTTGCTACCGATCCTGTAGGAATGTTATCTGATGTATCTATTATATTGACAGGAGGTGCTACTTTAGCACCTAAAGGTAGTCAAATTGCATCAGTAGTTAGTAAAGCTGCTAAAGTTACTGATCCTATAAAAATAGGAAGCAAAGGTGCATCATTAGCTGGTGAACTTCCTACTCAATTCTTTGGTGCAACAACTGGTGCTGGTGGTAGAGCTATAAAAGAAGCAATAGAAGCTGGTGCTGAAGGTGGCACAAGACAAAAGAAATTTAAAGAAGGTATGAGAGGTGAAGATTTAGAAAGTGTAGTCACCGATGCTTATAATTCTATAAAAGAAATTAATAAAGCAAAAAGTAAAACATATACTGATGGTGTTTCAGGATTACAATTAGGTAAAAAGAAAATTAATTTTGATAATGTAGATAAAGTTATTGCAGATTTTAAAAGTAAAAAAACTATAGGATCACAAGGTAAATTAAAACTAAATAAAGACTCATCAAAAAAATTAAAAGAAATTGAAGATTTAGTAGATCAATATAAAAAAGATCCATCATTACACACAGCAGAAGGTTTAGATTTTTTAAAACAAGAGATAGACTCATTATATCCAACTGGCTTAAATGTAGGACAACCAGGAACTGTTGTATCTGATATAAGAAAAAGTGTTTATAATTTAATTGTAAGTGAAGTTCCTGATTATAAAAAAGTTATGAATGCTTATGAAAGTGCAACAAAAGCTGAAAAGGCTATAATTAAAGAATTAAGTTTAGGTAAAAATGTTGGTACAGGAACTACTCTTAAAAAATTAAACCAAGCTGTAAAAGACAATGCAGCATCAAACTTTGGTAATCGTAGTGAAATAGTATCAAAATTAAACCCTGATATTATGCCTAAATTAGCTGGTGGAGCTTTATCTTCTTATGTACCAAGAGGATTACAAGGTGCTATAGCTGGTGGTGGACAAGTGCCATTAATGGCATACTCAGCAATACAAGGTACAAATCCAGCCATGTTTTTACCAGGATTATTAGCACAATCCCCTAGAGTAGTAGGAACAGCAGCAAATCTTTATGGAAAAGCTAAAGGGCCATTAAGTCAATTTCCATTATCTGCAACATCAAAAGTTTCTAGACCTATGGGTTTAATATCAAACGAAATGCAAAACAATCAAGCATTACAGAATAGAGGATTATTACAATGACAGTAAGTTCATATAGCACAACAGCAAGTAGCAACACAGCGATTAATGGAGTTAATATATCAGAGGGCATGAGTCCATCTGATGTAAACAATGCCATTAGAGAACAACTTAAAGATGTTCGATCAGTCTGGAATGACAAAGAGTGGTTCTTATTAGGTGATGGTGATGGCACTACTACATTTACCAGGGCCTCTGCTAGTTCAGTTACAATAGCTTCAGATATTACATCAACACACCATGTAGGTCGTAGAGTTAAAGTTATTGGTTCTAATACAGGAACTATCTTTGGTAAGATCGCAACAAGTTCTTTTTCCTCTCCGAACACAACCCTAACCTTTACTTTTGATAGTGGTTCTCTTAACTCAGGTGATACCACAGTTGCAGTTTATGTCGGTTCGGTTTTT
>Ga0098055_1001275_pt1 | contig 13795 bp, 17 predicted proteins | sample 17_taG_FD_75107 | JGI IMG/M metagenome (GOLD analysis project Ga0098055, IMG submission 75107) | Marine viral communities from the Subarctic Pacific Ocean - 17_ETSP_OMZ_AT15314 metaG | ecosystem: Environmental > Aquatic > Marine > Oceanic | place: Pacific Ocean | collected 2015-01-18 | reverse complement strand
GACGCTAAAGGTAGAAAAAAACTCAAAAAGAGATTACAAGCCGCAGAACCCACAGAATTTTTTGGACAAGATTTTACTAAATTAGGAGAATTAATTTCAGTTCTTAGAGAATTAGATTTAACTAAGTCCGATAAAATATTAAACAAGAAAATGAAATCAATGGATGAGCGCAACATTGATATTGTGGCTACCGCTACCAAACTTCGTAAAGAGTATGAACTTCTATATAGACAATTGAGAGATATTGTTTATCCAACAGGAGGAAAGAAGAATGACAAAAAATAAAACAATAAATGAAGAACTGCTAACAATAATTAAGGCTTTAACAAATAAAGTTGAAGAATTAGAAAGAACCGTATATTCAAAGGATAGTATTTTAAGAAAGGCCGGATTCGTTGTATCTAATAGCCCGACACCTGCTATTGATAATTCAATAGGTGGAGTTGGTGCATTACCAACAACAGATATTAGCAGCATGGATTGGTCGGAAATACACAAAATGGTGGAACAAGTGGAGGGAAACTAAATGCCGGAAAGAGTAACAAGAGAAGAAAGAACAATTAGTTTAGCAATAGAAAAGGCTCGTAATGCAAAAGAACAACTTGCATTATCATTAGAAAATAATAGAAATCCAAGCAAAGATGAATCCGAAGCCGTTAAACTAAAGCGGCCAAAGGCTGAAAAAGACAATACTAAATTTGATTCAAATGATGGGCCAACTACATTACACGCTTATGCTGGTGATATTACAAAAGCAATTATAGTTCTTAAAAATATTAAAGAATCGGATTACATGACTAATCCCTTTTTAGATGAAGAAGATAGAAAGATGCTTACAGAAAGAATAGAACAATTAGATAGAACAATAACTAATTTAGCAAGACAATTCAAAGAAGGCGACCCTTCAAACAGAAGTCAAATAAGCAGAATGATTAATTCTTTGTCCGGTCTTGTAAGCGACCTTGAAAAAGAGTTTAGAAAAATACCCGAACCGAGAGATGAAGAATCCAATGAAGCATTAGACCCTGATTATGATAAGTTTAGACGACCTAAAAAACCAATGACGGAAGAGACTAAACCTGATATGGAAATGCTGAATCAATATAGACGCAATAGATAAAGGGATTTAAATGAAACTCGGCTCTATTGAGAAGGATAAACAACCTTCTCAAGAAATACTAAGACTCTTTGAAAAAACAAGAGTTGCTTATTTATCAGCCGTTCACGACCCCGATGAATACGGAAGCCGTTGGAGAAAAGCGGTTGATTTAATTGTAGAATCTTATGAAGAGTTAGATGCCGCAGGAAAAGAGTTAAGAAATTTTATTGATGAAGATGAAATAGAAAATAAAGAGACTAAAAACCCAATATCAAGGGAAGCAAAGGCATTATTTGAAAAAATAAAACTTATTAGATACTCTTCTAAAATAGTTGCTGACCCTTTCGCTGAAATGTTTAAAGGTAGTGTTCTTGAAGAATTATTAAGTAATCCTGAGACTATGGTTAAATTCATTCATTATGCTCTAAGAGACGACAATAAAGCACTATCTTCGGACATTTTAGCCATTAAAGGTCTGCAACCCGACACAATAACGGAGGGTCTTGTTGGACTTGACCTTGAATCGGATGATATTGCCCTCTATATTATAGAGCATTACGGTGATGGAAAAGACTCAAAGAAGGTTGAATCGAAAGTAAAGGCAGGAATGCAACTATTAGAACTTATTTTCTTTTCTCAACATGAAGAGAAAGAATGGACAGACTTAAAAGAAATAGAAGGGTTAGAGAAATCACAAAAAGATTTAACAGAAAAGTCTATCTCTCAATTTATAGTTCCTAATAAACCAATGTATAGAATATTTGAAATAGACGACATTAATGAATTAAGAGGGTTTAGCGGTAATTGGTATGTTCAAGAAAAATATGATGGCATGAGAATACAATTGCATAAAATAGATGGCTCGGTTAAAATTTATTCTTACAATGAAAAAGATATTACTGCTAAGTGCAAAGAACAGGTTGAAGAACTTAAGAAAAAGGAATATGGGGATTGTATTTTAGACGGAGAGTTAATTCTATTTGATGGTGAAGATGCACTACATAGAGCAGATACTATTGCTCATGTTTTCAAAAACAAATACAAAGATGCTAAATTAAAGTGTCATGTGTTTGACATTATTAGGCATGAATCTCAAACATTAACGGATGAAGAGTTAGAGGATAGAATGACTATTTTATTCAACAACTATTCATCGAAGTCTAATCAAGCAATTTCTTATCCTTCTAAAAAAGACACAAGACAGGCTGATAGCCTAAAAGATGTTGAAAAATATGCAAAAGAAATGATGGACATTCCCACTTCCGAAGGAGTTGTTATTAAAGACGCAACTTCAACATATTATATTGGAACTAAAAAGAACCCTAAATGGATTAAATGGAAGAAGTTTGTTGATTTAGATGTAATAGTCTTAGATAAGAAAAAGACGAAAAGCAATCTTTATTCATATACTGTGGGCGTTGGGCCAATTCCGGAAGATATGGAAGGACAGGAAATTGATGGTAAAAAATATCTTGGTGTAGGTAAAGCATTGAATACTAAAGTCGCCGTTGATGTTGGGGATATTGTTAGAGTTAAAGTTGATGAAGTCAAGAAAAAGGGAGAAGGCTTTAGTTTATTTTCAGCAAAGGTAATTGAGATACCGGAAGTTGAACACCCCGATAAATTAATTACTCTTGAACTTCTATCACAAGATACCAAAAAATCACTTAATTATAAAGTGGAAGCACTTACAAAGGGAATAAAATTAACTGATTACATACATGGTGAAACAAATGTAATTATGAAATCGGATATGAATGGTTTTGTAATTTATGGTTTTGAAGAAAATAATCTAATGTCTAAGAATGCTTTGGCAGATTTGGATATGTGGAAAGCCCAAGCAGAAGAAATAATGAAAACTAAAGCAAGTCAATTAACGGTTGCTATTTTTCAGCATCTAAAAACGATGGGAGACAAGACAGTAAATGATGTTCATGGCTTTTTGAAGGACAAACACAAAGACCTTTATGAAGATGTATTAGAATCTAAAAAGACTAAATTGAAAGATTGGTCGGATAATAGAGACGGTATCTCATTTAAAGATAAGAAACTTCATGCTGATGATGATAAAATTATGCAGGAAGAAGAGATTAAAAAAGAATATAAAACTCCAAAAGAAAATAGAAAGGGCTTATTCAAAATATATTCAAGAGAAGATGACAATATAACATTAGGCATTAAACTTGAAGATGAAAGTTTATTTTGGACTATTGACTTAGATAACCAAGAAGAAATGTTTGATTTGTTTGGTGCGGCAGGAAAATATCCGGCAGAAGTGGCTAAAAATGTCGAAAGAGGAAAGGTAGTTGATGCAGGAGATATTGAGTTAGGTGTCCAAAAGGAAGGCTATCATGAATACTTCTTGAAAGGTAATAAATTTGAAACTAAGATGCATTTTAGAGTAATCAAGGTTGAAGGAAAAGAAATGTGGCTTGCATGGACAGGATATAAACAAGAACCTGCCGATACAGAAGGCGATAAAGGTTTATGGAATATATATGAAGATAAATACAGTAAATTGTCAATTCCGGCTAAAAATTAGTTGTTCTTTATATAGTGGATAGTATAAGAAAGGGTTGAGAGGAATGGTATCATCTGTTATGAATAGGAACAGAAGTGATTTCAGGATTCTTAAAAGCGACGATTTAATGATTGGGGGATATGCAAGCATAGAAATCGTTGATAAACAAAATGACTTAATCACACTCAAAGCACTTAACGAAGCAGTTAAAAAATATATGGAGAACCCAAAGTTTAGAAATGTAATGACAAATCATTCTAATGTTCAAGTTGGAGAAGTAGTAAAATCATATAGAGACAAAACAGGGAGACTATGGAAAACCGAAGTAGATGATGTAGGATTCTTTGTAGTGATTAAGTTAAGAGATGATATTGAAAAAGCAAAAGAAATCAATAGAGGAATAAGAAAAGGTTCATTGAGGTCATTTAGTATTGGAGGACAGGCTTTAGAAAAAGTAAAGAAAAACCACCAAGAATTAGGAGATTACAATGAAATTAGCAAACTTGAATTACATGAAGTTACAATATGTGAAAAAGGAATTAACCCCGAAGCAAGATTTGATATTTTAAAACAAGAAAAAAACACAAAACAGGAAGTGAAAAATATGAGCAAGATAGAAAAAGCACTTGAAGAGTTAGATGCGCTAATGGCAGAAGTCAATACTCTACGCAAGGAAGAAGAAGACGAAAAGATGGAAATGCCTAAAGACGAAATGACGGAAAAAGGCGACTACATGAAAGAAGAAGTTGAAGAAAAAGAGGAATATATGGATGATTCTAATAAAGCCCTTTTATCTACTCTTGATGGAGCAGGTGTAGAAATTGGCGAACCGGCAGACCGTGTAGTTATTGACAATGGAAAGCCTAAAGCATCCGATTTGCCAGTTGTTAAAGCATTTGACAACAGCGAATTAGAAACTCTTGATTTGACCGTTGGAAACATTGAGAAGGCTTACGAGGCTTTCCGTCAAGAACAACTTGAAAAGTTGGCTTACGACAACCTTCAAAAATCATTTGAAACAAGATTTAACCGAGAAGTTTCTGCAAAAGAAACTATTTTGGCTAAGTCTCAATATGATGCGGCAAGTGAAATTGCATCTCTAAAGGATGAATTTACCGCACTAAGAAAGTCTCTAACTGCTGAAAAGGAAACAATCCTAAAAGCACAAGAAGAGGCAATAGTTGAACTCCCAAGTATGGATGATTTGGCCGAAATGGAATGGTCGGATATTCATAAAATGGTAGGAGGTTATTAAGATGTCAGGATATATTAACACATTAGCAGATTTAGAAGCACAAACATACGGAACAGGCGCAACAGGCCATATTAGCAATCAATTGCTTAAAGCCGCAGGAACAGTAGCGGGTATTCATACTGCTCACGATGGGGCAATTAATTCTGCACCAAGCGGCATTAACGCTAATCTTTACAACAAGGTTTACGGTCAAAAAGTATGGTCTATGCTAAACCGAGAATGTAATGCACTATCGGTTATATCAAAAAGACCTTATTCATCAAGTGGTTGGAGAATTTTAAAGAAAAGACCTGCCGGTGGTAGTGGAAACAAATTAGATGTTTCTGCCGCTTCGGGTACTGCATTAAGTGATGCATTATATGGTGAAGATGCACTTAGAGCAGACCGTCTTGGTGGTGTTCCGGAAAATGCAAGTCTTGATTCAAATACAGATGGTTTGATTTCAATTGCACCGGAATATGATACGCTATTTACAAGCCCTAAGATTATTGCACATCAATTCTCTTTCAGTGAATTGGCTATGGAAATGGCTTCCATTGATGATGGAATTGGCGATATTAGAGCGCAACTAAGAGAAGATATGGGGAAGCATCACGCAGAAGTTCAAAACCAAATGCTTGTTATGCCTTTGGAGAACTATTCCCCAACAACTCCTTATGCCGGAGCAAACGGTATTGATAGAGGATATACTTCTCTATTGAAGATTGTTTCTAACTCGGCTGAAATTGCCGAATTAGCAGATAACGCAGGTGGAAATCTTGTTAAGTTAGAAGACTCGCAAGAAATAGACACACTATATGGGAAACTACGAAGTGTTGCAGGAAATGAATATCTTGATTCCGAAGTTTCTTTCGGTGATGGCTACCTTTCAGCAGAAGCACGACAATTAACTCTAACTGTTCTAAACGATATGATTAGAAGACTAAGAGTTGCCGGTGGTTCTCCAAAGGTTATTCTAACAGGATATGATACTCTACAAACTATCTCGGACTTGCTACAAGCCCAAGAAAGATTCATGGATAGAAAGGAAATTGTCCCTACTGTTAATGGAGTAAGAGGCGTAAAGGGTCAAGAAGTCGGATTTAGAGTTTCAACTTACTACGATATACCAATGATTCCGGTTGCTGCTATGACTTCAACAGGAACAAACTCTTCTTTGATTAGTGATATGCTTTTCCTTGATACAGACCATTTGTGGCTATCTGTTATGAAGCCAACTCAATACTTTGAAGATGGTATTTCAAACGGAAACCCATTCGGTGTCGGTTCTCTTGGAAACAAGGCTCTTTACCGAACAATGGGAGAAATGGGTTGTTCATACTTCAAGGGTCAAGGCAAAATTACAAACCTTCTGTGAGGCGATTTAATTGACACACACAATTACATTATTAGCCGACCATAAAGGTTTTACAAAGCCAAGAGTAGTAGGTGATGAGTATATGGTTGATGCCATTGTAAACATCGGGGCATATGTTCAAGGTGGAATAACTCTAACTGCTGCTTCTGTCGGATTGAGCCAAATAACTCAATTAATGGTGACAGGAGTTGAAGAAATAGGGCAATCAGCAAGAGCAGTTGTTTCCAATACAGGGGCATATGAATCCATTAGTAGTGCTAAAATTATTCTTTCAACAGGTTCGGCTCAATTAGCCGGAACTTCCGATGAAGGAATTGTTAGGATTAGAGTTTATGGATTGCTTTGAGGGTGATTTAGTTGGCAACAATTAAATTAACCAAAGGCTCAAGGTCTAAAACTTTGTTAATGTTTGGTGAAGTGCTAAATAGAGACGCTTCTATTGAAGTAGATGCTATTGATGCTCTTAGAGTATTTGGTGATTCTAACTTAGATATTTCTTTTACTGAAAGCGATAGGAAAGGTTTGAAACAAATTGAACCTAAAATGCTTACAAGGCTAACTAAGGCTTTTGGTAAAGAAATAACTACTCATGATGAGTTATGTAAAGAGTTATTACCTGCTAAAACAAAAGCAAAGAAAGCCCCTGCAAAGGCTAAAAAGTCTTCTTTAGAAGAATAATTAGACCCATAGCATTAATAGGGAAAGCCCCTGTTCATGGTTTGAAGGAGATAGAGATATGTCGAGTTGCAGAAGTAGTGGAGTATTGACCGGAAGCGCAGTAGTTTTTTCCGGAAAGTGTAAATTGGTTTCTATTCATGCTTGTGAAGTTGCAGGTTCAGCCGCAATTGTAAAAGTGTGGGATAATTCAAAAACGGCAACTGGTAAAGAATTAGCAAGAATTGTTTTATCCGCTAATCAAACAGTTGAATTTGACATGCATGGAGTAATCTGTTCAAATGGATTATTCTTTGAAGAAGATACAGGTCAAGTAGCGGTTTCTATCGAATTTGCTTGAGGTTTTATTATGCCAGCGTTAAGCCAAGATACCCGTTTAGTTATGACTATACTTTTTGTTGGAGCATTAAGTGGAACAAATGTATTTGCTTATGCGGCCTTCGGAACAGGATTTCCTTATGGAGCATTAGCCCATTCGGTTTTGTTTGGATTAGGAACAATAGGTGCAATTATGGTTATGAAAGCCGTCTTTGATTTAGTCTTAAATGACAAAATAGAAATGTGGCTTCTTGATAGAAAAATAGCGGCCTTTTGGGAAAGAAAAGCAAGAGATGAACAACAAAGACAGAAAATGCGGGAAAGCGCACGACAATACAATACTAATCTTTATCAAGGCATTAGCGAAGAAGAAGAGAATACTGTCGGAAATGAGTTCTTAGCCGCACTACAATAGGCGGTGAAAGGATGGTCTTTGGGGATTTAATGGGGTTCTCGGATTCGGATTATGCTTATAACCAATCAAGAGCGCATTCTGCCGATGTTTTCTTTTTGAAAATGAGAGCGTGGTTTTGGGGAAGTTGTGGTGCTTTATCTGCTTTTCTTATTGGTAATATAATGGGCGTATTTGATATTAATATAATGGGTTGGATTATAGACAGATTATCGGATTTATGGGGTCATTGATATGTCATTAATGACAGGTTTTGCTATATTAGTTGGCGAAGCAGTTATTGGTTTTTGGAAGAAAGTCCACGCAATTAATTTTGGAGTATATGGAGCGACTATGGTTGGTAAAACAACCTTAAGTCATCAACTAAGAACAAGAGGGGAAGTTCCCCAAATAAATGAAAGAACGGTTGGTTTGCATAGAGCGTCAAGAAAGAATGTAAAAATTGACGGAGATTCTCACACAATAAAAAGTGCTGACATAGGCGGTGAAGCGATTTATTGGAAAGAATGGGTAAAGGATATGCAAAAGCGCAGGGTCAAATATATTATTTTTATGATAGACCATAGGCACTTAGATAATGAAGCCAATTTAGACCATCAAGTAGCGTGGAAATTTTTAGTTGATACTATTGTAGCGGATTTATGGCCAACCAATAGAAGAAAAAGAGAATCGGATTATCCGATTGCTATTGGGATATGGGCTAACAAATATGACATATGGGGAGAAAAATATCCATTAGAAGAGGGGCAAACCATAGACAAACATAAAATATTTGAACCTTTTAAGTATGGAATGAGACAGTTGAACGACAAGGGAATACCTTGTTTCAAATATATAGTATCGGCAAAATCCGACCCTGAGATGGTATATAGAGGCGTTATGACAATGATAAAAGATTATTGAGGAATAGAAAATGTATAACAACCAATTAATAGGACAGAATGCGCCGCAACAGTTTAACCCAACACTAAATCCCTTACAACAAGCAAGGGCAAGTGGGGTTGTTCAAGAATATAAGTTTATAACCTTTAAACCAAAGAAACAACAGAAAGAACTAATCGTAGTTTTAAAATCCGAACCTAAAAAGTTCTTAGGAATAAAATACGGAAAAAAATTTAATTTAAAAGACAGATGCGTAGTCTGTGGTTTTCATCATATTTGGGAACAAGGAGATTATTTAAGGCCACCAATACCTTTAGACGGGGTAATTAAAGGAAGGCCATTAAGAGGAACATATTGTCCTAAACATGCTTCTCATTATATGCAATTAGAAATGCTACAACAACAGATACTTGCAGATAAACATGGATTAGATTTTAAAGCATTTAAACCTAAAATGCCAAAGATATTAAAAAGTGGCCCAATTAAAAGTTTAACTAAAGAAGATGTTGTTTCATTAACTGCCGCAGGTTGGTTTATAAGACCACCCTCCTTAGCAGATAATAAGACGGCTACCGAAGAAGTAATTCGCCTTATTACTGAAATGAATACCATGACAGATAGAATGAATTATTTAATGTTAAAGCATCAAATTCAAGCAACTAATGAAGAATTAGAAGAAAAGGAGGACTAAATATGGGAATATTAGGAACAAGTAATGGAACAGTGATGAATGCAGTTCAAGCAACAAGCGACCAACAATTTAAGAATGTAAATAACTTACTTTCTTTACAAGATAATCATGTTGAGGAATTTTTTCAATATCATGGTGAACATTTTTTATCGGCTCTTGAGAAACTAATGGAAGATGTAGTCGAAAGAGTAGTTTCTCAAATGTTGGCTAAATTGGCTTTTAGCACAAGTGGTTCGGGAATGGTAGTAAATCCTGATTCTTTAAGAGAGTATGAAAGAATAACACAAGAAAACATTGACTTAGATATTCAAAAACTATTACAAACTGCAATTAATAGCGAAGTAGTTAATCAGCGAAAGATGGCTAAACAACAGTATCTTGAATCACAGGGATTTAGCGGTGGAGGAAATATGCAACAACCAAGCGCAGGTATGGCAGTAGCAGGATTAACTGGCAATACTCAACAATACCAACAAATGCAAGGTGCTATGAATAATGGAAGCGGCTATCCTATTCCTCCAAATGGAACAGATGGTTATGGCAGACCTTATTGGATTGATGCTAATGGCCAAATGTCATATGAACCTCCACAAAGCGGTTTAGGTTTAGGTGGTGCAATACAGAAAGGTGCGGCTTGGGCTAAATGGCTAATGTGAGGGGGGAAATAAATATGGTCGCTTTTAGATGGGGTAATCAAAACTTATCCTTACCAAATTCCGCTAACTTTCTTAAGACGGAAATGAATGATTTTCTTAGCACAGGCGATAGAAGTTTTGTTGTTAAATTTAAGCGAGCAAAAGAAAGTGTTCAAGGTAGCGGTTTAAATGAACAAGAGTTTATGGGTGAATTTAAAAAAATTTATGAAGAAGTTATAGACCAACCCTTAAAACCACTTTTAGAAAATAAAGATGGCTGGAAACAATTTTCAACAATAAAAAATAAACCTAACCGACCCAATCTTGAATTTATTGACAACCAAAAAGTAAAAAATATTGCTGATGGTAAAGTATTAACGACATTAAAAGGCGCAGGTGCGATTGCATATACTAAAGGCGGTGAAGTTCAATTACCTGCATTTCCTTTTGAAGAGAAGTTTCCTAACGATGAATTTACGCTTGGATATGGTCGAGATTTAGAAAAATATATTGACGATGATGTTAGATTAGGAGTTAATTCACAAGGCGAGGGTTGGAATTTAGCATACAAAAAACAAGATGCAAGATTAGATGCACATATAGAAATAACATATCCTCCTATTGACGAAGGAAAAATAATGGCAGAAAAGGCAGATTGGATTATGGAAAAAACCGGACAAGATGCTCCTTACAAAGCAAAATCATCGAAACTAAAGATAGGAACAGAAGTTATAGAGCATTCTTTTGATTTGACACAAAGAGACCTACAAAAGATAGGGGCTTTGTTTAAAGGAACAAAATTAACACCAATGAAATTAGTTGATGATAAATTTGAAGTTGATGAGGAAGGAAACCCAATTACTACCAAAATAGGTGGTAAAGGTTTAGAAAGTGAATTGGCTTTCTTAACTGGGGTAAGCGATTTAAAAAGGACTCAAGAAATGATAGATGAAGATATTATTTTGTTAGGTGAACAATACTATCACTTTGAGCAACCAAGCGGAACAATGAATAATATAGTTTTAGACTTACTTGATGAATCAAAAGAATTTATATTAGAAAATCAAGACTTATTCTTAAGAATATTAAAACCGTATCTTGATGAACCAACAACAGTATTTACAGGAAAGATATTGGCTAATATAAAAACAAGACGAAAGAATAAAGATACATTTAGAGCCACCGCACTATCAACACAAACAAAAGATGCAAGATATGCAAAGACAAGATATGCTGAAAATAAAGAAAATCCGGAAGAAAGAATAACACCGGAAGAATACAAAGCCCTTCCTATTGAAAAAAGAAAAAAATACAAATTAGTTTCTAAACCATTAACACAAGAAGAAATAATGGAATTAACAGAAGAGGCATTTAAGCATAAAGAAACCGGAGAAACTATTTCCGAATTAGCCTATCAAACACTACCTAATGAAGATAAAAAGAATTACAAGACTAATCTTCAAGTTCTTGAGACAACGGAAGGAGTTGCAGGGGCTAATATGAGAGGCATGGACACTTATGGCGGTCAAGAATATAAATATGATTCAATCAATTCCGCTAATGCAGAAGAACTGTTTGCTAATGCTTATGTTGAATGTAAAATATATGTAATTAATCATGGAGAATATAATTTGAGTCCATATAGAAGAAGGGCAGGTAATAGGTCTTTTGCTAAAGAAATTAACAAACTAAAAAGAAATTTTAGAAGATTAAAGAAAATATTTAGGTGATAACGATGGGAACAACCATATCGCCAAGCGATTTTACTGAAATAAATCCCGACTATTCACAAGGTCGGGGATTCTATACCAATGCAACAGAAGTCGCTAATCTATTACAAATACCTGCTTTTACAAATAGCACTTATCCAACAGTTGCTCAAGTTGGAAATATAATAAAAAGAGTTGAAGGAATTATTGATGATAAAGTAAAGCGTTCCTTTAGACCAATTATTACTAAAGACGAATACCATAACTTTGAATTTTCAAGAAGGCCACATAAAACATACTTTGGTGGCCATGTTGGATTTGTTCAACTAAAGCAAATGAAAGTTAGAAAGATAGTTTCTTTGTTAGTTTGGCAAGGTGGTTCATATGAAGAGTTAGCATCAGCGCAAGCAAAAATACATCTTCTTGAAAATTTTAGAGATTTAAATTCAATCATATTACAACTGCCTAATAGTGGTGTATCTTTTGAGTTGTTATCGGAGAACAATATAGCCGATTTAGCAAATAGTGAATTTTGTAATACCTTTGGATTAAAAACCACTAATGATGAGATTACTGCACTAATCAATGAATCCTTCCCTTCTGCTACATCTTCTTTTACCGGAGCAACTGCACCAAAGGCTCTATCCTCTTCTAATCTATCCATTTCCGACTTTTTCTATGGCTCAAAAGATAAGAATAATGGCAAGCAACTTCTCATTTCCTCCCTACTTTCCGGTGATGATGGGGCAGATTGTGTGTTAAAAGCAACCATAAAACAGTCTTGCTCTACTGCTAACTCATCAACTGCTCTTACCGTTGCTGATTCATCTAAATTAGGTGTTGGTATGGGTGTTAGTGGAACAGGTATTACAGGAACAACTACTATCGCTTCAATTACAGACGGAACAAATATTGTATTAAGTGCGCCAGCATCAGCAAGTGGAACAAATATTCTTACTTTTACTGCAACAGATACAATACCAACAGTTTGTAATCTTGTTGATTTTACAGACAAAGAAGATTTGAATAGGCTTGGTTCTTTTTGGACAATCGGTGAAGAAGGCCGAATATTCTTTTTCAATGATTATCCATTCCATGCTAATAATTCTGTAATAGTTTCTTATGTTGCAGGTGATGGCAGAGTTCCTTCTGCTATACATGAAGCCGCTACAAAATTAGTTTCGGCTGAAATAATAAGGCACGACGACCAAAGCATATTAATTGCAGAAACAGGAGCAAATATTTCTACAAAGGAAAAGTATGATATTCTCCGTAAAGAGGCTATGGATATTCTAAAGGGTAAAGGCGACCTTGTATATTTTCTTGATTAGGTGATTCTATGGCTTTTGAAATAGATATTAAAAAGTTAGAAGAACTTTATGAAATAGAAAAGGAAAGACAACTTGCTTTGAAAGAATTATCCGAAAAATTAGGTTATGATATTTCATTTAGTGATGAAGAAACAATAGAGAATGCATTACAATCATATAATATGTATCTTAGCAAATCAGTAGAAACGGAGGTATTGGCATTGATGAAGTCTCTCTTCTCTTAGATTTATTATCAACTCAATGGTCGTCTAATGCTACTGCATTAGTTAGTTCGGGAGATATTGATGTTTCTAATGCTATTACTCCGGATTTTATTGATATTAGAACAACTACTGCTAATAAAGGAGTAAGAGTTGATTTGAGCAGGACACCTGCAACAATAGTTGTTTTTGAAGATTCTCAAGATGTTGAATATCCAACAGTTCATTATGATATTAAAAATGAAACATATTCATTTACGATTCATATTAGAGTTTTACATGATGAGCGTTCCGGTTTAGATGCCTCTTATGGCAAAGATAGGCTAAGGGCTATATACTTGATACTTAGTAGGGTTGTTGAAAGCAACAGGCGTGGATATACTGCAAGTGATGGTTCAAGATTTAATCAATTATTTTTAGGTTCAAGAAATGAAAGTAATGACAGGGCGAAGAGGTTATTTGGATATAAAATCACATTACAAGCAAAAAGATTCGCAATTAGTGTTCCCTCGTAAGTAAGTAAGGAAAGGGGAGAGATAAGATGGTAAATAGAGACATATTTTTAGGAAGTGGAGCAAGTTTAAACCTTGTTCCGGAATTAGATTTTAAGATAACAAGCGAAAGTAATCCACAAACTAATGATACTGAGGTGCAACTAAATACTTCAACAATGGGTCATTTTAGTTTATTGACTAACTTATATGAAGGCT
>Ga0098055_1001274_pt1 | contig 13797 bp, 19 predicted proteins | sample 17_taG_FD_75107 | JGI IMG/M metagenome (GOLD analysis project Ga0098055, IMG submission 75107) | Marine viral communities from the Subarctic Pacific Ocean - 17_ETSP_OMZ_AT15314 metaG | ecosystem: Environmental > Aquatic > Marine > Oceanic | place: Pacific Ocean | collected 2015-01-18 | reverse complement strand
TGTTACAAACTCTCCGTCTGCTAATTGAGCTAACATTGTATCCTCGTCTTTGTCTCCTACGCCTGCTCCGTCTTCAACATAACCTGATGCTCTAACATAATTGTTTGCATCATTTTCGTCATGAGAAACTTTTGATGGAAGATAGTTTACACCACCTTCATTAAATTTTTTAATCTCTGCAATACCACCTACTCTTAATCTTCGAACAGGCATAGAATAGTTACCTATTCTTGGATCTCCCAACCCTGCTTCTTCAGGTGCATAAACTTTTTCGTATGCTTTTTCTTCACCTGTTACTGGGTCGATGTAAGTGTATCCAGGTCTTTGAGCTCTTAAATCTAAGTAACCCATGTTGTATCCAGGTGTGTAAATATCCGTTGGTTGTGGATTAAACGCACCACTTAAATAAGATGCTCCAGCAATTGCAGCTGAAGTTTTAAACGGATCAAACTTACCAGTTTCTTTGTTTCTGAGAATATCTAATAAATTTCCACTTTTTTGTTGTGCTGCTTCAGCTGGAACTTCAAAAGGTTGTGGTGAACTTGTTACTGGATTGTAAGCTCCGGGCATATTTCGTAAGAATGCAGGTTGGCTTGCAACAAAACTTTGTGTTGCTGCTGATTGTGGAAACATACTCATACCTGTAGAACCTAAAGTATAACCTGTGTAAGCACCTGTAATACCTCCTAGTATTCTTCCTAGTCCTGAGGCTCCCGATTCCTTCGCACTTTTGTATCCTCTGTAACCACCTAAAGCGGCTAATGCGTAGGGTATAAATTGTACTGGCATTAAATATATTCTCCTTTTAAGATCTTAAGTATGAAATACTACCATTTTAGTCGGCTAGTTTCAACTCGTCTCTAAAACATCCCTCGTACTGATGTTCGCCCACATGGATGATTGGGTCATTAACAAAGACATAACATTTACCCCCAATATCTTTCCAAAGCTTACAAAAAGAAAAATCTTCACCTAAATAAGTCTTAGTCTCAGGGTCGTGTATGCAATCAAAAAAGTTCCATAAATGAGGTCTATCTACATACTCACCATTTATAACTGTTTTTTGAACTATGTTTTTATTTGGATACTTTTCTATCATCTTGTCAAACACTGATCTTTTAATCAACATACATCCTGTAGGGCTATGTGTAACTTCCATAACACCGCTATCTAAAGTAATTTTATTAGCATCTGCTACTTTCATTGGGTAGGTGTTTAGCCATCTATGTATATCTCCAGCGTTTTTAACTTCACCATCATTCCACTTTTTATAAAGCTTATCCCACATCATAGTTTTAAGTGGGTAAGGAATAGATATTAATTCTTTGTCTAAATCTAACATTTTAATAATAGATTCTGCTCTAAAATATATATCAGAGTCTACAAATAACATATGAGTACAGTTAGATTCTAAGAATGCCGACACACATAAGTTTCTTCCTTGAGTAACCAAAGAAGATTTTAATAAAGTAAATGTAATTCTTATGCCTTTTTTAATACATAGTTGTTGAAGTTCCAAAAGGGCCTGTGTGTAATGCATAGTCACATCACTATGACAAGGTGTACAAATCATAATGTTATAAGGTGACTTAGTTGTTTTCTTTTCTTCTTTTTGTCCGGTGTCCGGTTTCCACATAGGAAGAGTAGCTTTTTCGTATGAGGATACCTCAACTTCTTTTAATGTTTGGTACGTGTCTTCATTTATTGTTTCTTTCATTCAAAGCTCCTTTCAAAAAGTTTGTCCATTCCATACCCTTTTTTTCCCAGTTATAAAATCTTTTATAAAAGTCTTGTTGCTGTTGTAGGTGTTCTTGCATAAAATTTTCATGTAAATAAGATGCTGCAACATTAATAGCTGCTCCTGTATCCTGTGCCATCTGTTCGTAATTTTTTGAGTAGTTAATGTATACTGGCCACTCTGCACAAGTTTCATACAAAGCCCCAAAGTTATTAGTTATTACATGTACACCAGATGCTAAAGCTTCTAAAGCTGACGCACAAGATGTTTCTTCAAATATAGATGGGTACACAAACATGTCATAGTTAGGCATCATTTCTTTTATGTACTCATGGGGTTTGTAACCAATATAATTTACGTTAGGTAATTTATTAGCTTGTTCGTATAAAGCTTCAAAATCTTTTTCAGTGTTATCTGAAAACTCAGATCCGTATACTTTACAAGAACTATAAACATCTAATTTTATATGAGGGTTATCTATCTCCTGCATTGCACGTAACAATACATTTAAACCTCTCCATGGGGTGCAGTGATGTATTAATTTTATTGGAGTTCCTCTTTTATAAATTTTTCTTATAGGAAAGGTATCAATACCGTTTTTAATAACTACACATTTTTCAGTAGGAATATCAAAAGCATACCTAAACTTTTCGTAATTCCAATGACTATTAAATACATACCAATCATATTCATCATGTCTTTTTTTATTAGTAAAAAATTCTTGTAAGTTAGGTTGGTCCCAAGAGTTCTTCTGCCAAAGAATATTTAATTTGTTCGGGTCTATTGGAACTTTGCCAGGAATAGATGTACATATCTGTACCTGATCTAATAACTCTTTTGAAACATGCTTATAAAGCATTTCCATTTGTAGCTCAGTGGCTCCTCGAGGTTTCATTATTTTTTTTCCATAAATTTTTTATACGTTTCCTCTTTAGTTATTAGAAAAAAAGGTTGAGTCCAACGTTCATCTACTGTTTGTAACATAGGAGGGCAATGCCAAACTTGTGTTCCATAGAAAACACATCTATTACCCCTTGAACCTATTATTGTAGTGGGCTCGTAGCACTGTTCAGTCATATAGATACGAGTTCCGTCATCTAATGAATTAGAATTGTAATAAACTACACCAGCTATATCATAATTGGGTGAATCAATATGTTGTTTAAATTGACCGTAAGAAGGAGAAGATTCTACCTCGCTCTTTTTAGTTTTTCTCAAAAAAGATGTCATATGTAATATTTGTATATTTGTTTTTTTTTCAAATGTTTGAATAAAAGTTTCTTTCAACTCTTTAGGAATTTCTCCTGTTTCATGACAAGGCCAACCTTTTAGTCGATCTCCTCCGTAGTGGCCCTTTTGAGATTGCACACTTGGGTTAAAACGAAAATTTAAAAAATTTAAAGCTATAAGACCAAGATCATTTGCATCATAAAAACAATCAATGCAGTGAAACATAAATTATTCTTTTGTTTTTGCACCCATTGAAACTCTAGTAACTTTTATTTCGAGGTCTTGTCTAAAGTCATCCACAGTAGTATCAGTATTGGGATCAGCAACATCATTATCAAAATCAACTTTGCTAGCATATACTTTGCCTGTTCTTTTATGTTTAATAACTTCTTTTGCAGTTGCTGGTATTTTAGGTAAATCACTCATTGTGTACGTCCCTGTCTATTATATTTTTTATTGTGTTGCAACTTCTTTTTTTTATTAGGGCTCTTGCAGTGTCTTCTAGGCCTTTTCCTAGGTTTATCTCTTTCAACAAAATCTTTAAATTTTCTAGCCATGTTTTAAACCTATATTAAATGATACAGAAATTCTACCAATATCTTCATCATGGGGTTTTACAAAATGACTTAAATGAGATGGAAATAAAACAAGTAAATTTTTTTTCGGTTTTATAGTAAAAGAATCACTAAAATTTTTATCATCAATAAAATCACAAACCCAGTTAAAAGAAGCAGCAGTATCATTTCTTACAAAAACTAATTCACCACCCTCTTTAGTTACTTCTAAATAATAAACTCCAGAAAAATTGCTACCTGGGTGCACATGATTAATGTTAAAATTATGTTTATTATTTTTGTTTATCCACAAATTTATTAATTCAAACTTTGTTTTTACTTTTAATGTAAAGTTATCATTTAAAACTTTAGCTGCTTTTTTAAGAATATTTAAATTAATAGTTTCATTTTTTATTGAATTTGTTTGAAAACCACCTACATTTGATCTAAAAATTGATTTACCTTTTTTTTCTTCGACTGATAAAACTTTTAATATTTCTTCGTCCACCTCTGTATTTAAAAAATTATCTACAAAAATAGAATCTGTAAAAATATTTACTCTACCCATTTTCTTGAGATCGGTCTATGAGAGCATAACTTACAACACCTGTAATTTCATTTGCTGTACCTGCTTGCATGGATAAAACATCACTTGCTTCCATCGCCAAAGTTTCTTCTACCATATTAGCTTGAGCTTTATTAAGTTCTTTGTAAGCTATCTTTACAGCCGAACCTCCAGACTTTGTTAACAAGGCGTGGGTATCTACATTACTTGCTGTATCATGAACCGCTTGTAAGTTTTTAACTAGTACAGTTGCATCTGAGGGGCATGTTAAAACTGTAGTAACGTTTGTAGTAGTCAAAGTAAATGTATCGCTTTTGTATCTAATTGTCATGATAAAAACCAGTTAAATGTATCTTGTTCATTTTTTAATTCTTGTTGATAAGAAGTGTTTAACTTATCTTGCATCGTTCGTAAAGACTGAGATACTTGTCTTTGGTTTTCCTCTGTATATTTAGGTGAGGGTTCAGGAATTACTATATCTACTCTTGCCATTAATACCCGCTATGTAATCCTCCAACTCCTGATGTGTGTCTAGCTTGTCTAGGGGCTGGTGCAGGTGCTGGTGAAGTATATTGATCTACTCTCGCTTGGTCTTGGTTTGATACAGGCTCAGAATCTATACGTTGTTGTATTGCTTGTATTTGTTGATTATTTAAATCACTTTGTACTCTTCTTTGATTCATTTCGTAAACTTTTTCAGCTCTTTTTTGAGCTAGCAAATTTGACATATTTAAAGACTTGCCAGTAAGAGCAGATCCTACACTTCCTAAAGCTGCTATGCCTGCTACGTAAGGGTTAGTGCCCATAACAGAATTTAGTATATTACCTTTAATACCTTCTAAACCAATTTTTTTAACTATATAATTTTTAACTTGATCTTCAATTACATTTTCTGCCATCTGTTTAAAGTCTGGTAATCTTGATGGTTTATCATCAACTAAACCCATCGGTTGTAATTCTTCATTAGCAAAACCAGGTTGATAATTTTCAAATCCTGGTTGCGCTTGTACTGCTGCAAGACCAAATGGATCTTGAGCTTGTGCTGTATTGTTAGCATAATCTTGTAAAAATATTTCGTCCATTATCCTCTCATACCATCTGGTTGTACGTCTGCTCTAAAAGTACCAAATCTCCAATTTTCATCTGTACTTGTATTTGCAATTTTTAAACTAGCAAATCTTGCTCTAGCTCTAGTGTCTATCTTATCAGTAGTTGATGTTATTGTAAAAGGTCCTAGTGGTGAGGATGATTCGGTGTCACTTGGATAATCTCTTAATTGAATAGTAACTTGAGCATTACCTTGTAATAATTTAAAATCAGGTACAAATCTTCTCATACTCATAAATAGTTGACCATTACCTTCAATGTTTAAAGAAAAATCTCCAGATTCTATAAATGCTGGAATTGTAGTCTTCGCACCTGTAGTATCTACTTGATCTGTTCCAACTTCATGAGCATAATAAATAGTCCCACCATTTAAATTTGTTACACCTTGAATTAAAGGGAAAGTTGGTGTTGTTGTTGAATTGAATTCAGTTGCGTAAGGTACATCATATAAATTAGCATCTACCCAAGTAGTTCTCGATAAAGATCCTGTTGTCCAAACCCCACTTTGATAATTATAAGTTACACATCTATCATTAAATGATGAACCTGATTTTGGATAAAACCAAGTTAGTTCTTCGTATAAATGATTAAGTCCTACATACACTGATTCACCGTTTTGATAATTAACTCCAAGATTATCTCCTTTGTTTGTGAATACAAAATCTTCAACTTGGCAGGGTAATGATTTTACAGTACCATCATATACAAAAAATCCACCAGACTCACCCATCCAATAAACAGCACCGTTTACATATTTTATAGAATGTTGTCCGATCGCACCACAGTTTGAACCTACTTGTCTTATTGAGAAAGTAAATGGAGGTCCTACAAATTGAATTACGTAAGCAGAATTATCTGTTAAAACTAAAGTATAATCTTTTCCTTTTACAGCTCCAACAATTTTAGTGCCAGAATCTAATCTAAAAGTACCTGCCGTATTAACTGAGGTAGGTGTGTAGTCACTTATATTTTCTTGATCAGAAAATCTTATAAACATTTTATCTTGCGAACCACCACTTCCAACTGTAGTTTCAGTTCCCAACATTAATAAATGTCTATCTCTATCTGATACAAGAGACATTACTGAAGCGGTAGGCGCACCACTTACAACAGTTGCTCTTGTAGTTAGTGCATTGGGGTTTGAGTTAATTGGATTCCATTCAAACGTTTTACCGTTTTTAATCGTAGCTATTAATTTTTCTCCAAAGTTATCTAAAGACCAAGATGCAGGATCAATTGTCAAAGTCGAAGCTAAAGAAGCTTGTCCCCAAGCAGTGTAATATTCGACACCAGATCCAGACGCATGAGCAGATCTTGTTCCCGCAACACCTCTCGTAATACCAGTTAAATCATTTGTAGATATACCTGTGTAAGAAATAAATTCTGTCCCTACTTTAATTGTTCCTGATGTTGGAAATCCAGTTGTTGATGTAAGTGTAATAGAAGTTCCAGATCCTCCGGTTCCTGCAGTATCATCTTGTAATAAACCATTTAGAGTTCCAAATACTTGTTGACCTCCGCCCCATAGGCCTGTTCCCCAACCGAAGCCGTAGGTAAATCCTAAAGCACCTGCACTAATATATGGATTGACTGTTGCAGACCCACTTCCGTTGACCGTTGTCCCTGCTGCGCTAGCCATTGTTATAGTAAATGAATCACTATCTGGAACGCTGACTACTTCAAAAGTATTTGTTTCAAAATTTCCAGCAGTATATCCAGCTCCTACAGGAGGTGTTACCGAAGTAAATGTAAACAGATCTCCAGGCTGTAATGTGTGCGCTGCTTTGTTAACAGTAACTGTAGCTGAGGTATTTACAGTACTGAATGTACAACCAGTTATAGCTGTACCTAAAGGAGTTATATCGTAAAAGGCACCTTCATAATAAATAATTAAAACTTTGTTTGTGCCTATTGCAGCATATCTTCTGCCATCTAAATCAGCCCAGACAAACTGTTCTCTTGCTGCACCTACTATAGATGCATTCACAAGCTGTTCCCAACCACCTATCTTTTCCGGTAGTCCGTATCTAAAACGTACAAAGTCTCCGTCAGTCCATTTACCTTCTGCGCCTGTTGCGGTTACTTGTTTATTAAATCCTGGTGCTATTTGTACTTTTGTTAGAGGCATAGCGTATTATACCTTAATTTTAATAGATGTTAAAGGTTAGCTATTTAATCTTTTTTTTCGGGTTTTATGTCGTAATCCATGTAAGATTGTAAATTTTTTAAGGAACTATCTAATTTATCTATAGAGTCACTTGAAATTTCAAATAAAGTTTGACCAAACTCTTTAACTCCCTCTAAATCAAATATAATTCTTCCGTTCTTATCAATCACATCGATTTCTTGATCAGTAAATTCAAAGTCACAGGATCCGTCTTTATGTTGTTTTATTTTCATATTTTTTATTTTGTTTCAAATAATATATTTCCTGAAATAGAAATTCTTTCATCATCAGTATCAAAAAATGGATATACTTGATGTCTTAATTTTGAAGGAAATAATAATATTGTTCCTTCATCTTTTTTTGACAATATTATTTCCTTTTCTTTTGTTTGTCCTAAAATATCATTATATATAAAAATAAATTTATTTTCAGTAGGTATTTGCAACCATATAACAAATGAAAATAAACCATCGTGTAAATGTGAGGGTATATGTTGGTGTTTAGTTTGATAATTGAACCAAGCTTTTGTTAACTTTAATGGTACATCTTTTGTAAACAACGGAAAAAGAAAATAATCATTATTTTTAATTAAAAATTCTTCAACTAATTCATTCAAATATTGACCAAGTTTATTAAAATTTTTTATGACATAAAAGTGTTTAGCAACACCAGCATTTGTATTAGTTAAACCTGAAATAAATTTATTTTTTTGATCTTTATTAATTGATTCATTTTTTAAATTAGAAAATAATTCTTCAGGAACTTTATCTTTTATAATTTCAATGTTTTTAAAATTTACATTTTCTACAGTGCTTATTTTTTTTTCTTTTTCTTTTTCTTTTTTTCTTCTTATTGCTTCATAATCAATATATATTTTTACAAAATTATTAAGTATGTGTTTAAAATTTTTTGCACTAAAATTTAATTTTTTATCTTTTTTAAGTGTTTCAATATCATAACTTGAAAACCATAGTTCAGAACCACCGTCTTTTCTTGTTTTAAATATCATCGCTCTTCTCCTAATAATTTTCTTTTATCTAAATACCAATCTTTATTATCACCTTCAGCATCTACATAATGTAAAAAAGTTTGAGCATGCCAATCTCCTTTAAATTCTTTTCTAAAATGCTCTAGTTCACAACCAAGGTATACTACAGCCTGACCTGGCTTCAAGTCATAAGAATTTCCATCCATATAAATAGGCCAAGACGTTCCGTCTGATCCTAACATTACAGTAACACTTACTTCACAAGAAGGCCTATCTTTATGTATTTTTAAATCTGCATTTTTAGTATACATTCTCCAAAAAGCATAGGTAGGTAATAGTGACAACTTAGTAATTTCTTCCATTTTTTTTTGTTTTAGTATCATTAAAGAATCCATTAAAGGATCTCCGTAAAATCTTGTATCCGCATTATCACTTTGATGAAAATCAAATTTAGTAAAATTATTTCTATGTTTTGTCATGCAATACTTATTAATTATTTTTACTTCGTCATTACTCAAAAATTTATCAATAAGTTTATACTTAAAATCTTTTATAGAGCCCAACATACTAATGAATACCTTGTCCCTTCTGTTACGGGCATAACTGTATGTGGATAAAGAAAATTGCTTGGCCACAATATAAATCTGTTAGTTTTTACTTCTATTTTTTGTTCTTCTTTTGTATCTGCGCTTCTAAAACATAACTCACCACCTTTATAATTATCGTTTAATAAATAAACTCCACTTATAGTTCTTGGAAATCCCGAACAATGATCAGTATGGTATTTGTAGAAACCACCTACTTCATATTTTAATATTTCAATAGTTTGAATAGTATCAACATTCATAATAACATTTGTGTCTTGTTTATATTTTTCTATTAACTCTCCAAATAAAGAACAAATAAAATTGTACCAATGAGCTTCTGTTAATGATGGTGTATTATTATTTATATCAAAACCACTTACGTTTCTTTCGTTTGTGTTTATAACTTGTTTGTTTCCTATAGATACACCTGCTGGTTTATATTCTCCTTGATTAGCAAATTTAAAAAAATTGCAAAAAATTTTCTCAGGTACGACATTGTCATAGATTTTAATAAAATCTTTTAACTCCATGATTTTTTAATCCAGGATGCCGTTTTATATATGTTGATACTAGAAAGGTAGAAAAAAATTTTCTTAACAGAAGGTTTTTTTTGTGGAGTTATTTCCATTTTCCAATTATCTCTTTTAAAAGGAAATACTTGTACATAAGGAGTTCCTTTTTTTAAAGTGGTGTTTAAAGTTTCGTACTTATCCCCATTAAAAACAACTGGAAAATTTACCTCTTGATAAAACCTATCTGTATCCACTATTCCAGGTAAAATAGAAAAACGATCATCTTGGTTATTCATAGGTGGTAGAAATAAACAAGAATACCCAGGAGGTGTTTTTATAGTCCAAGGGTTAAGTATTTTGTGAAAACTAAGTCCTTTATTTTTTTCAACTAAAGGAGAATCACCTAATTGTTGTATCGGATGAAAAGATGGTCCTTGTTCTCCGATTACATTTAATTGCTTACTTTGCAAGGTAAGTAAAGTTATAGGATTTACAAATTGATAAGAATCTGGAACACCCTCTTCATTTTTTACATTATGACTAATTACTATGTCTTGTGCAATTTTTAATAAATAACCAGAAGTAAGTGTATCTAAAAAAGGCATACAACCTTTTATCGTTTTGTTATGGAAAGAGTGTTGTAGTTTTTTGTACCATTCAGGTATATTGTTTTTTATAGGGGTTGGGTAATCTTCTTTTAAATCACAGTATTCTTGAGGCGCAGAAAACTCAATAATTTTTTTGAACATACCTATTTATAGTTATGTTATAGTATATTACAATTAAAAAAGTTGAAGAAAGCTAAATGCAGTAACTGCATTATCTTCAGCATACTGCTCTATACTTTTATTTAATTCTGGATTAGCGTCATTAATAATCGTTGTAACATCTAGGCCATTTAAATAATTTTTGTATGTTTCTACTGAAGCTCTTAGACTTGAAGTTGTATTACATTCAAGCCAGTGATTTAAATCATTTATTTGTTTTGATATTTCTTCACTTAAATCTTCTTGAGAATCATAAGAGTATACATTTTCTTCATAAGTTACATTTGAACCTGTTTTATTTATTGGGTGTTTAAGACCTAATTTAACACTATTAAAATCAGCATCAGAAACTGTAACTAAATCATATAAATCATCTGAAAAATTTTTTTCAGTATCATACACTTCTTGTGATTCTGCTATTCTGTAAATTGAATTAGCAACACCATCAGAATTTTTTCCAAAAACAAATACAGCCATTATGAACCTGCTCCTTCAAATATAACTAACATTCCTGCACCACCAGCTCCACCGTTTCCTCTTGTATTACCAGCTGCTCCTGCATCTCCACCATGAATTCCAAGTCCAAAATCTATAAAGCCTGTAGGATAAGTAAGAGTTGCTCCAGGAGCGTCTCCACTATTTCCAGGAGTTTGTGATCCAGGGCCTCCTCTAGTACCACCGTTTCCTGCGTTAGTAGTCCCAACGTCAGTAATAGATGTAGCTCCCCCTGAACTTCCTGCTTGTCCGAAGTTAGCTATACCTTGTGTTCCAGGAGAGCCTGGTGCTCCAACAGCATATGCTTTTGCGAAAGGTGAGGGTGTGGGTGCATAATAGATTCCAAAACCACCTCTTCCACCAGCTTGACCAGTTTGACCATTAAAACCTCCGCCACCACCTCCGCCAGCAGCAAATAAGAAAGCTTGAATAGAAGATGAGTTTGAGGGTGCAGTGTAAGTACCTGATGAAGGGCCGTTTGCAAAAAGAGCAATTTTAGTTGCTCCCGGAGTTACTCCTGCAGAACCCGAAGAAGCTGCAGTTACTCTTCCTTGCGCATCAATTGTTACACTTGCTGCAGTGTAATCTCCTGCAGTCACTGCAGTGTTTGCAAGTTTGTCGGCTGTAACAGCATCGTCTGCAATAGCGGCAGTCCCAACTGCGCCATCAGCAATACCTGCGGCTACAACAGCATCGTCAGCAATCTTAGCTGACGTTACAGCATCGTCTGCAATTATTGAAGTCGTCACTGATGAAGCTTCTAACTGAGCTGTAGCAATAGTTCCACCTAAAGTGTTTAATGAAATTTCTTTTAAATTAGTTCCGTCTGAATACGCTGCAAAAATTTTAGAACTTGCAGCTCCTGCAGTAGTTGGAGAGAAACCCGTTCCTGATGCAGTTTTAATTGTAAGATTGTTTGCGTTTGTAAGACCACTGCAATCAAAAATATAAAATTTTTCTATTGAGTCTGGAATAGTACAAACTGTGCTAGCAGCAATAGTTGCTGTTGCAAATTTAATAACTAAATTTCTTGCTGTTGATATTGCACCATCAGACATAGTAAGTGCAACAGTTCCTCCAGAGGAAAGTGTAATTTGTTCAAAACCAGCAACTGCTTGTTGTATTAAATTTAAGTTTGTGTTTGTTTTATCTCCCCATGTACCAGCGTTTTCGCCAGTCACCATTAGTTCGAGTTTTAAATCTGTTGAATAACTAGATGCCATAATTTTAATCTCCTAAATAATTTAAATAATACCTCATTTAAGCAGCCCGATCAACCTCAGTCCAAGTATTATTTACTCCTGGATTTATTTCAGCCCATGCAGTAATAATAGGACTTCCTACTGAAGCTGTCAACTGTATGCCTGTAACGTCAACACCCGCAGTACCAACAGCTACTACAGAGCCTGCAGAGCTTGTTAATTGTAACCCTCCTACACCAATTATTTGACCTGGTATATCAGCATGTTGACCAAGAGACATTGTCAACTGTTGTCCAGTAACTGATTCATTAGTAGATTGAATTAGGTTTATAGACCCTAATGTCATCGTAGCTTGAATACCTGTAACATCTACCGGAGTTTTAAGACCTCCTGTAGTGCTTCCTTGAGACATTGTAGCTTGGATACCAGTAGCACTTACATTAGCATCTGCGGTAAATGTAGATGCTGTTGTTAAAGCATCAAGCTGATCTTCCGAAGCTAATACAAATATATCTTGGTCAATTTGAATTGAAAAAGATGGACTAGCGAAAGTAGTTGTCAATTGACCAGCACTTGTCACTGAAACATTTACATCTGTAAATGCACCTGTTGCTGGAAAATTAATTGTAGAAGTAAGTTCTTGACCAACTGCTTGTGCAGAGAATGCTCCACCCCATGCCAAGTTACCCCAAGTTCTTCTACCCCAACCTATTCCAGTAAGAGTAGATTCATCAACTGTAACAGAACCTATTCCTGAATTTAATTGTTGTCCTGTTACGTCAATTTCTTGTCCAATAGGAGTAGATACAGTTCCAACTCCAATTGATTCAAGAGATCCTGTAACAATTTGAATATGAGAGGTACCTCCTAAAGCACCTGCGTTTGTTGCAGTTAAAGTTGAGCCTGTTACATCTACACTTGCGTCACCAGTTACTGATTGTAAATTTCCGATTGAAAAAGATAATTGAACACCTGTTACGTTTGGTACAGATCCAGAAAGATCTCCCCATTCATTTTCTCCCCAAGTGTCACCGCCCCAACCTACTTGAATAATACCAGCAGCGGATACACTGCCAATGCTGTAGGTTGCACTTATTCCAGAAACAGATAATTCGACATCACCTTGTGCTGCCCAACTACCTTGTCCCCAACTAAGTGCACCCCACGCATTTGACATTCATTCTTATCCTTATGCTATTCTTAAGATAGCAGCAGAAGTAGTAAACGCAGGAAACTGGATTGTAAATGTTCCAGATGTTGCAGTTTTATCACTTCCAAAATCTAATACAGCAACTGCATCAGTAGTATTTGAACCACCATCTGTAGTTGTATTGTAAATTAAAGCACCTCTTGCAGTAAGAGTTACGTTTTGAAAACTTAAATCAGCAAAATCAGTAATAGCTACTGAAGATGAAACTTTTACACCTTGGTTTACAAGAGTACCACCACCAGCTGTGTAGTTTGATGAAGTTACTTCATTCGTAGTAATGTAGTTTGTTGTTGATTTTCCTAAAGTTGCAGAACTTGTGTACATCGCTAATTTGTAAGTATCAGATGATGTATCAAAGTCGTGCTTTCCTTGAAGTAATTCTTTTTTGAAAGAATCACAAATTGCATTTGTTGTTATTGCCATAATTATTCTCCTTATTAATTTGTGTTTGGAGGAGGTGAGGGTATTTGTACTCTAGGCACACCATCATCATACTCCGCTCGTCTTCTTCTACCCATTTGTTGTAGGGCAAAATTCTGTACTTCCTCATTGTACTTCTTTTCATAAAGATTGTACATATCCATAGGACCTTTTAAAAATCTAAATGCTTCAGCTAACACACCGTGCAATAGCATAGATTCTTGATGTTGAGATAGATAAGTATTATTTGTGCTA
>Ga0098055_1001265_pt1 | contig 13862 bp, 2 predicted proteins | sample 17_taG_FD_75107 | JGI IMG/M metagenome (GOLD analysis project Ga0098055, IMG submission 75107) | Marine viral communities from the Subarctic Pacific Ocean - 17_ETSP_OMZ_AT15314 metaG | ecosystem: Environmental > Aquatic > Marine > Oceanic | place: Pacific Ocean | collected 2015-01-18 | reverse complement strand
TTTAATAAGAAAGTTATCACCAATAAACAATTTGGTACAGTAGATTATGATAAAGGAGAGGTAATGATTGGTTATCAGAAACCAATTAAGTTTATTAGTACCACTGAGTCTGGATCTATCGTACAGATAAGGTCTTATCCAAGAGCACAAGATGTGGAAGCGAAGTTATCAGTGTATTTGGACTTTGATGTGTCAGAATCCCAAATTGACGCTGTTGTTGATGTTAAGATCGCTAAAGCATGAATAACTCAGGTAAGGCAACATCCACTTTTAAGGTATACTCCACATTACCTAACTACATCGCAGAAAGTTACGATAGGTTCGTAACTTTTATGGAATCTGTGACTGAGTCTTCAGAAAGACTTGGTTTTGGTACAGACATTCTGCAAAACTTACTTAAGTACAGAGATTTTGATACTTATAAGAATGAACTGATTGAATTCAGTTATTTGGCAGATCCTTATAATGCAACTGATGAATCTGTCATCCAAGATGAGAGTTTAATCGCTGCTGCAGTCTCCACTCCTATTCTGGCCACTAAAGGTACCTTCGATCAAGGTTATGCTTACATTCTAACCAATTCAGAAAATAAAATTCTGAAACTAACCAATACTTATGGTTTCCCTGATGAAAATGGGGTAATTATGATTGACGATGAGATTATTCTCTATCGTTATAAAGTTGGTAACTATTTTTATGATTTAAGAAGAGGAGCAGCAGGAACTCACATTTTACCTACATTTACTCAAGAAGGTACCTATGAAGTAACAGAACCTGCTGAGCATCTTGCTGGAGCAAAGGTTTATAACCTTTCGGTGTTGTTCTTGGTCTCAATGTTGGAGACTATTCACGATTCCTTCACTCCTGACATTCATTCGTCTAGAGTACACGAAGATGTAAACCGTTCTTCGCTTCTGAAGTACATTAAGGACTTTTATAAGTCTAAAGGTACCAAGTTGGGTATCAAGGCACTTTTCAAGTTCTTATTTGCTCAGAATGATGTTGAGGTATCCTATCCTGGTGATAGGATGATTGTACCTTCCAAATCCACTTGGAATGATAGTGAGATTCTGAGAACAGTACCTATTCCTTCAGTATTATGTGATTGGGAAGAAAATAGTGTTACACCAGCAAAACTAATCAATTCTGAACTTACACTTCGTTCTTATCTTGATGATAAGGTTTATGCAAGGGTTACCTGTGATTACATCTCTTCTTATCCTTATGAAGACGAAGTACAGTATGAAATGTATGTACAGAATGATTCTATCAAGGGAACCATCATTGCAAACCCAAATACTGTTCTTACAAGAGACCTGAACAGAATTGGTACGATTGATGATAAAAGAGATGTTACTACTATTACTGTAGAGACAACTTTAGGGTTTCCTGATTCTGGTATCGTTTTTATTGACAATGAGGCAATCAGATACACGTCTAAGTCATTCAACCAGTTCTTTGGTTGTATAAGAGGGCACATTGGTGTTGAGGTGTTCCATCAAGCAGGTGCAAGTGTTTATGGACCTTATTACATCGAAGGTAGGTACACTGAGAACGATGAGGAGTATGTAAGTCGTTCTTGGCCCTTAGGACTTGTTGAAAGTGTTAGAATCTTAGATCCGGGTCTTTTACACACAGTAGAAGATGAAGTGTTCGTAAATGGTCCTGGATTGATCGATCCAAGGGAACCCATTATGGAATCCTTTGTAGAGAACACAGTAGACCTATTAGCAGAGCAATCTATACGAGAACCTAAGATTGCTTACATTGGAAACTACAGTGCTGCAGTAACTGGTGTTTATTTTGATGACAGGCATGTATTTGCATCATCTACCAATCTTCCTTATTATTCAGTTGGTCCCTTTGGATCTGACATCAAAGTTGGTAAATTCCTGAGAGGATACAATCAACTTAACACAATTCCCAGAAGAGAGGAGATTCAACCCAATACAGTGTTTGATCATAAGGGAACAAACAGAATTGGTGTATTTGCTGATGGTGTGTCTGCTTTCAGTAATGTTTCGTCAGAAAGAATTGTATCAGGTAAGATTGCAAAGATTGATGTTGTTTCCACTGGTTATGACTATGTTACCCCAACTTTGATTGTTGCTGGTTATGTTTCACCTGCAGACTTTGTAATTCAAGAAGGTAAGATTGTTTCTGTTACAGAAACTGATCCTAAGAACCATACTTATAGTCCTGTTGCAAGAATCAGTACAGGTGAAGATGGAGAGATAGATCTTACCTTTGACCCCTATGGAAGGGTTGTTGACGCTGTTATTACTAGAGCAGGTAAGTTTTATAACGATACCCCATACATCAGTGTTGTGGACTCTTCTAAGAGGGGTAAGGGAGCGTTATTGAAGTGTGAGGTAAGTGAAGGTGAGTTACAGAGTGTAGAAATCGTTCACGCTGGAATTGACTACAATGCAACTGCAACCAGAGCAATTGTTGTTCCAATTGGTGATGAATGTATTCTAGACGCCACAGTTCAGTATTATGAACTGGATAGAGTGTATCAGATTGAGAATAAGAGAAACTGGCAGTTTGATAAAGGGAATGGATTTATCTTTGAGGATTACTCCAAGGATAGAACTGCATTTGGTTATCTTGGATCTCCTACAGATGTATTGGAGCGTAAGGGTGAAGATCAGATCAATCACTCCCCTCTGATTGGTTATGCCTTTGATGGTAACCCAATCTATGGATGTTATGGTTATAAGAATGGTAAGAACAATGATGATGGGATTATCAAGTATTACTCTGGTTATGTTTTAAGATCTGATAGATCTGAGATCATTGCTGGTGGTGGAGATGAGGTAGGAACCAAACCTCCTTTGGAATCTCAGTACGCTATGGGTACTTTTGTTCAGGATTATACTTATGATAAAGAACTTGCTACCCTCCGTCGTTATTTGTTGAATAGTGAGCATCCATTAAGATTGAAAGCAGAGTCGCAACAGAGATTGAATGTTTATGATGAAACTCTGGACATTGAACAGATCTTGGATACTGATAATGGAAGAATCTGTAACACTCCTGAGTATCCTGCAGAGTTGTATCCTGATGGTGTGTTCTGTTACTTTGCAACCACTGACATTGACGAATCTCTGCTGTTCCCATACATTATGGGACCTACATTCAAGAATCGTCCTATCTCACAGAATCTCTTGGTGAATGATCAGGAGAAGGTAAATGCAATCACCTACAGTAGTACTGGGGTTTATGATCCTAATGTGTGGTATGACAATACAAAACTAGAGTTTGATTTCAAGAAGGTAGAACGATTCAGAAACCCTGATCTATCTGAGACAAGAGACGAAGTACAACTTAAGATTGGTGAGATCAGTAAAGGTGGTGTCTCTCAAGTGTTGGTAGAAGATGATAGACCAATTACTTGTTCTGTTGGAGACTTTGTTTACTTTGACAACACAGATACCAGAGGATCAGGTGCAGAAGCAAAGATTTCGCATGTTGGTGGGTCTGATGTAAATCGTGCCTTTGGTATTGACTTAGAAACTGTTGTGGTCTCTCACGATCAAAGAATTGACCTCAGTCACTATAATGACTTCTCAGAAGTAGAGGAGTTTACATTTAGGGGTGGCATCACAACTGAAGAGAATCCTTATGAACTGGTAGAAGATCCAGAAGAGTTTGATTACCTTATCTACGAAGATGATGGTACAAACTATGAAGGAAGGAAAGTACTTGCTACTGATTGGTTGATCTATGATGGTAGTGCCTGGGTGTATGAGAAGTATCAGAGAAATGGTAACTTTGTATTTACTGAAGGTTCTAAGATTCGTACATCTACTGATGCAGAAGCAACAGTGTTACAATGGAACATTGAGAAACAATGGTTGGATGTAAGAGTTACTACTCCTAACCTAGTAATGGAAGGTGATGTTTTCTATGACAACCTTGGTAAGTTAGCAAGAGTCAGATACACTTATGATCCATTTGTAAAACGATTTGTTAAGAACCAACAGGTCACTGAACTGATTACCCACATCATCACTGAATCTGGATTGATGGTGTTGCTGGAAGATAGTGTAAGTTCATTGGAAGTGGAAACTATAAACTATGCACCAGAAGCATTTATTCACAAGACCTCTGCAATGTACACTACTTTTAGTGAACCAAGTGGAAGTAAGTTGAATGAAGGTGACTTCTGGTACTCACATCAAAATGGTCGTTTGTACATTTGGTATCAGGACGAAGATAGTATGCAGTGGGTGTGTACTCAACCGATTGGTATGAGACCACTGAATGGTGCATCAGACACCAGTATTGGTAATACAACAGAGACAACTAACTTTGTTGACCATTACGGCAAAGATAACACCATTACCATTTCACGACTGGCACCTTCTTCAAGAGCAGATGGTACACAGAATAGATACTCTGACTTGTGGTGGTCATCTCATACTGGTATCCTTTACATGTGGAACAATGATTCCAAAGGATCATTTGACATGAATGTGTTGGAAGGCACTGGTGAGTGGATTTGTACTGATCCTAATGCCAGAGTACCTAACCAGTATGCTTCTGATGAGTATGAGTTCGTTAGAAGTTCATCTCCATCCAGAGCAAAGACTTTCCCAATCTATGCAGGTGTAAGTGAGATTCCTCCAACTGAAGATGTAGAGGAAGGAACTTTGTGGTGGTCAACACTTACTGCTAAGTTATACATTCGTTATGATGACCAGTGGGTTGTGTCTAACCCTGTGGCGATTATGCCCACCAAGTATGCAGGTGACGAAATCATCGATGGTGGCGGCGGTACTGGTGGCGGTGGTGGAGGAACTGAGATTCCTCCTGTTGGACCACTTCCTGAGACAGATGTTTTAGGTGGTAAGAGTGAGATATGGTTTAAGAACCTGAAATACTTTATTCCTGGAGATTCTATCAGATTTAATCTTGGTGCTCCTGGAACTGGTTTGAGTGAGGATGCAATTCTGGAGAAGATTCTAAAACTTGGTCCCCCTGATAAGGCAAGTGTAATTAGAGGAACTAACCCAGTTGATCTTCCAGATGGAACTCCTACACTGAATACAACCAGATCTTTATATGTTCTTCATACTGATACACCTCACGGAATGAGGAAAGGTGATACAATCAAGATCGAGAATTCACTTTATGAAGAAGTGAATAACACCCATCAAATTATTGACGCTGGTGTTGTTCAACCTGCTGTTGGTGAGGCAGTAGTTAGTAATGGTGAAGTTGTAGAAGTGATCATTAAGGATCCAGGTAAGTATTACACAGAGAATTGTTATGTTTACTTCTATGGTGGAGGTGGTCAGGGTGCTTATGGTTACGCAGAGGTTGCACCACTTAAAGAAGGTGGTGGCATTCAATCTGTAACAATGATTGAAAGTGGATATAACTATGTGTCTAGTCCTAAGGTAATCTTTGGTACAGAACTTACTAATAAAATGATTGTACTTTATATGTCTGAGACATATGGAGAGGACCCTAGTATCATCTACAGCACTACCAAAGAGAACATCATTGGTCCTTCAAAGTACATCAAGGTTACTTCTCCTGGTGTTGGATATGAATCCCTTCCCTTGTGTGTTGGATACTATAAGAGGTTTATTGATAGGGCAGTCACAAAGATTACTCTTGATGGAACACGAATTGGATCTATTAATGTCGAGAGTGGAGGTAGGAGATATTATAGTCCTATTGCCATTATTGAAGATATGACCAACAATGGTTCAGGTGCACACGCGGTTGTCAGTGTAAGAAATGGAGTTGTTACTGATATTGAAGTGACCAAACCAGGTGAAGGTTATGTGGAACCTTATATTACCCTTGTAGAAGATGTGGGCAAACAAATTGCACTTACTAATGACATTGGTAAGATCAAGTCCCTAAGAATTATAAATCCTGGTAGAAACATTTCTCCAGACCCATCACTGAAACCAGAGTTACAGATCACCACCAGATGTGTGATTACGGACCCTGTAGGATACTTTGTTTATGGTCAGGAAGTGTACCAAGGAATTGAAGAGAATAAGCAAGTTGTTGGTATTGTTGATGTTTATGATGTTGAGTCCCAACTCAGGGTTATTTCCACAGAAGACACTACAGAAGCAATTGTAAGTAATTCTGATGAACCACAATCTGACGAAGCAGGTATTCTGGCAAATCAACATACTATGTCTGATACAGATAGACAAATCTTGACTTTAGTAAGGGTTAAAGGTAATCTGAAAGATGGTGAGATGATTTATGGTCCTACTGGTTCTGGTATGGTTGTACTTGAAGGACAGGCAGATTGTAGAATTGTTGTTGGTGGAACATCTGATCCAGAAGGTAGGTTTATTGATGACACCTCTAAGGTAAGTGAAAAGTACCCTGTAATCCAGGATTCTTATTACTACCAGTGGTTCTCATATAGTATCGCTTCTCCACTACAACAAACACAATATAAAAACTTTGTCAATGACATTGTGCATCCAGCAGGATTCATTATGTTCTCTGATCTTATTGTCAATGAGCACATTCATACCTCTGCTTCGGTTGAGGAGATTGAAATAGCAACCAATAAATAAAAGAAAATACCTGAAATGTCAACAATAAATACAAACCATCTTAGGGTCCAAAACGCAAAGAACTTTGTGTCTTGTGTCAACGGCACTGATACTAATTCGTACTTGTTTGTTGGCAGGGTCACACCTTGGGACAATGATGAGTCACCTCCTGTTCCAGAGAACAATAATAAGGAGATATACAGGACTCATAACGAGATGATTGCACTTTCTCGTATTGTTGAGTCTGATGTCCTACATATGATTCCAATGATTCGTTGGACTGCAGGTGTTGTGTATGATATGTACAGACACGACTATTCTCAGTCTAATGTGTCATACAATAATGCAAACAACCTGTATGATTCACTATTCTATGTGATCAATCAGAATAATGATGTGTATGTTTGTCTATTCAATGATAAGAACACACCATCAAAGGTTGAACCCCAGAATTCATCCAATTCACCATTCTACACTTCTGATGGTTATCAGTGGTTAAGACTTTATAGTATTGATGACTATCATATTCAGAATAGAACAACCCAGAACTATATGCCTATCTTAATTGAAGATAGTAATGCAAAAACACAAGAAGGTGCAGTTTATACAGTAGCAATCAACTCACCTGGTGGATCTTATACCAGAAACCCAGAAGGTGCACCAAACCAGTTACCATTTTACTATTGTAAGATTGTTGGAGATGGAGAGGGTGCAATTGCAAGAGTTAGAATCAACAACGCACAGGTTGCACAGATTGATGTGGTAAGAAGTGGAAGTGGTTATACTTTTGCTGAATTAGATTTTGTTACTAACAGAATCTATGCGTCAATCAAAGATTTGGACAATAATCAAAATGGGTTGGATGCCCTTGGTGATGGTACACTACTAACAACAGTAATCATTTCTCCTCCAGGAGGTTGGGGTACTGATCTGGTTAGGGAACTGGGTGGAGTAAGAGTTGCAGTGTTCTCTGATCTTAAGTTTGATTATGATGAACTTTTACCTGGTACTGAGTTCAGACAAATTGGTTTACTTTCCAATCCAGAAACTGATCAAGTAAATCCTAACACAATGTTAGCTTGTAGTGGTGCTAAAGTTTTTGTTGTGGATGATGGATTATCATATATTGTTGGAGAAACCATCACCCAAACAATCAGAGAAATTGATTCTGAGGGTAATCTTATTGCTAATCATAAAGCAATTGGTAGTGTTGTGGGTTGGGATGAGGTAGGTGGTATGATCCGTTATGTGCAGATTCCTGAACTGCATCAAGATGTTGATGGTGTAATGTATAGTTTTAGTGGTATTGAACCTATTGCAGGTGAATCATCAACCAAATCGACCACCCCCAATACAACTTTCAATGGTTTGTATAAAGGAAGTGTGTATTCTGAGGGTTATTCAGTATCAGAATTTATTGACTACACTGGAGAGATCTTGTATCTAACAAATGTTTCTCCTATTGTAAGAGCATCCACTCAAACTGAAAGAGTTAGTCTGGTGGTAACCTATTGAAACAGGGGATAAATAACTGAAAGAAGTTGAACAATGCCCCTCCAGACAAATTTAAATATCAAACCTTATTACGACGACTTTGATGATTTTAAGAACTTCTATCGAGTTCTGTATAAATCTGGGTACCCTGTTCAGGCGCGTGAACTTACCCAATCACAGTCTATCCTTCAAGATCAAATTGAGAAACTTGCATCAAGGATTCTTAAAGAGGGAGATAATGTAGTACCTGGTGAGTTCTCACTGAACCTGCCCGTATCTTATGTTAGAGTATCATCGATCACTCAAGGATCAACAGCAGAAGAATTTGAAGGATTTACTCTTAAGGGTGTAACTTCTGGTGTAATTGCAAGGGTTGTCTTTGCAACAGCATCTACTGATGATGACGATACAACCTTTTATGTAAACTACGAATCTTCAGGTAATAGTGGAGAGTACACTACTTTTGTTGAAGGAGAAACCTTAGAATCCAGTACACCTAACTTCTACACTGCTACTGTTGGTATTAGTACTATCAGTAAGCCAATTGGTACTGCTCCTATGGGACAGGGGAGTTTGTTTACTGTAAAACCTGGTTCTTACTTTGTTGATGGATTTGTTGTAAGAAATGATGAACAGACTATTACACTGGACAAGTATGGAGTAGAACCCAGTTATAGAGTAGGTTTTGTAGTAGAGGAGGACTTTGTTACTTCTAATGAAGATTCTTCATTGTTGGATAACTCACAAGGGTCTTCTAATTTTGCTGCTCCTGGTGCAGATAGACTGAAGATTACCCTTACATTGGTCAAGAGAGATCCTGATGTACAGGATGCAAACTTCATTCAACTGGCGGAAATTCATAAAGGAAACATTCTTGGTAACCCTGCTAACACAGTTAAGTGGGATTGGTTGTATGACATTCTTGCACAAAGAACCTTTGATGAGTCTGGAGATTACATTGTAAGTGACTTCCCCATCAAGACTTATGAGTATTGGAATAGTGATAATGTTGATGGTGTATTTGACGCTGATCCAGAAACATTCACCTACCCTGCAGTTCCTGGAAGTCAATCTGAAGCAAGGTTGAGTTTTGCAGAAGCAGATGCAAAGTATGCACTTCGTGTGAACCCTGGTAGTGCTTATGTTCAGGGTTACAGTGTAGGTTATGAGAACCCTGTTTACTTGTATGGTAATAAGGCGAGAGACCTGAACTTCAGACCCACTGCAGTCACTGAGATTACAGAAGGGTATAACATCTCAGTTACCAACTGTAACAGTGCACCTGACTTCCAAAACATCAATGGTGATGGTTTCTCACAAGCGTTTACTGACCTTGTTCTTTATCATAACTTTATTGATGGATTTGTAGGTGAGAGTGTAGAAGGAGGCAGACCAAAGAACACTGGTAATGCTCCTTGGACAACTTATCACGTTGTTACTGACCAACCAATCACTGGTTCTATTCAACAGGACATTATTGATCAAGATCCAGACACTAATGGTGGTGTTCTTTATTCTCCAACACAGGAGATTCGTAGAGGAGACACAATTGGTGGAGCAAAGGTTCTTATCTCAACTAAAATCCTTCCTCGTCCTTCTGGTGTGATTCGTCCTCGTTACTTCACCCAGAACCAGATGGTGGATGATAACACTGGTTATTATGGTTACAACTCAACTTATAAGTTGGGAATTATGACTTCCCTGTTCTTTACAGAGTTGGCATTGGCAGAATCCCCTGATGAGTCTTGGACAATTGGTGACCTTGTTTTTGGTGAAAGAAGTGGAGCGTTCGCTACAGTAGAAGAAGGAAGTAGTGATGAGTTCCTGATTGTTTCTAACACTGTTGGAGAGTTTGTTGCTGGTGAGACAGTAACACAGGGAGATAAAGTTGGTAGAATTTATAAGTCAGGTGAAGTCTCTGGATTCCACTTTACTGATGCTGGTCCTAGTGGAAACATCTATGATCTTTCTGGTGAGGATGAGATTACCATCAGTGCAATTGGTTCTACACTTACTTTAAGTGTTGCTGATGGTTACATCACCACAACTCCTTATTCTATTGACCTAACTGCAGAAGGCAGAGCACTTCTGTTGAATTTCCCTTATCCAGAAGGTAGTTCCTTCTCTAATAGAATTAACTATGAGGTAGAAACCAAGAATGGTGTGAAGGGTTATGCCATTATTATTCCTGCTAAGGTAACCAACACACTAACTAAGACCAAGTCCTTCTTCTCCAAGTTGGATGATCTTACTACTGATAAGTTCTCTGCTGACATTTCAATTCAAACAAGTGATGACGCTGAGATTGTTAACATTGCTGACAATTCTTTGTTCAGTGGTAACAAGGGTCAGAACTTTGTAACCTGTGATAACTTCTCTGGTGATGCATCAGACCAGTTGGTGTCAGGAGACCTAGTTACACTTGTTGATGACACAGGAAGATCAATCAACAGATTGGTTTACTTTGTGACCAAACCCATTGGTTATGGTTCATTGAGAAGTAAGTCAGTTATTTACTTCACCACTGCAATCCCTAATAAAGTTACTGGTAAGACAATTCAAAGAGTGAGAGTAAAGAGTTCAGGATCATCTGATCAGAACCTTATCTTCCAACTTCCACAGAAAGTGGTTGCTACTTTGGAAACTGATCCTCTTACCACTAGAATCAATTACACTGTTAATAGACAGTTCTATGTGAAGGTAAACTCAGGTGCTACCCTGGTTACTATCACAACTACCAAAGATAATGAAATCTTTGTTGGTAACTCTGATAAAACTAACATCTTCATTGTAAATGATAATGATCTTACCATTGAAGGTAGGTCACTTACTCTTAAGGAAGTCATCTTTGAAGATGGTGGAAGAAAGGTAATTTATGAATTGAATGAACCTGCAAAAGGTAATGTTACCCTTAAGATCCTTACTCAGATCTTTGTGACTGATGCTAAAGCAAAGAGAAAGATCTTTAGAGATGGAATGGATCTTGAGAAACCAGTAGATCCTATCTTTATTGATTATGACATTACATCCCCTGATGACTTTGTAAGTTCACCTGCATCTCAACTGGTGGTGTCACTTGGAATTGCTGATGTATACGCAATCAATAGTGTCAAGATGGGTGAAGGTAACTCAAAGATTGATGTTACGGATAACTACATCTTTGATAACGGACAACGAGATAATATCTATGACATCTCAAGACTTATTCTGAAACCAGGTAGACCAAAGGCAATTGGACCACTAGAAGTCAATTGTGCATACTTTGAGCACTCAGACGAAGGTGATTTCTTTAGTGTTGACTCTTACACTGATGACCTTGGTATTCTTTACGCCGCAGTTCCTGTTTACGCACCAAATTCAATCGCATCAACAACTGATGAGTTTGATGATTCACTTGTCATTCAACTGAGAGATTGTGTTGATTTCAGACCTGTTGTTAATACACTAGAAGGTGAGTACACCAGTGACATTTCCCTCTTGACTCCTGGTGTCGACTCCCAGTATGCTACAAACTTTAGAGATTCTTCTAACTCTGGTAATGGTTTCTCACCTAGAATCCCCGTATCGGGAACCCAGTTCCTCTGTGATGTGTCTTACTACCTTCCTAGGTACGATTCGTTGTTCTTGGAGAACACAGGCGCCCTGACCCTTATTGAAGGTAAGTCAGCAGAGAAACCTATCATTCCTCCAGACATCACGAATGGTATTCGTCTGTATGACATCTATCTTCCTGCTTATACTTTCTCAGTTGACCACATCAATAATAAGAAGTATAACTACAAGCGATACAGAATGAAGGACATCGCTTCTATTGAGAAGCGTATCAATAGAGTTGAAGAACTTATGACTCTATCCATTCTGGAACAATCTGCACTTAATATGAGTGTGAGAGATGCTGTTACTGGACTGGACAGATTTAAGAATGGTATTATTGTTGATGGATTCCATAATCACAGTAGAGGTGAGGTTGGATCTGAACAGTATAGAAACAGTATTGATCCTAAGAATGGTCACCTAAGGTCACAACATTATACTGACCAAGCAGAACTTGAAGAACTTCATCAAACTGATGAGCAGAGAGCAGGTGATAATTACAGATTGAATGATGGTGTATTGACTGTTAATTATGATGAAGTAAGATTCCTCCAGAATCCCTTTGCAACTAGGTTCTTTAACCTTCAACCTTTCAGTGTATTCACTTATGATGGTAACCTAGAACTAACGCCTTCTGTTGACACTTGGCAAGACATCACAAGATTGCCTGACCTGGTGGTGGAAGACAATAGTTTGTTTGACGCTATGGTCAACCTTACTGGTGAAATGGCAGATAATGGGTTTGGTACAGTATGGGGAGATTGGGAGACCACAGGAACCAATACTACATCTAATAGCACTAACATCAGAAACACTGCTAATAACGCAAACGCTGTGAACGCTGCACTTGGTGCACTTGCAATTCAGGGTGTTAATGTTGGAACAGGTAACCTGAACCAAGGTGGGATGAATATGTTGGCGAATGGTCAGAGACCTCCTCTTACTATTACTAACACCACAACCACTGTTGACCAGTCTAGAACTGAAACTCAGTCAGTTATCAATGTATCAACTGGTAGAGTAGAAAGAACATCTTATGGTGACAGAGTTGTTGATGTTCAGTTAGCAAGAACAATGAGAACTGTTCCTGTTCTTATTCAGGCATACAGACTGAAACCCAACACAAGGTATTATGCATTCTTTGATGACATCAATGTGACTGAGTGGGTGTCTATTGACAACACAGAGAATGTACCTGGAAGAGGTAATGTGTATGTTGGTGTTCCTAACACTAACCCACAAGGATTTGGTCAGCACTTGTTGTCTGATGATGTTGGTACACTTACTGGGGTGTTTTTGATTCCTAATGGTAGATCACCTGTTGCAGGGTCTACATTCAATGGAGATCTACAACAAGTAGAGTATAATACATCAGGTCCAACAAGATCCTTCACAACTGGTCAAAGAACACTTAGGATTACATCACATCCTTTGAACTCTAAAGACAACTCTCAAGTTGATGGACACGCAGAAGCAGTGTTCACTGCAAGTGGTGTCATTATGGACAAGCAGGAAACTATTGTATCAACAAGAATTCCATCCTTTGCAACCACAACAAGAGTTACTGGAACTGAGACAAGATCACAAGAAAGCACAGAAACTTCTGCGAATTACTTTGACCCTGTTGCACAAACATTCCTGGTAGATGATAATAGTCCTGAAGGTGTGTTTGTTACAGAACTAGATGTATTCTTCAAAGACAAAGATCCTAACCAACCAGTAGAGGCATACTTGGTGAGTACAGAAGGACAAGTTCCTACTGAGGTTATTCTTCCCCATTCCAGAGTTGTAAAAGATTCTGATACTACTGTTAGAGTTGTCAGTACACTGGGTGCAAATGCAGAGACATTAACTGCTGGTGTTACATTGGTTGGTCAAATTTCAGGAGCAACTGGTATTGTTAAGACCACTTCAGTGTTTGATAGTGATGTTACTAATCCAACCAGAAATGTATCTAACACTGTATTCAACATTGTTATGAGTAACTATGATGGACAGTTTGTACCTGGAGAGGACTTAGTACCTGATACAGTTCCTGCAAGTGATGCAACCTTCACCATTGCTGGTGATGAAGTTCTTATCACAAGAGTGGACATTTCTGCACTAGGTAAGAACTATACAACCGCAACTGTAGAATTTTCTGAACCTGAACTACCTGGTGGTGTAACTGCAACTGCAGAAGCAAGGGTCAAAGATGGTATGGTATTTGACATCAAGATCACAAGTTTTGGT
>Ga0098055_1001264_pt1 | contig 13863 bp, 10 predicted proteins | sample 17_taG_FD_75107 | JGI IMG/M metagenome (GOLD analysis project Ga0098055, IMG submission 75107) | Marine viral communities from the Subarctic Pacific Ocean - 17_ETSP_OMZ_AT15314 metaG | ecosystem: Environmental > Aquatic > Marine > Oceanic | place: Pacific Ocean | collected 2015-01-18 | reverse complement strand
GAAGCCAGCAAAGAATATATATTCGGCCAGGATTATGAGGTTAGTCCGTGGATCGTGTTTCGTGAGTATGTGGTGCCAGGTGAAACGCTGGGACGTGGCCGGATTATGCAGGTGCTGCCGGACATTAAGACCGCCAACAAGGTGGTCGAGTACGTTCTCAAGAACGCGGCCCTGGCAATCTCGGGTGTTTATACCGCGGCCGATGATGGGGTGATCAACCCATACAATATTCGGCTGACCCCGGGCGCCATTATCCCGGTCGGCAGTAACGACAACTCCAATCCGACGCTGCGACCGCTGGACCGCTCCGGCGATATTCAGTTCAGTGCCCTGGTACTGGATGACCTGCGCAAGCGCATTAATAAAGCACTGTTTGCCGAGCCCTTTGGCGAGATTGATTCGCCGGTACGCAGCGCCACCGAAATGGCTATGCGGAATCAGGAGCTGGTGCAGGATTCGGGTAGCGCCTTTGGCCGGATGCAGACTGAGTTCGTGGAGAAGGTAATTAAGCGGGCTGTGTCAATCTTGAAACGGGCCGGCAAAATTCCCGATATCCGGGTCGATGGCAAAGAGGTCACTATCAAGCACACCAGCCCATTGGCTCGGGCACAGGACCAGGATGATCTGGTGGCGGTCAATCAGTATTTACAGACTATCGGCCAGCTCGGTCCCGAAGTGTTGGGCCTGGGTACTAAATTAGAGGACTTGCCGGGATACATTGGCAAAAAGCTCGGCATTGAAGCTGACCTGCTACGCACTGAGGTCGAAAGAGAGGAAATGGCACAGGCGGCACAGGCGGCACAGGCGGCACAGCAACCTGCTGCATGATTGAACAAGTCAAGGCCCGCAAGGGCTGGGCGGCGCTGGATATTGACTCGCCCGGGCAATCCAAAGAGAGCGCGGCCAAAGGCCGGGAGATTGCCTCACGCTTTCACGAGTGTTTTCGTACCGAAGCTGGTCAGTTCGTGCTCGACCGGCTCATTGCCATAACCATTTTACGTCCCACCGTAACGCCTGGCTCAACACAGTTTGAGGCCGGTATCCGCGAAGGACGTGCCGATCTGGTGCGTCAAATCCTGACGCAGATTGAAACCGCAGAGAAACAGTGAGGTATCCCCCATGATAGACGAGCAGGAAGTACAAGCCACCGAAACCGAACAGCCGGCAGCTGCTGCCGAGGCAGTGCCTGGCGATTCCCTGATTGATACCGTTGAGAGCGCACCAGCTGAAGTCGATGGCGCCCGCGACGTGCCCGAGTGGTTCCGTCAGGACAAATACAAAACCGTCGAGGACCAGGCCAAAGCCTATGCCGAGTTGGAGAAGCGCATGGGTTCGTTTACTGGTGCCCCCGAGGACGATTATCAGGTGCCGCAGGTCGAGGGTCTGGATGCGGGCGTCATGGAAAGTAACCCGATGATCGCGTGGTTTAAGCAATCAGCGCGTGAAGCCGGTATGGACCAGGCATCGTTTGAGCGCTTTGTCTCCGGTTATCTTTCGACTGAGCAGGAAATGATTAGCAATAACCGACAGAATGAGCTCGCAGCTCTCGGTGATAACGCTAAATCACGCCTGACCGATCTCGCTGATTGGGGCCAGGGCAACCTGTCAGCGGATCAGTGGGAGATATTCAAGGGCGTTGCCTCGACAGCGGTCGGCGTAGAGCTGCTGGAATCCATGATCGGCAGAACACGCGAGGCCAAGCTCGCCCGCGATCCCCAGGTAACGCAATCCAGTGGGCATACCACGGCCGAAGAATTGCGCCAGATGCGATATGCCAAGACCGAAACCGGGCACCTGCGCATGAGCGTGGACCCCGAATACAAGAAACAGGTAGACCGTGCTTACCAGGAGGCGTATGGCACGGCCGCCTAAAAGTTGAAATAGCCATATAAGTATGGATACAATTCGTATCTAGGAACAAGTAAAGCGTTTGTAGTGGATACCTCGCAGCAGCGAGCCCGCAATGCAATCGTGTAATTGTTAGCTCTAGGAACGGACACCTCGATCCTTATCGAGCCCTGACCGGAGTCGGATCACACAGCACGCACGCTGTGAGACGTCGGCCCGCGCAGCGGATACCCGAGTGTCGAAAGGCGCCAGGCGAAAGCCCGGCATTTTTAGACATTTGATAAGGATCAAATATTATGTCCATTAATCTGTCACCGGTTGCGGTGACTCAGTTCGATGATGACGTGAAGCATGCGTTTCAGACTGCTGGGTCCCTCCGCGACACCGTTACAGTGCGTAATGGCGTAGTCGGCGATATTTACAAGTTCCGCAAAATGGGTAAGGGCCTGGCAAACCAAAAGGCCACCCAAGCGGACGTAACGCCGATGGACGTTTCGCACTCTCTTATCTCCTGCACGCTCGGAAACTGGAACGCGCCGGAGTACACCGACATTTTCGATGCTGCCGAGGTCAATTTTGACGAGCAACGCGAACTAGCGCAGACCATTGCGGGTGCGTTGGGCCGTCGCGTGGATCAGTTGATTATCGACGCCCTGGCTGCTGAGTCGAGTCCGGCGGGCACTATTGCCCACGGTTCGGGTGGTATGACTGTGGCGAAGGTGGTCGAAGCCTCCAAGCATCTCAACGACAAAGGTGTGCCCTCGGGCGACCGGCATTTTGCAGTATCTGCTGGCGGCCTTGAGGACCTGCTGAACATCACCACGGTCACCAGCTCCGACTACAACAGCGTTAAGGCGCTTATGTCCGGCGAGCTGAATACCTGGATGGGTTTTCAGTGGCACATCATCGAGTCCCGCGACGAAGGCGGCCTGCCCTATGCTTCAAGCACTTGGGAAGGTTTCGCCTGGCACAAAAGTGCAATCGGCCTTGCGGTTGGCATTGATATCAAAACCGAAATTAATTACGTCGCGCAAAAGACCTCCTGGCTTTGCAACGGCGTAATGAAAGCGGGCTCGATATCACGAGATGGCGACGGTTCTGTTTCCGTTTCCTACCAATAAGGGGTAATCATCATGGCATACGCATTAAGTGGTTTACAGCAGATCGGCCCTGGTGGGAAAGCTCCCCGAATGTGGGTCTATTCAACAACCGACGCGATTGCGACTGTAAATACCGAGGGGTATTTCAACGACGCGACTGATCTTTTGCAGGTGCGAGATATTATTTGGGTGTGCGATACCAGCACACCGACGACTAATATCGTCAGCGTACTTTCAAACGCATCCAGTGTTGTTGATATATCCGATGGCACTGCAATCTCTGAAACCGACAGCGACTAATCGCTACTCGGTTCATTAGGTTCCTCGTTGTGGGGGAACACAACCTAGAAGGGCAGGGGTCTGAAATATGGCCCTTGCCTTTTCTTTTTTAGGATTTAAGTATGGCGACCAGCATTTCGATGTGCTCTAACGCCCTGCTGATGATCGGGCATGGCACGATCTCGTCGTTTACCGAAGGGGGCTCGGGCGCCGAGGCAGCATCGAACCTATACGGTTCGACATTTGAATCGCTGCTAAGTGCGCACCGTTGGCGTTTTGCGTCGGCAAAAAGTCAGTTAAGCCAACTGACCGATACGCCGCTTAATGATTGGACCTATGCCTACAGCCTGCCATCCGGTTATCTAATGGGGATCAAGGTATACCCTAATATCGAATTCGAGATTTATGAAAACAAACTGTATTCGGATTCCAATGAGGTAGCACTTGATTATCTTTTCAAACCCGATGAATCCCGGCTGCCAGCGTATTTTGCTAAGACACTGGAATATGACCTGGCGGCACAGTTTGCCATTCCGGTAACCGGCAACCGTTCCCTGGCTGAGATATATACGCTCAAGTTTGAGAATCAGTTAAAGCGCGCCCGGTATGCGGATTCGCAGTCACGGCCACAGGTCGGCATTGTCGATTCACCGTTTGTTGAGGCCAGAGTGTAGTGCCACGTCTTAGAACGCTGCAGACAGCGTTTAATGCGGGGGTGCTCGATCCGCGCCTGGCAGCGCGTACTGACGTAAAACAGTATTACCAGGGCGCCGATACCGGCACCAATGTCCTGGCCTTGCCGCAGGGTGGCTTTAAGCGACGTCCTGGCATGGCGTATTACGCCACGCTGGGCGCTGAATCTGTCCTGTGTACGTTTTCATTTAATGTCGCGCAGACCTATGTCATGGCGTTTCAGAACAACGCCATCAAGGTATATATGGATGGGGTTCTGCAAGCCACCGTAACCACGACCTATACCCTGGCGCAGTGCAAAGAGCTTAATGTTGTGCAGTCAGCAGACACGATGATTATCGTGCATGAGGATCACCAGCCAGCCAAACTGGTACGTGGTGCCGCACATACCAGCTGGACCCTTTCAAATATCACCCTGTCCAACATTCCGCAGTTCGATTTTGGCTCGGGTGACGAGGACGTATGGAGCGCAACACGAGGCTGGCCTAAGACAGCGGCCTTTTTTCAGCAGCGCCTGTGGTTTGGGGGATCGGCGCAGCGGCCACAGACTTTATGGGGTTCACAGATTGCCGATTATTTTAATTTCGACGTCGGCACTGGTGCAGATGATGATGCGCTTGACGTCACCCTGGACACCAATCAGATCAATGCCATTGTTGCTTTAATGCCGGCCAGGCATCTGCAGCTCTTTACGACCGGCGGCGAGTTTTATATTGCATCGAGTCCGATTACCCCGGGCAATATAGCGATTAAGAACCAGACCCGGTTCGGTTCCAGTACCACACCGCCCGTCAATGTTGACGGGGCGACATTGTTCCTTGACTACGGCCAAAGCTCGGTCCGTGAGTTTCTATTTTCTTGGGAGGAAGATGCGTACACGTCGAACAGCGCGACGCTCCTGGCGTCACACCTCATCACGACGCCGGTTGATATGGATGCACGGCGCGGAACAGCGACAGAAGATGCGAATTATGTTTATGTGGTCAACTCCGATGGGACGATGGCGGTATTCAACACGCTACGATCCCAACAGGTTGCCGGATGGACCAAGTGGCAAACGACCGGAGAAATAGAAGCGGTCACAGTTGAGGGCACCGAGGTCTGGTTTGCGGTCAAGCGCACCATCAACAGCGCGACCGTGTACTACCTGGAAAAAGCCGACCCGGATACCTATACCGACGCCAACAAAAGCCAAACGCAATCCGCGAGTACCGCAGTATCAGGACTTGCCCACCTAAATGGTGAATCCTGCAGGGTCCGCGCTGATGGCGCGATTATGGATGATGCCGCACCATCAGGCGGCGCGATCACCCTAGCACGCGATGGTGCCGAGGTAGAGGTTGGCCTCGATTTTGATGTAACCGTAAAGACTATGCCGATTACCTCAGAATTTGGCAACGGCTCAATCTTGACTGAAAAAAAGCGGCTTATTCGTATCGTGGCTGATCTGTATCAATCTTTAGGCGTATATGTCACCACGACGGCCACCAGTGCAAACGTACTCATACCCGAACGTAGTCTGGGTGAGGACGTGCTCGATACCGCACCGTCGGCCTTTACCGGCATTAAAGAGGTGTATCTAAATGGCTGGGACCGTTTAGCCCAGGTCACAATCACTCAGACAGACCCGCAGCCCTTCACTCTGCTGGGTTTGGTTGTTGAGGTGGAGGCGTAATGGCGATTAGCGCAGCGGCGATGTTTATCGGCAGCAAAGTGATCGGGTCTTTCTTGCAAGCATCTGCCGGCAGCAAAGCGAAAAAATCAGCCGGTGTATTGGCTGATATGACACTCGCCAGCGGTGAAAAACAGTCTAGTCTACTTACGCAGTATGCCGAGCGTCAGAACGAATATGCCGGATTGCACGATGCCTATGCCCAGCAGGCAGCGGACGCGGTAAGACGTCAAGCCGGTCTGCGTTACCTGTATGCCGACCAGGCTGCTGACCTAGAGGAACAGGAGATACCACTAATGCTGCTCGGGATCGAGCGGCAGGTAAAAGAAGAAGAAAAACTAGCGACCGACCGGGAGATAGGACGGCGCCGGCAGCTGACACAGGCGCTATCCAGCCAGGTGGCTTTGCGTACTGCGCAAGGCATCCAGGCATACGATGGCAGCCCATTAGCAATGATGGGGGCGGATATCACACAGTTTGATCGTGACCAGGCGATAGACAAAGGCGACACCGCCCGGCGCATTGTTGATAACCGTTTCTTTGGGTCCGAGCGGGCCAAGCTCATGGCTAACCGGGTATCGCTGTTGCGATTCGGTGCTGCCACAGAACTAGAGGCTGGCATGGAACAGGCCACCCTGGTGGGCACCCAGGCGCAGCTGCAGGCCGAGTCGATTCGCATGGCCGCCGAGGGCACCATGATGAGTGCCGAGTCGCGCCTTGAGTCATCGCAGCTCGAAGCCGAAGCAATCCGCATTCAAGGCAAGACCGCACAGACCAGCTCGTATATCAGCGCAGCCAATACGTTGTTAGATGCTGGATACCGATACAGCCAGTTAGGTGGATAAGATGGCGACCACACGCAGATACCAATCAGACCAACGAGCCGGCACACCGCAGGGCCGTGATCCGTTCAGTTATGGACAGGGGATTCGTGCGCCGGCTGCGCCGAATATTCCAATGCCGCCACGGCCGTCAGCGGCGCCACCTGGACCGCCGCGTATTTATGAGCCGCGCATTACACCCGCGCAGGCACACTTTGAAGGGCAATCCAAGATGGCGAGTCAGCTGTCGCAGGTGCTCGGTGATTGGGGTGACCGATTCTATAAAAAGGCTGAGGCTCACGCACAAAAAACCGGATACGAAACCGGCCTGGAATATGGGCATCAGACCGGCAGCATGGAGCTGCGAGAAGGCACAACGATCTATGACATGGCGTTTAATCGGGGCGCTAAAGAAACTTATAAATCTCGCATTGCGCTTGATTCTGCAAAACGCATTGCAACAATTGAACAAGAATCAAATGGCCGCACGGCGACGTTTGATCCCATCGCGCACTCCTACCGAGCCGCGACGTTAAAAGCGATTGAAGATCCCGAAATCAGAGCATTTGCAACGCAAAAAATTGATCAAGGTATTTTCAATGCGCGAACACGATTGTCGAAACAAGAATTTGCAAGTAGTCGAGAACAGCAATTAATCCAACTTGAGGAAAGTATTGGAAGCAACAAAGCGCAATTACAACTGGTAATAGATCAAAAAGATTATGCGCAAGCGTACAACATATTATCCGATGCAGAGCAAGAAATTGCAAAAGCAGCGGTAAATCTTTCTATTGATGAAAATCGCGCAACAAAAGAAATAAAAGAGTTAAGAGATTGGACGCGTATGCAGGTGGAGCTCGAAAAGTTCGAGGAAGAATTAGCTAATTCAAAGCCAATATTTGATGAGAACGGCAACCCGACCGGACAAACCAGTGCCGACCTTTATTACGAGCATTTTAAGAATAATTTGCCTGATGCTGAAATGAACTTAATAAAAACTGAGGAAGGGGGTACGCAACCAGCCGAGGACCCGAGTTTTGAGCAGTGGCAAATGTCGCCCGAGTTGCATAAAAACATATCTAATGCGATGTGGGTCGAACGTGGTCAACAGAGCAGCCTGGCAGCTGGCGAGCGAGCAAAGGCAAGGGCAGAAGCCGCTGCGCAAAAGGTAATATTGACAGAGCAAGTTAATGACGCAGTAACGGCACTGAAAGAGGGGAAAGTGCCGGATGGCCTGGCAGAGCTGCAGGAGCTTGTCAGTGGTGATTTCAAGTTATCAAACCAGCTCGAAGAAGAAAAAAAGTATTTTGAGGCCGGCGTCGAATTCCGCGCTATGACGCTGCCCGCGCAATCGCAATACCTTGCGGAACAACAACAGCGCCAGGAAATGTCCGGCGACGAGGCCGAATTATTAAAGCGCCTGGAAGCTGCACATAATGAAACCCAAACAGATATCGCTGGCGGGAACGGACTGCTGCGAGCCGCAAAGGATGGTGTGATAAGTAAAACCGATCTAACAGTGCCCAACATACAGACACCAGACGATTTTGCTGCATTGCTCCGAAAACGCGACGGTATGGCATTGCTTGCACAAAGCCATTATGGCGTGCCGATAGATCGGTTTAGTCCGGCCGAAGTGTCAAGCATGGTGCAGCAATATGCCGAAACGGATATCCAAGGCAAGCTGCAGCTATTCGGTGTCATTGTGGACAACCTGCAGGCTGAGCCAGCGCAGGATTTACTTGCTGAGTTTGATAAAAAAGGTGCAAAAAACCTTGCAATGGCCGGCTCGGTTTATCTTGATGGTGCGCCGGAAGTGGCAGCGCGAATACTTAAAGGTCAATCAACGCCGGCTGAGATTTTGCCGCAAAAGAAAGAGATAAATCAGGAGATATTTGACGAGATCGGCAACGTGTATATAGCCGACCAAACAGGTGCTGCGACGGTCCACGTAATGAACGCTATAAGAGCACTCTATGCGTATGACTCATTTTTAGCCGGCGATGTAACTGCAGTGCTCGATACTGATCGGCTTGATAACGCCATCAATGCGGTAACCGGCGGCATTGCAGAGATTGAGTGGAACGGCAGCGGCGTGATGTACGATGACAAGTACAGCGTGCCGGTGCCAGTGCGCGGCTGGGATTCCGACGATATGGAAACCTGGCTAGAATCAATCACCGCTGACGATCTAAAACGTCTAGGTGGTACGCATCCCTCATTCCCCGAGGCTGATGTTGCTAAGTTATTAAACAATAGCGAATTGCGATTGTCTTTTGCGCGAGGGTTTGGGAGTAAACGCGGCGCAGGGTATCTGTTGAATACTTATAACGGTCATTTTGTACTAGATGCTAATGGCCGCCCCTTTATGCTGGAACATAACCCAGGGCTCGAATAGTGCCAGGTCTTTTCGAGTCAGGATTTAAGCAGACAATCCGCGACGCCCAGCGTCGTGGCATAACGTCACCTGACCAAGCGCCAACGGATCGCGCTGATGTATGGGACTCGACCTGGAATGTTGCTAAAGTGGAAACGCCGGGCGGAGGGGTAAAGCGTCGCCATGATCAGCTTATTCTGCAGCAGATGGAACAGCTGGCCGAGTTCGATCCTGAGTTTGATCCGATGCGGTTTGTGTCCAATGCCCCCGATCTTTACCGTGTCGCAGAGGTTGAACGATCAGACCTCGCAATAGAGTTTTTTAAGAGCAGCAGCGGTCGGATAAAAGAACTTTCCGCACAGAATGATCAGGAATTTCAAACCTACGAGGATATCCACGCTCGTATAGAGCAAGAACAGGCCGAACTGCGTGCCGTCAGGGATCAGATTGCATCGAGAGCGAGCCCTACAGATAGAACAATAGGGATGTTACTCGGTGAGGGGCAGGCTATTTTCACCGACCCCATTATTGTGGGATCAATGGGTTTAGGTGGTGTTGCACGCGGGGCGACCCATTCAGCAAGAATTGCCAGCGCAATGGCATCCGAGGCCGCAATCATTGCCGGGATCGAGGCCACAATGGTGCAGCCGCAGGTCTATCTGCAAAAACGATCTATCAATAGCCCATACAGCCTGGTCGATGCGGGTATTGCGGTGCTCACCGCAGGAGTTGGTGGCGCTGCCTTTCGCGGAGTGTTTCAAAGTGGCGCATCTGCCATCCAGGCATACCGGGCAGTGCGTGGTGCCAGGACACGCACTGAAACAGTACAGCAGTTGCGAGAGGCAGCGGCCGAGCGCGGGGCAGAAGATACGCCCCAGGCACAGGCCGAGGCCGAGGTCCTTAACGATTTAGCTGACGTTATCGAATCAACGCCATCCGGCAGAGCGATTGACCAAGACACTGGTCAGGAGTTTTTCGACCAGCAGCGTGTATTAGTTGAGCCGGACGAAGAAACCCAACACCTTGCTAATTTGGATCAGGCAATGGATGACCTAGCGCAAAACCGAATTACTGAGGTTTCGGTCGATACTGACCCGGTTGAGTACATTGCCCGATCTTCTAATATCGAGTCGGTCGATCCGCGCACAGTAACAGTTGATGCTAAACGGTTTCAGTTCAAAGCTGGCGGTGATACTGAGGGCGTGACAGATCGGCTCAAAGGGGTTGAGGAATGGGACCCTATGCGTGCCGGCATATCTGTTATTTACGAGCAGGCCGATGGTGCCCGGTTTATTGTGGACGGCCATCAGCGTCTGGCTTTGGCAAAACGTATCGGTGACGATGCAACGCTAAACGCTATCGTGTTGCGTGAGGCTGATGGTGTAACCGTAGCCGATGCAAGACAGCGGGCTGCGATGAAAAACATTGCAGAAGGTACAGGGACGTCTCTGGATGCCGCCAAAGTCTTTAGGGAAATGGGACCCGAGGCGTTGTCGGAAATGCCAGGGTTGCCGCCTCAGTCGGCTTTAGTGCGCACTGCCCGGTCATTAGCAGAATTAGAACAAGACGCTTTCGAGTATGTTGCCAATGCTCTAAAGCCAGAGCAGTACGCAATGGCGTCTATTGTTGGGGAGCTGATTAAAGCAGGCCCGGAGCAGCTGGCCGCTATTCGCGCCCTTGTGGAGTCGAATCCTGGCACCTTACTGCAGGCTAGGTTCATTGTTGAACAGATCAGAGCTGCCGGGTTCGAAACAACCGAAACGATGGATTTATTCGGTGGGCAGACCATCAGCGAAACTTTATTCAAAGAACGAGCTCGAATCCTTGATAACGCCATTAAACGGCTTAAAAAAGATAAAGCTACATTCCGCACGCTGGTCGAAAGAGAGTCAGAAATAAGTGGCGCCGGCAACGTATTAGAGCGAAAATCAAACCTTGAAAGGCTAGGTGAAGATGAACAAACCATACAAACCCTCAGTCGGCTCGCAAACACCAAAGGGCCGATTTCGGACGCGCTCAACGAAGCGGCCCGCAAACTCAAAAACGGCGAGCGAGTCGATGCAGCTACCCGGGATTTTCTCGCAGCCGCTCGACGGCCGACAGATGAACAACGTGGGCCTGGGACTGAGGTACGCGATGCTGGACGCGCAGAGCAAGAGGCCGCACCTGCCGGAAATCGGCAAGAAGTAGACCGCGCCACAAAGGAGTACGTTAGCGATACCCGGACGCTACTCCCCGACGATCCTGAAATAGACGAGCTCGCTGCAGCTGAGGCTCGCCAGGTCGCCGATATCCTCGAACAGAATCCTGATTTAGAGATTCCTGTTGAAACTCGTATAGACGCTGATGGCAATCAGGTATTGGAAACCCGTAAAGCCACAGATATTTATGATGATTTAGTCGAGGAAGATACCCGCACCACAGATATGTTTACCTGTATGACAGGGGGCGGCCGTGGCTAAGCTAGTTGATTGTCTTGAGGAAGCGGTCGCAGCCGGACGTATCACTCGGAAAGAGGCGCAGCGGGTCGCCTTAGATATTGATGAGTTTGAGAAGCAGTTGACGCTGCGAGGGGAAATATCACCCGAGGCAGCCCGCACCCAGGCGGAGCAAGCCGTTATTGATGCCAGGCGTAGAGCAACAGCATTAAAGCGACGCCAGGCAGCCCTGCAAATTATCGCCATCCATAAAGCAGTACAGAACGCACAGGCGCATCCTCGTGGCCTGGTTGATGGTATTACCTCGCTGCTGGTTAAAGACCCCATGCGGGCCGGTTATTCCAATGTTGATAACCGGGCGACGGCAGTGCTTGGGCAGATGCACAGCATATTCGCTGAGGGTCTGGAAAAGATGCGCACCCGAAACTTGGGTTTAACCCAGGACACTGGACTCGTGCGCAATATGGTTAAAGAGTTATTCGGGACCGATACCGGCAGCGCAGCTGCCAAGGCAGTCGCAAAGCAATGGGGAGAGGTTGCCGAGTTTGCAAGGCAACGATTCAACCGAGCCGGGGGCGCTGTACCAAAGCTGCAGGATTGGGGGATGCCACAGCACCATGACCCGATCCTGGTGGGGAAGGCAGGCAAGCAGCAATGGATTGATGACATTGTGCCTCTGTTGGATCGTGAAAAAATGACCAATGCCGCAGGCGTGCCGATGGATGATCTGGAATTTGAGGTAATGATGGGCAAAATGTTTGACACCATCCGTACCAATGGATTGGCAGACCTTATGCCAGGCAAGCAAGGTGGCAGCAAGCTTGCAAACCGGCGCCAGGATCATCGCGTGCTGGCGTTTAAGGATGCCGACGCCTGGCTGCAGTATCACGATAGATATGGCACCCAGGATATTTATACGACCCTGACGGATCACCTAAACGGTATGGCAAACGATATTGCCAAGCTGGAAGTGCTCGGCCCGAATCCTGGCGCAACTTATAGGTATTTGACCGATCTGGCTATGAAACGTGGCGAACTCACGCCCGGCCTTAAAAAACGCTATCTTGATTCGATCTGGAATGTGGTCAGTGGGCAGGCACAAGCGGCAGAGAGTGTTCGCTATGCGGACTTTTCCGCTGCTGTTCGGCACCTCCTGGTAGCGGCTCATTTGGGCGGCGCCTTTCTTAGTTCAATCTCTGATGTGGCATTTCAAAGGCAGACCGCAAAATTTAATGGTCTTTCTGCAATAAGAACATTTAAGCGGCAACTGTCGCTAATGAATCCGGCAAACGCAGAGGATCGTTTGCTGGCTGTAAAGCTGGGTCTGACTGCTGACGCCTGGGTGACTCGCGCCCTGGCAGCTAATAGGTTCGTTGAGGTTAGTGGTGCCGGGTTTTCTGCAAAATTATCTGATGTGGTGATGCGGGCCTCGCTTCTGTCCTCATGGACGGATGCCGGGCGTAAAGCGTTTGGTATGGAGTTTATGAGCTTTATGGCAGACCAGACCGGGCGCAGCTTTGACGAGCTTAATCCTAAACTGCAGGAAGGTCTGACCGGGTACGGCATCACCCGGGATGATTGGGACCTGTTGCGGAGCACAGAACTGATCGACCAGGAGGGGGTTAAGTTTTTCAGTGTTGAAAACCTGATGAACCGAGCCGATCTTGATGAAAGAGTCCGAAATGAGTTAGCAACCAAGCTTCAGGAAATGGTACTAACTGAAACCGATTTCGCTGTACCAATGCCGGATGCAAGAGCTCGCGCTATCGTAACCGGCGGCACAAAGCGCGGCACTATTATGGGAGAGTTGGCGCGGGACGTCGGCCTGTTCAAATCGTTTCCGATCACCGTGATGAGCACGCACCTATTGCGTGGGGCCCGGCAGAATGGACTCGGTAATAAAGCGGCATACCTGGGCAGCCTGGCAGTAGCGACCACTGTGCTCGGGGCAGTTGCAATGCAGGCTAAAGATATTGCTCGCGGCCGGGACCCCAGGAATATGGACGATGCTGAGTTTTGGGCTGCTGCCTTTATCCAAGGGGGTGGTGCCGGCATCTTTGGCGACTTTATCTATTCCGGTATTCAAGGGCAAAACCGATTCGGAAAGGGGATTGTTGAAACCGCTGCCGGTCCGGTGGCAAGCCTGACCAACGATCTAGGTAGGTTGGTACTCGGCACGATCAGTGATGTAGGCACCGGGGAGTTTGGCAAGATTCCAAAGCGAGGCGTCGATTTTGCATTGAGCTATGCCCCCGGCAAATCCCTTTGGTATACGCGCTTAGCATTTGAGCGAATGATCGCAGACCAGTTAAAGCGTCAGGTTGATCCCAAAGCCCGATCAAGATTTAGGCGGGCCATTAACCGGCGTAGGAAGGAATACGACCAGGATCACTGGTGGCGCCCAGGAGAGGCTGCACCGAGAAGGTTACCCACTAATTAGATACAATATGTATCCAGAAACTGAGGCATATCAATGGCAACGCTAACAGTAGCCGACACAACCCCAAGGGTCCAATATACGGCGTCCTCGTCGCAGACCGTGTTCGCCTATGGATTCCCGATTTTTACCGATGCGGATTTGAAGGTTTACCAGGGAACGACCCTGCTGACCTTGACCACGGATTACACGGTATCG
>Ga0098055_1001261_pt1 | contig 13882 bp, 24 predicted proteins | sample 17_taG_FD_75107 | JGI IMG/M metagenome (GOLD analysis project Ga0098055, IMG submission 75107) | Marine viral communities from the Subarctic Pacific Ocean - 17_ETSP_OMZ_AT15314 metaG | ecosystem: Environmental > Aquatic > Marine > Oceanic | place: Pacific Ocean | collected 2015-01-18 | reverse complement strand
GCTTTTCTAAACTGCTGTTCTGCAAGCTGTGTATAGGAATTAGCTACATCGCCTTTTCTTGTAACAGATAAAGCCAATACAGATGCAAGTCTAAATATAACCCACATAGTAAATGTAGGAGGCCAGTATTGAGTATCAGGTCTAAAGACGTAATTAAGAACAACCGCATCATCTACTTGTGCGTTCATATATACATAACGCTCATAGATGTCATATCTTTGTGGAGCATCTTCAATAGTTACAGTAATGACTTGCATAACCTCTGGGTTAGTTGGTAATGCATAAGCGGCATCCCATCGGTCAACAGGAACGTCTGATAAACGAGAGAGAGTTTTCTGACCAGTAGCAAAGTTCCAATTGTGCTGACCAAGACAATCTGTAACAACATCTTCGTATATTGTGTTGGCTACAAGTGCTTCATCAGTATTATCTGTAAATGAAGTCAAAGGCTCTAATCCAATAAGGACCATAGCCTTTTGCGCAACCTCAATGTCCGTTGATGGAGTTGTTGGCACTATCTACCTCCGCCCATAAATCTACCCATACTTTTAACAGACTTTGCTGTGTTTTTAACGCCGCTTACAGCTTTCTTGCCAACCTTATAGCCGCCAATAACACCAGCTACAGTACCAAGTCCTTGAGCCATTCCAGCACCAATTTCAGAGGCATGAGGCGATAAGGCTACAAAAGTATCCATTGCAGAAGCTTTTTTAATATTCTTATTTTTCTTAGGGGCTTTGGGAGTATTATACATTAGAGTAATCTTTGGTTTTGTCGTTACCCATTTTCTTACCTTTGTAAGATTCCATTTGGCATTTTCCAGCTTCACGGCATTTAGATTTTGTTGGGCAGTTTGGGCAATTCTTAAAAGCCATTAGGAAACTCCTTTTCCGATTGTGACACCCTTACCAAAAGTTACTGTGTATCCTTTAGATACTTTCTCTTTTGTCTTAGGGGTAGAAGGGGCGGCTTTCACCGCCTCCTTCTTTGTAGGTTTCTTAGCCATTAACGACTATCAGTTGTCATGCTCACGATGTCGCCTGTATCGACAACTCCGCTTGCGTTAGAAACAACTGTCGCAATACCAAAGCCATTAGAAGCATTGATAAAGATAACATCGCCAACATTGATTTCACTGGACTTTGAATTAAAGTAACCAGCCGCATCAATTGTATTCAGTGCATCGGCTGTTGATTTGTAGTGCCAAATGTGGAAGCCATTTCCTGAATAATTGACTAAGGTGAAGTCTGCAACTACTAGTGCCATGTGTCCTTCTCCTTATTTCTTTAGCTGAAGTTCAAAGCAGGCATTTGCATCGATTAGGACTGAGTTCATCTGCATCTTGTTCAGAACAAAGTATGCGTCCTTATCGTTATGGTACTGCATGTTTGAAGAAACATCTGCACCAATAGCATGTCCTACTGAGGATGAATGCCAAGCAAAGCATTTGCGGTCTGCATCAGAGTTGATTGAATCAAGCCCTGAGAACGGGAACCACATGAAGCCAAGCCAGTTTTTAGCTGTCATAGCATTTTGGAACGGAAGGTCGTTAGCACCAACATATTCCTGACGAGAAAACTCATCAAGGTCAATTAGCTGTGACCACTGTTCCCAACCAACAGCAACATAACGCTGTCCATCATCTGGAACATCGTTATTACCAAACAATTCCATAAGGCCTAAAGCCCAAGGAAGAGTAATGCCGTTACTTGTTTCGTTGTGGTTATTCGTTGTTGCATCCATTGCCGCAAGAATGAGTTCATCAGTCTTACGTCCAAGGGCATATGCACCTGACTGTTGAGCAACCATCATCTCATCGTGATTGATGCGAAGTTGATCTAAATCGTCAATCCATTCACCAGCGAAGTAATCTTCTACAGTGACGTTGACGTTTGTATGCTCAAGGTTCATTGGAGCTACATTACCGTGGCGAGCCTTGGTAGTAGCAAAACCCTTACCGATTTTCTGAAACGTGGTTTTGTTCTTAACGCCATTCGCTGTACGAATAGTGTTACGAAGCTTCGACCCCATGCGCTGATAAGCCATGTGGACGCCAGATTCAAACTCCTCGATAAAGGAAGTGGAAATAGTTGGTGTTGCCATAACACACTCCTTTTAATTAAGTTAAGTTTCAGTTTTTGGCTGTCTGGTTATCCATTGGCTTGGGGTCCGAAGATTATCCCTCGCTTTTGGGCCTTCAAGTAAAACCATAATTTCACAGAAAAAAGTAAATGCCAATTCACATTACCCATTCTGCCTTGAGTATTGGGCAAAGCCTTGCCTTACTTTTGCAATAAAGGCTTGGTCTTTGTCTTTCCAATATTTGGGGTCGTTCTGCATACTGCGTAAATCGTCTAAACTTAAACGCTCTTGGAAATCTGTTTCAGTAGTCATGTTAAATTGTGGCTGTCCATTTAACTCCATCAATTCTTCAAACAACTGAACCATTCCAGCAGAAGCAGGAACATTTGCAAAAACACTATAAGCTGATTCAGACAGGTTAGCTGTAGCCCAACCATCAACACGCTCTAATCTTTTATCTGCATACTCGCCTAGTTGCTCAGATTCAACATTCCAATCAGGGCCACGTTGGGCATCGATAGAAACATATTCCTGCATTAAGCCAGTAAATTCATCTTGTGATAAACCATAGTTATGAGCAGTAGCTCTAAACCAGTCAACCATAGGGTCATCATCAGATACGCTATATTCTAATCCCTCTGGGGCTTCTATATTTAGCTCATAATCAGCAGGACTGATAGGAGCATTGCTAGAAGCCTCTTCGTTTAACTCCCCAACAATTTGATTTCGTAAATCTTCTTTACGAGTGTAAAATGCTTTTTCTAGCTCACTGTAGCTATTGGCTAATTCTTCTGGCCTGTCAAACTTCTGAGGAAGCCAATCAGGTCTTTCTTGAGTAGTTTCCAAAGGTTGCTCCGACTCTCCAGCCTGAACCTCATTGGTTTCTACCTGTTCTTCTGCTTGTAGTTCTTCTGACATTAACAATCCCACTTCCTAAGTGCTTTGTTGATACGGCTGTTAGGGTCATTAGCCGTTTTTTTAGATGTAAGCTTCTTTTTCATACCCATCATACGCTTACAAAAACTTCTACGTCTAGCGGCCGCTTTTGGAGACTTCTTCGCTTGCTTGGCAGATACAGGTCTTTTAATGTTTTTGCCCTGCCTACGCAAAGATGCACGACCCTTACGATTAAGTCCACCTTTAGGGTCTTTGCCCTCTTTTCTAGTCCAAGCCGCTGACTTTGCCATTATGTCCTCGCATAAGTTGGTTTTTGACCACCACCACTAGGGTTAGTTTTACGCTTCCTTGCTGTAGCTGTCTTCTTCTCAGACTCGCTCATAGATGAAGCTTTGGATGATGGAACGCACTTCGGGTATTTGCGCCTATCACCCATCTTGCGACCACAAGGAGGATGTTTGCCATCTTTCTTTGTGGATATATCTACCCACTTTTCATTAAACCATTTATCTAAACTCATGATTTATATCTATCCACACTCATTAGAACGGTATGTCATTTGGATCAATAGCTTCATGATTTCCCTTCAAGTACATGCTGTATGCTCTTTTCATATTAGATGGACTTGAGAGTATTTTATTTGCGTTACTATTGCCAAATTTATTTCTAAGAAAATTTTCAAACTGTGGGTCCCTTTGACCAACCTTTGTAGCTTTACCCATAGTCTTGCTTGTTTTAGGAGCTTGCTTCATGATTTATATGTACCGCCCATTTTCTTGTACTGCTGGACTAACTGGCCTGATGCATAAGCGCTGGGCCATTTCTTTACTCTTCCTTTTACAATAGCTCTTGCTCTTGCATATAGCTTTGGATTTGCAGGTTTAGACATCTGACTGTTTACGTCCTTTCTCGCATCTAGCTTTAATTACGGCTACAAGCCAACGTGAACCTTCTGCATGGGCTAAAGTCTCGATGCCCACGCCTGCAGGGTATACATTATTCGTTGTGATAGATTCCAAGTACGATAAGAAGTCTTTTCCAATACCACTGCCAAACAAACCATAGGCTTTGCTATTAAGGTCTTGGTCAACTTCCTTAGTGTATCCTCTACCGTCAATTGACGCATTTATCTTTTCCTTCATTGTTGCGGTTGTCCTTGCATTTGCATGAGTTGCTGTAGCTGTTCTACATTACCTTCTACTTGGCTTTGGTCAGCTAAAAGTTCCTCTTGGATACCAAACTTAGAAGCTAGGTATGCAACAACTTTTTCTTGGTTATAAAGTATAGGTGTTATCTCGGGACCAAAGGTAGACGCAACAGTTTGTTGGAATCTAACAAAGTCAGAAACGTCCTGCTGGTCCTGCGCTCTCAGCAAGGGAGAAACTGGAACGACACGAATTTCACGACCATCTACCTTTGGTATATCGATAAGACCTTGTTTCGTATAGATATGTATAACCCTCTCAACCAACGGCTGAAGGAACTCCTTTTGCATCCGTCCAGCAACAGCCCCCATATCACGAGCAACATCGGCAAGCCTTTCTGAAACCTCAGTTGCGGATAAAGGCGTTCTAGCATTTGGGCGAGTATCGAGTTCATCAATGAAGAGAGCTTTTCTAACATTTCTTCTCATATCCTCTAAAACTAGCTGTGCTACATCAAAGCGTCCTGCATTCTGAAGGGTATCAATACTAGATCCAGGACTTCTAGGTATAAATGTTCCTGGCTGTATAGTTATGTTATCAGGATTAAATACACCATCATCGTCATACACATAGCTTCCTGCGATTGCCATTTCAGCATTCTCAAGAATAAGCTGTACTGTAAGGTTTAATGTTTTAATGGCTGGCATTGCCTGTAGCAAAGGACCACGACCCCATACTTCAAATCCAGACTTAGACCAGCGTGTAGTAATCCACGGAACAGAACCTCTGCCTTTCATTACTTTCTTTATAAGAATAGCATTGTCTGTTTCAGATATAAGATAGTAAGTGTATTCATCTGCAAATCTATTTGCTTCATCATAGATGGTAGCTTCAATAATATTTGTTTTGCGTTCTGGGTTCTTCTTTTGCTCCTGAGACATTTTCTCAGTGTACTTAGCATCTGGATAACGCTGTTTCACCTCAGTGATGTCCATGTTGTTATTCCAACGGAACCAACTAGCAACACCATCCATACGCCCAGATAACAAAGCCAAATTAGTAGGAGGCACAGCAGTAAAGTGTAAGTCACCTTGAAAGCGACCTTCCTCGCACAGCATGTTCATTGTGCCCATGCCTAAGTCCTGCAACCCCTCATGCATCTCAGAATTAAAGTTAGAGTTTCTAAGGCCCTCATGTATGAGGTCTGTAATACTGTCTAGCTGTTGCTGTAAATCCTTGCTCATTAGTGAGTCTGGAAATTCAGGACCCGGCTCAAGCCTAAAGGCACGACCATTTGGAGGGAAGAAACCTAGCTGAAGGCGACTTGCAAACTTTGGCAATCCTGTAACGGCTGTTTCGTCATATATGTTTTCTGTTCTGCGTTGTGCAGAGCTTTCTTGAAAAAAGCTTTCTCTATGAGGAACGGCGTAGTCATACACCTCTTCCCACAAATCAGTCCAAGAGTTCCAGCGGCTCTTAGCCTTTTTGTACTTTGTCATAACACGCTTGAGTTCTGCTTTATCGCCAGACTCAGCAGATGGTGCTACTGGATTGCCGTCACCTTCAATTCCACCGTATGCCATTTTAGCTCCTTATTGAACCAGCACCAGATTTACCCATTTGTCTTCTGCGAAAACCAGAAAAACCCTCAATGTCCTCAGACTGAGTAGAGCGTTGACCAATAAGGTTTGCAGTACGAATCCTGTCTTGGTCAGCTTCAAACCTTTTTTGTGACTCTTTTTCTTCAGCAATGCGCTGTTCTTCAGCTTCCCTCTGAGCTTTTAGCTCTGGGTCGGGTGCTGGCATTTTAGGCTTTGCAAATAAACTACCCATCAGAATCTCCTATTGATTCTCCAAATAATACTCTTCCACCATTTTTAATCAATTCACAATACAGTTGATATGGTGTGCATACAGAAATCTTATTACAACCAACAATATGTTTTACAAATGAAACACAATAAAGCCAACGAGGAAAATATATAGGGCCGATATCAACAGTCACTTCTACACAAGTACAGTTTGTAGATATGTGATGGAATAATAAGTCAGCTTCCTCATCTCTTAGTAATTCAAAGTTTAGCCTTTCACTAGCACATTCAAATCTTATCCATACATCTAGCTCTGCATCATACCTAACTGCATATACATGACCAAAATCAGGTCTGTGTAAAGTAAACAATCTCCAAGGGCCATAGTTTGCTGATTTGGAGAATACTATTATCCATTTCATATACCAGCAAGCCTTCTCGAAAGTCTGCTGTTTCTTTTTCTTTGTCTCTCAAATGGGCTAGAAGCCCTCTCCACGGTTGTATGGGAAGGGGGCTTATTACCACCGAACAACACTCTCCGTCCTTCACCTCCACCCAAGACCGCATATTGTAAAGCGTCATGTATGTGAGAAAAGCGATTCTTAGAAGGTCTTTCTTCGTACTTCTCGTTGCCCATGTGGTACTGACGTTTGTACTGATAGCCGCCCTCAAACCCAGAAATCAATACAGTACAATTAGGGCTTATGGTCATTGCAGGATAACCGTCTGTCATGCGATTAAGAACGCCCTCAACAGCTTCAACACGCATTATTGCGTCATTGCTTGGAGCAGGATGTGCATTAATACCAGCAGCTCTTAGTATCATAAACGGAGTATTCTCTGATGTCTGAGCCATTTGATTACCAGCAGGGTCGCCTACAAACTTGAAGTCGTGCTTGTCCCAAGAGTTTCTGGCGATTTCTCTTTTGAGGACTTCTGCAAATCGTCCTGCTCCCATGTCTTGTCCGATAACTTCATGGAATACTGTCCATCTTCCTCCAAAGTTTTGCTGGCAAAAGACTGCCGATGGCGTACGGCCGAAATCGATGCCGACAATAACTTCAACCCCATCAATCGGCTCAATTGGCGATTTGGCAACGTGAGTATCCTTTCTAAAAGATGCATAGACAGATTTGCCGTCCATAAGAGCTTGATACTCGTTTAGAACATAAACCTTTACCCATTGGGGCGTTTTACCTAAAATAATCTTATCATAGTAGTCTGGTTGCATGTTTTTAGTGTTTTCGGCCTTTGGGTTATGCTCATACCCAATAAGTGCGCCTGATTTGTCTTTTTTCTCTGTCATAGCGCCAGCTTGCTTGTAAAAAACCCAATCTTCTGGCTTAACAAGCAATAATTTCTCTTCTGATGACATATATTCGGGAGTTGGAGCCTCGCCAGACATAATTGCCCACCAATGAGTTTCATCTGGAGAGTTTGTGTCCATAATAACGCCAAACCATGACGGACCGCCATCTCTCATAGACGGAAAACGTCCAACACGCATAGTGCAGGCATCAACAATACTCTTTGGTATTTCTCTAGCCTCGTTAATCCATACGCCAGTTAGCTCTAAGGAAAGTAATTTCTTTACATCCTCTTGCTTATCTAAAGCCAAGAATATGACTTCTAGTTCCACAGTGGTTTTATCGCCCAATGCAAAATTAATATTGTGAGTATATGGTGGCGACCAGACAAATCTGCCTATCTCGTCATCAAACCAATCACGCCATGTCTTAATGGTTGTGGTTTTTAGCTGAGGATTGGTGTTACGAATGACTGCCCATCGAGTTCTGCGTACCCCAGCAGAATTAGGGGCCTGATGGACAGCCTTTCGCATAATCTCCATGCAACAAGTCACGGATTTACCAGAGCCTACTGGCCCTCTTATTCCCCTAACAAAAGAGGAATCTTTTAAAAATGCCTTGGCTATCGGACCAGGCGGTTCATAGTTTAGTTTCATTAAACAGAAGGCCTACCTATCAGCATGCGCCTCTTTACACCAGCCGCCCTTTCAGAAGCTAAAAGCCTTCTTGTAGCAGAACTCGGTCCAGTTGTAGGGGCCGATGGAGTTGGGCTTGGCTTTGAAGAAGATGTAGCAGACTGAGGATTCTCTCCCATGCTACCGCCGTTGTCAGATTGGGCAAAGGAGTCGATTACATTTCCACCCTCTGACCTTTGACCAGCAGGAGTAACGCCACCAACGACAAACCTACCGCTTGATGAATATCTAAACTGAGGCTGACCCCTTGCCGCTAAGTTTGCAAGCTGTTGTTTTCTGTTCATTGAGCCAACGCCCATTAAAGCAGAACCCATCCCAAAAGGAAGGCCCTTGCCTAATAATGCTATTGGGTCTTTCTTCTGACGATATTCAAGTTGCATACGAGCAACATCACGACCTCTTTCGGAGGCTACGACATTCCCAAATTCATCATAAGTAGATAGGTCCGACTTCTCAAAAAGCTTCTCTCTGTATTCTTCTTTGGCTTTCTGACCCTTCCCTGTTGTAACACCACGACCGCTAGAGCTTCTGACAATATTTCCAGTAGAGCTTTTAACATAAGCATCATCTCCTAACGCCCGCTCTTCTGCTTTCTGTCTGCTCTTCTTTGCTTGGTAATTCATAGGAGCCGCATCATAGCCACCTGAACTACCGCCTTCGTTGCTACTTCCCATAATTCACTCCTGTAAAAAAAAATATATTTCTAACGATTGGGTTATTTAAGTCTATCGTGTGTGTGGTTGACCTTCTTATGTATATAGTCCTGTATTTTAAGGTGCCTTACGATATAGGTCTATAGTACATAGGGGCCCCATCTAGTCTACGTTAAAGTTTATCTGCACTGCGGTAGACGGTGCACGTCCTGAGTCCTGTCGAAATCCTGCTCTATCCATCAAGTCTCTGGCGGCTTCAAGCCTGACGTATTGTGACTTGCTATCTAGCAGTTCCCTCATTGTCGCCATCGCCTGTGTAGCGTCCCACCCCAAAGTCATCATAGCCAACTGTTGTCTGTATTCGATAACGTGTTGTTTCTTTAGAGTATTATATGCCCAAGCCTTGTTCCTACCCAACTGTTCAGCAGCTTGTGTTGGGTTGCAACCATTATGCAAGATAGCGTGCACTAATTCCTGCTGGTTCTCAGTTATCTTTTCGTTACTTGCTTTCGCAACTGGTGCATGTTTCTCAATGTCTTCCATTGGAACCAAGCCTTGTTTGTATCGTTCTTGTTGTTGTTTATTTGCTGTTGTCATATCCGAGAGCCAATCATTGCGTCTGCGGACGATTATACATATTACACCTTACTAGCTGTCAACCCCCTTTTTACGAAAAGTGGGCTTTGTCGTCCGTTACTCATCTTATAAACGGTGTGTGTCGCCCTACACAATCTGATTTGCTGATGGGCAAATCACCGTCAGGTTTGACGGAAGATTGTTCCGAAGCGCACCTCATAGGCAGTTTATATACCGCTAACTCCCTAAGCGGTCGTTGCAAGACAATGCTTGCGAGTCATCAGGCTTTGAGGTGAGAACACACACACACGAGTTGTAATGATATCATGGAATGATGACTCTTCGAACACGAACCATTGCGGTAGGACGCAAGGGATGCAGTAGCTCCCTTCCGTCTGACCTACACTATTGACAATAGCAAAATCCAAAATCCGAATTTGCGTAAGGACGCAAATCCATTTCGGACAAGGGGGTTATCACCCCTTTTGTTATTGCAATTTCGCAACTCACAGTCGGGGCGTCTACATCATCACAATCATGTGCATGTGTTAGAACTTAACGTCAAGGAGAATAACATGATTAACAATTCACTATTACTTAAAGACTTCGATTCAACTGTAACTCTTGATAGAGACTTTGATAACGAGGTGACATACGAATTGTGGGAGATACGCCAAGCATTAGACGCTGGCGACTACTCAAGAGCCAAGCAGTTGACAGACAACATTGGCTCTAACGATTATCAGTAAGCCAAGTAGGGGGTGGTTGATATTTCAGCTACCCCATTTAACCAGAGGAGAATCTTATGACTAAGGAATACTTTGATACATCACGCAATACACAAGCTGAATATATTGATTGGCTTTGGAAAGAGTACAGCAGATTGATGACTCAGCTTTCTATTGAGAAAAATCCGGGGAGGCATGGCTTTTTGTTGGACCGCTTAGACGATATGTATAACAACAAAATTAATAAGGCATACGATGACCATTATAAAATACATGGCTATCACTACTCAGAACAACCTTCACTACCGCATCTATCTAATTAGAGGAGAATCACATGACTAAGAGATATACAAAGCGTAACCAGTTACCACAGCTTGACGTAAATGACCTAGACCGCATTCGCAAGGTCATGACTAAGGAGTCTATGCCCAACAAATACAAAGACGACAAGTGTCAGGAACAATGGGAGAAGGAGCTTGCTAGACGTATTGAGGCAGTCGTCGATATGTTTGAGCTTGAGGAAGAGACTATTACCCAAGCCAAAGTAGCAGATGGTATAACTCGTATGTTTGAGAAGATTGCATACAATGACTTGCAGTATGGTACACAGCTTCGTAAGGAGCGTGCAGATGCTATTCGTGCAGACGTAGGCATCGAGATTACCAAGAACGTCATTGATGACCTTGATACACAGCTTGAGAAGAAGCGTATATCATACTACTCATCGATGGCCGCTTACAGAGTCGCACGTTGGGTTGTACGTCCATCCGTTATTGGTCGCAACAACCTCAATTGGGGTGACTACAAGCCAGCACATGAGATGGCAAGGGTCAGACGCATTGAGCGCCGTAACCGTCATCTTACAGCTGACACGCTGGTAGCATCAACTGCTCGTGACTTTCACGAGTATGCACGAGATACAGGCTTGATAGAAATGCCTGATTCGGCACAACAAGCTTAACAGCAGGGAGGGTAGGGCTTCACGGCTCTACTCTCCACTTTTTTTGTGTCACTAAAAACTGCTGAGAAAACGCCTCAATCTTAAATAGGAGTAAACCATGATGTTTTATATATTCGCTGGACTAGCTTCTGCTCTGGCGATACTGTTCTTATTAGCCAAATTTGATTTCAAAAAAGTTCTTTGGCTTGATATTCCAATTGATATAATGTCTACTATCCTACTCGTTGCTATGTTTGCTGGCACATTTGCTGGCATGATGGCGGCAGTAATAGGAGGGTGCCTCATTTCAATTGTCTTGTTTCTGTATAAGCGTACAGTTGGTTACAGAAAGCCAAGATGGAAAAAATATGGGTATGAGTGGGTTGATGTAACGCCTCGTTCCCGATAACAGAATTGACACTGGTACTAGCGTACGATGGTCGAAATCCAGTGACAGGGGGAATAGACGTGCTGCCCCCACCCTTCAACTTGTCAAACGTAAAGGAAAATGACATGAACTTCGCACAAATCACTATCTCTGGTAACATTGGTGCAGAACCCGAAGTCCGTGATGTAAACGGTACTAAGGTTGCTGGCTTCTCTGTTGCGGTCAATGAAGGCTACACTAACAAGCAAGGCGAGAAGGTTGAGAAGACTCACTGGTATCGCTGTGAGGCTTGGGATGGTAGCAATGGCAAAGGCCTCGTTACCAACGTGATTGAACCATATGCTAAACAAGGGACTACTGTCTTTGTTCAAGGCTTCCCAATCATTGAGGAGTATGAGAAAGATGGTATCAAACAGCGTGCCTTCAAGGTCAAGCTTGCTGGTGCTGGATCAACATTCCGTCTAGCCTCTAAGTCTGAGGGTGGCGGTAAATCATCTGCTCCTGATGGCAATACAAAGCCTAATGGTGATGACGATATTCCGTTCTAGGAGCCTCCAACCTAGAGTGGATGAGAGGGTAGGGGCTTCGGCCTCTGCCCTTTTTTTGTGACAAATTCACAGGGAGTTCACAGATGAATTACATGAATAAATACTCATCAATAGAAACATTGCTAGACCCCTTTAATGAAACAATATCTGTAGTTCCTGCAGAAACAGGAGCAGGCAGATGGCAGGGGTACAGAGAAATTATTGAAGCCAGTATGTTTGGCTTTGTGCGCCTCTATTCAAATGGGGACGGTGTATATATAGATGACGAAGGTTTGTATTCAGAAAAGCAATATTTCTGGATGCACCGTAACTACCCACAACCCCTTGTAAACAAAGCATGTTTTGTTGGCATGGATGAAGAAGGTGAAACTATACCACCAAGAACAAGCTTGACTCAGTTTGAAAAAGACGTTGTGTTTATAGGTTCACGCTATCAACTGGTGCTTAATCTACAAGTTCACTCAGACAAAGTAATCAAAGACAAAGAAGGATACGATGTAGATTACAGACCTATATTTTTTAATATGGAGGAGTAAATGGATATTCGTATTGTACTTGCCGCTTACATCTTAGCAAGCCTAGCTCTCGCCTCATACGCAGGAATGCTATGATGGACGGATATACATGCAGAGATTGCGGTCATTATCACGACAGTTACAACCACCTCAAGCACCTTGATTGGAACTCAGGTGGCTTCTGTCAAAGCTGTGGCTCAGAATATCTAACAGCAGATTCGGAGCAAGAACAAAATGGAGAAGAGTAAAAATGCTAAATTATATTCGACGTATCCAGAGCATCAACGTAAAGACCCGATGGATTGGGTGGTTTGTCACTGTTCACCTAACACTGTCGTTCTCGATTCTAATTCTTTTGATGGCAGTAGGCATCAATCCGACACTGCTTGTTTCGGCACTTGGTGCGCCCCTGTGGATTGGTGTAGCGTTCGGCTCAAAAACGATAACTGACAAAATCATGGAGGATTAAATGTCTTATATCAGAAGCAGTATATCTATGGACTGCGATAAGGTCATATCACACGGAACAGTGGATGATAACGATCTATTCATAGAGTTTCAATACAAGGGAGCAGTTATTCATAGGGTTCATATATTTCCCGATGATGACACAAATTTTGTTTCATCAGTGATTGACTTGCAAAAAGAAAACATAATAGTGGAGTTTCCAAATGCAAAAAGAAATACTACTGAGTGAACTTAAACACTCACCAAACAACGTACGGCAAGTAAAGTCTAGTGATGCTAGTATCGACCAGCTTGCCGCCTCAATCAAATCAAAGGGATTGCTTCACAACCTTGTCGTTGTCAAAAACGGCACAGGTTACAATGTTATTGATGGCAACCGTAGACTGGAAGCACTCAACAAGATTTACAATTCAAAGTCTACACCAGTCAATTGTATTGTCATTGAATCAGAAGACAATGAAGTTGGTCTTCACGCTAACATGATGCGTGAGAACATGCATCCACTTGACGAATGCGATGCTATCAACGCTCTTGTTATGGATGGCAGTGAAGATTACGACTCAGTTGCCGCTAGGTTTGGTCAAACACAGAAATGGGTACATCAGCGTGTAATGCTCTCAGAGCTGTCTGACAAAGCCAAAGGTCTGTTCAGAGCTAATGAGTTCGGGATAGGCGTAGCGCAAGCTCTAACGCTTGGCAATCATGCAAAACAAGACGAATACTTTGATACCTTTGACCATTACAATGTAGACAGCATACGAAGGTTTATGACCAGCAAAAAACAGCCTCTGTCTGCCGCATTGTTTGAGATTACAGACGATGCAAGAAAAGAGCTTGCAGTCGAGTCTGACTTGTTCAGTGACAATGAATACATCACTGACTTACAGGCTTTTGATGTATGGCAAAAGACTTTCATACACAACAGAATAGATGAGCTAAAAAAGAAATACTTTGATGTCATCTATTTGGTAGATGAGTATTCATATGCTTCTCACGAAACAAGAGGCTTAACACGCATATACAGCTTCGATGAGAAAGAACGTGATACTGCTGACGTTGTTTGTGTTCTTGTTTACAACTCATATCAACTTGCATTGACAGAAGAATACATGCTTCCATCAGAAACAGT
>Ga0098055_1001260_pt1 | contig 13891 bp, 22 predicted proteins | sample 17_taG_FD_75107 | JGI IMG/M metagenome (GOLD analysis project Ga0098055, IMG submission 75107) | Marine viral communities from the Subarctic Pacific Ocean - 17_ETSP_OMZ_AT15314 metaG | ecosystem: Environmental > Aquatic > Marine > Oceanic | place: Pacific Ocean | collected 2015-01-18 | reverse complement strand
GTTTCACAACGTTTTTTCAAGCCTATTAACCTTCTTATGGCCAAATGACCACAATATTAGAAGGTATAAATCCCACGTCTGACCCCCTACTTACCTTTCGGCCCTCAAGGGTGATATACTTACGTATGCCTTTTTTTTCTTTCAACTTCTTTTACTTCTGATCTACAAATTTAAACAAAATAATTAACACTACCAAACCAACAAAACCATTGCTGCCTAATAAATTGACTACATCCATAACGTTACTAATAACGCTCATCCCAAATACTGGGGAACCAAAAACGATTTCCGCCATTACTCCAAATGATAACAACACCATAAACAAAGACGTCATGCCTTTAAAGAACGATGTTGCATAATTAAATACATTTTCCATAAATAAAAATTTTAAGTTAGGATGCAAATATACAACTATTTTCCTTGTCCCCTATACTTTTTTAAATAATTTTTAGAATTTTTCATTTTAGAAGATCTTGTTTTAGCATGTCTCCCAGGTCTTTTTTTATTTGTTTTATACAAAAGCATTTGGCAAACATACAAAAAAATATTATAAAAAATAAAAATATAAAAAAAATTTTTTTAGGGGAGGTTGTGAATGCGTGAACCAACACCATCAAAGACCCCTGCTATATATCGAACTTTGAAGCGCCCCTTGCTTCATTAATATTAATCTCAAAATTGTCTTATGAAAAAACTTAGTGAGTATCTTAAAGAGTTAGGCGCTCCCAGGTGTAAACTGGTTAGTGGTCCTAACGGTAGGTTTGTATCCTACACAGTTAACGGCACGAAATCTACTCTACCTGTAGGGAAGAAGTCGCAAAATGGTACATTAGAAGAGTTCAATGTTCTAATTACAGACGACGGTCAACCGATTGCTACTGTTAATCACTACGAGCAAGTGGAAGAGTTAGAGCTAGCGTAGAAGAAGGGAGTTCGCTCCCTTTTACAGTTCTTTGTCCATCAAAGAACTTGTCTAATTCAATCAATAACCCTTGCTAACTGTGGGGAACATACAAAATAAACTCTTACTAACTTGCTTATTCACTACTTAGATAGATGATAAGAGTGAAAAGAGTTTAACTTTTAAGTGATGAGTGCGATTGGCAGGTCGCATTCACCACTTTTTATCACAATTTGACACTTGGTCAATTTAACAGTATAAAATAATATAACATTAGTAAGGTAAAGTGGAGTATCCATAGAAAGAAACCACATCTAAAACATAAGGATATGTAGTAAACTTCTAATGTTATGTTATTTATATCTTATGATTGGAGTAGTTAAATACAATTGTCAATCATTAAGGGTAATACTTATTATACTATTGATATTCTTTAGTAGTAGGTAGTGACCTTAATGATACAATTGTTAATCAATTTAATAACACTTAAAATAATAATTATGAAGAAAAGATATTTTATAACTGATAGAATAATAGGTGTGTATTTTACTTCTAAATCACAATTAAAGAAATATTGTGATACTCTTAATAGGTATTCAAAGATAATAAATTTACCTTTTATCTATGGAAATATAACTGAATATAAAACTTATGAAGATTTTCTTATTAAAATAAAGAATAGTAATGTAAATTGGAAGGAATGTACAGTTTAATCACATAAATAAGCACATCATAGATATATGATGTAAAGATAAGGTATTTGTCTTACGAAAGAGAGCAAAGAGGCTAGTTCACTGAATGTAATCAAAACTAGTGTAAATTGCAAAGACAATGTAATACTAAAAAGGAACTATCTTGAGACGCTTTCTATGAAAGACGTAGTAATTTACATTAATCCTACACAAGATGACATAGTTTCGTCCTTATGCTTATTTTATTTAAGAATAGAAATGAGTAAAACACCTAAATCATACTTGTTTTAGTTTTAGCACAGTCGTAATCTGTGAGGTTGAGATTCCTTCTCAATTCTATTCTATTTAATAACACTTAAAATATAGCATTATGGCAAGAAAAACAGATGAATATGTAATACATTTAGAATCGGAGTTAAAACATATGGATGAGCAATATAAAGAGATAAGAGAAGAGTTAGTAAAATGTAGAAAAGTACTTATTGCAAAGCAGAAAGAATTAGACGAATTAATAATAGAAACATCCAATTGGACGAAACTCTATATAACCTAACACTTAAAATATAAAGATATGGATAGCATTTACATTAAAACTGGAACAAGATTAGTTTATAAATATAAGAATGAAGATAAGAGAGAGTTATCATTTGAAGAGTGGATAGTTTATATTATTAAACAAGAAGTCAATCAAAGAACATTACCATGGAACAGGAAATTATAGTTAAAATAATAGTAATCATAGGTGTAATTATAATTCTATCAGGTAATAATAAAAGTAAATAGTAGGTTGATAGTTATCCTTTAAAAACTATCATTAATTAAACCATTAAAAATAATTAAAAAATGGCAAATGCATTAAACAGTGGAACTTTGGACACACTTAAAACAGGACAAACATTATTAACAAAAGTCTACAAGACAAAGAAAGAAGGAATGGTTCAAATTGAAATCGCAGAGAAAGTTTCTAATCCAAATGCTACATCAGCATTAGGGGACGGTTTTCAAACATTCTATTCATTTTCAAATGGAAGTACTGGTAAACCTCGTAGATTTTGGGATCCAGTAGAGGCTATTTATTTAGAAACTATGTTACAAATTCCAAATTTAGACATAGAAAATGGAGTTTATACTCTTAATCCGGATACTGGTAAGGAAGAAATGCAGTTAAATATCCTTAATCCAACAGCATATGTTAATCCTCAAACAGGAGAGGCAGTTGAGTTAAGAATGAGAGGAAGAGTTATTGAAACTACTGAAGGTAGACAATATGATGTAGATAATGAAAGATATAAAATAAATCCATCTACTAAAGATCCTGTATTACATGGTGGAAATTATATTTATAATAAAAATCAAATTCTATTTGTTGAAAATACAAGTGATGATCTTGTACTCCCACATGTATTTTTAGCATCTGATACCGTATCAGTTACTTCTAAAGTTGAAAGTAATGAAACAGTGGTAGAAGAAGTGGATTTAAATATGATATAACAAATAAGACAATTTGTTAGAGAGCAAGTGTAAAGGATTTAACTATATTTAGAAATAGATGTAGTTAAATTCTTTATATTTGTATTATAAAATATAAAAACAATTATTATGACAATGTTAGAAAAAGGAAGAAAAAATGATAAAATTGTTAAATCTAAAATTATTACTGAAAAGATTATATTTCGTGGCGAAAAAATTACTAGGGAAAGAGTAGAAAAAGTATGGAATATTCCAAAAGTCATTACAAATGATATAGGATTTCAGTTAATGTTTGGATTTGATGCCCCTAAATCACCAACAAATACATCTGAAGGGTTAAAAGAATACTTTTTAGACAATAGATATTAACTTAAAAAATTTAAAATTATGGGACAAATGAAATGGATTTATACTATGGTTCAAAATGGATCATATTCTATATTTAAAACAATGTATGAAACTGCAGTTAAAAATAATGTAGATTCATTTATATTTGAAAATGAAGAATTTAATGTAAAAACAGCTAAACATATATGTATATTAGGAGATAAAGCTGAAAAAGAATATGACAAATATATAGAATCTATGGCTGATGCTGAATATGATGCTAGATATTTAGAACAATGATTTACTTTATAGGAAATACTGCAATCCACGAGTCACCTCATTATCAATTGGCAACGATTGATGATGTCGTGGATTATTGCAGTACTAAACAGGTATTGGGTGTTGATACTGAAACAGAAGGATTTGATTTTACTTGTAAAAAGATGATTATGTTTCAGATAGGAGATGCTGATAATCAATATGTTATAGATACAAGATATATTAGCATTGAACCATTGAGAGAAATCTTGAGCGGAAATATCACGAAGATATTTCACAATTCTAAATTTGACTATAAATTCATCAAGAAATGGAGTGGTATTACTTGTCAAGGGGTATATGACACATTTCTTGTTGAATTAGTCAATAGTTGTGGGAAAGGTATTGGATATGCCCTTAAAGATCTATGTAAGCGTTATTTTAATGTTGAATTAAATAAAGATGTCAGAAATAAATTTGTTAATTTAAATGGTAGTCCATTTGATAATAATCAAATAATTTATGGGGCAAAAGATGTTGAATATTTGTGTAAAATAAGAGAGTTGCAAATACCTGTAACAGAGAGATATAGATTACAAAATGTAGTTAAATTAGAAAATGAAGCTGTATTAGCATTAGCTGATATTGAATATAATGGATTAGATTTAGATAAAGAACAATGGAATTCTATTGAAAGTCAAAGTATGAAAAATGCAGAAATGTTAATGATTAATTTAGATCAAATGGTAATTGAAAATCCTTCTTTAAATAAATTTATTTGTGAATATATACAAACTGATATGTTTACATCTGTTGATGAATTAAGAAAAGTAAATGTTAAATGGACATCTCCTAAACAAGTTTTAGAGGTATTTAAAACAATTATACCTAAACTTGAAAATGTAAATGGTAAAGAAATGTATAAATATAGATTTAAATTCTCTATTATAGATGAGTATATTAAATATAAAGAGGCTATGAAATTATATACTTCTTATGGTGAAGCATTTTTAAAGAATTTAAGTTGTGATGAAAAGATTCACACTAATTTTCACCAAATATTAGATACAGGTAGAGTGAGTAGTAGTAAACCTAATATGCAACAAATACCTGCAGATAACAAATTTAGAAATTGTTTTATTGCTCCACAAGGTTGGAAGTTTGTCTCAGCTGATTATTCAAGCCAAGAACTGAATGTCATAGCTTTTGGCTCGAAAGATCCAGTTTGGATAGAAGCATTGAAGAAAGGCGAGGACTTACATTCAACTTGTGCGGAGCTTGTATATGGAGATGAATGGGTAAATAGTGCTAAGGACAATTGTACTTATTTTACAAATAAAACTAAATGTAATTGTCCTGAACATAAAAAACTTAGAACTAATGTCAAAACTATTAATTTCGGACTTGCTTATGGGATGGGTCCTAATAAGCTTTCTAATACTCTTAATATCGATGTGGAAAGAGCTAAAGCCCTCATTGAAAAATACTTCCAAGCGTTCCCAGCAATCAAAGGATTCTTAGATAAACTTGGGAACTTTGGTAAGAAATTTGGGTATATTAAAACATTTCCTCCTTACAATAGAAGAAGATGGTTTACTAACTGGTATCCAAAGATATGGGCACATAAATCATCTTTTATGGAGCTTGGTAGTATTGAAAGAGCATCAAAGAATACACCTATTCAAGGTGCTTCTGCGGATATGACTAAGCGTGCTTTAGTATTAATGCGTGATCATATTAAAATGACTAAATGTCCAGTTAAATTAATAATGACTGTTCATGATCAGATAGATACAATATGTAGAGATGATTATTTATCTGATTGGACACATAACATGCAAAGATTAATGGAAGAAGCTGCATTAGAAATAGTAACAAATGGTTTATTAAAAGCTGAAGTAACAGTAAATGATTGTTGGACTAAATAATTAAATTATGAATGAAGATATAAAAAACTGGGTAAATGAACTTAAAATAATAAATGATTTAAATAAAGAACATAAGAAAAAATTTATAAATTTTAATAATTATTTTAAATACAGTGGTAAAGTAGAAGAAGAAAAAAAAGAAGAAGAATTTGAAATTAATATAATTAAATCTAAAAAAATAATTGTTTATGATGATGTTGTTCAATTTTATTTCGATAATCCTAATTATACTATAGAAGAAATAGCTAAAGTATTTAAAATAGGAAATGGTACTGTAAGAGGAAGAATAGATAGATATTTTAATAATCGTAAAAAATTAGAAAATGGAAAAAATATTAAAGATGGAGAATGTAAATAAAATAAAAGATAAAGAACAAAAAAAGGCTCTTAATGCTTGGGCTAAAGCTGGTTTCTGTGGTTCTGTAATTGCAGGAACTGGCTTTGGTAAGTCTAGAATTGCTGTTTTAGCAATAGATCATATATTAAAACAAAATAGTAGAAGTAATAATAAAGCTGCTTTAATACTTGTTCCTACTATACAATTACAAGCTCAGTTTGTAGATGAATTTGACAAATGGAATGTTGATAGTAGTAAAGTAGATATAATGTGTTATCAAACTGCTTATAAATTAACAGGACATCACTATGATATAGTTGTATGTGATGAGATTCATTTAGGACTATCTGAAGAATATCGTAAATTCTTTAAGAATAATATATATGATAGTTTATTATGTATGACTGCAACATTACCTGAAGAAGAAGAATATAAAAATATACTTATGAAAATTGCTCCTGTAATTTATAAAATAAGTTTAGATGAGTGCGTTTCTTTAGGAATTGTTGCCCCATATATAATTGAATGTGTACCAGTTAAACTAACTATTACTGAGCAAGCTGAGTATAAACATGTGAATAATACTTTTGTTAAATGGAAATATGCTCTGGGACATTTTGATGCATTTGATAATGCTAAATCAATTATAAAGAACTCAAATGCAAGTCCTCAAGATAAGAAAGCAGCTGCACTATTTTATAAAGCTATAAGAGAAAGAAAAGCTATAGTAGATTTTGCTGCAAATAAAATAGTTGAATTTCAAAAATTGGTTTTATCTAATTTAAATAAGAAAATATTAGTATTTAGTGGAGCTAATAAATTTACTGATGATTTATGTAAAGCAGCATTTCCTCTTGCATTAGCATATCATAGTGGTAAAACTAAAAAACAAAAGGAAACTGCATTACAAAAGTTTAGAGACAATGAAATAAATGTATTATGTTCTACAAAAGCTTTAAATCAAGGGCTGGATGTACCTGATGCTAATATGGGGATTATATGTGGAATTACTAGTAAATCTTTATCTATGATTCAAAGAGTTGGAAGATTATTGAGATTTCAAGAGGGTAAAATAGGAAAAATTATTATTCTTTATGTTAAAGATAGTCAAGAAGAAAAATGGCTGAAACAATCTGTAAAGAATTTAAATAATGTTATCTGGAAATAATTATCATTAAAATTTGTATATTGTTATAAAATCTGGTATATTTGTAAAAGATTTAAAAATAATTATAACAAATTTTTTTATACTTATTAATTATGAAAATAGATATAGATTTCGAAATGTTAAAGCAAACCGGCATATCTGCTGATGATTTTATTTATTTGTATCTTTTACATAGAAAAGAAATTAATTATTTAAACAATCTTAATCTTAGACCAAATTTAGAAAATTTACAAGAAAAAGGTTACATTAAGCTTGGCGAAACAGCTGATAATCATATAATTAGACAAGAGTTCATTGACCTCTTTTCATCTAATTTTGAACAGATGTTTGCCGAGCTTATTAGTACCTATCCTATGAAAGTAAATTCTCCTGATAGAGGTGTTAGAATATTACATGCTAAGGATCCAGATGCTCAAGCAAATCTTAAATCAAAATTAAGATATCGAAAAATTATAGGAACAAAAGTTTATAAACATAAACATATAATAGAGTGTTTAAATAAACAATTGTTAATAGAAAGAAATAGTCTTTCTTATTTTCAAAATTTAGAGACTTGGATTAATAACCATACTTGGGAAAAGTATGAAAACTTAGATGAACATGACACAGGAGAAACTACCACAAGGATTACAAGATCCCTTTAAACAAAAAGGTTTTAAAACCATTTCACAGTCAGTTACAACTTCGTTAAATGAAGTTAAAACTGCAATGTTAGGGAATAGACGTATTTACCCTACAAAATGGGAAAGATTAAATAAAAATTTACTAGGAGGTTTACAACCTGGTAAAATGTATGTAATTGCTGGAAGACCTGGTGTAGGTAAATCAGCATTTAGTAATCAAATGATTTTCGATGTATTAGATAATAATGAAAATAAAAATTTACTTGTTTTATATTGGAGTTTTGAAATGCCTGGCTATCAACAGATACTTAGGGCTGGCTCAAAAGATATAAAAAAGGAAGTAAGTGAACTATTATCAGTAGAAAATAAATTAAGTATTGAAGATTATAAAAAATATAAGGAAAAAGTTTCTAGGTATATGAAATATCCTATGTATTTTAATAATATCCCCAGAAATATGGAATTTATTAAAGAAACTAATGTACTTGTTACAAATAAAAAACCAGATTGTACTATTATAAATGTATTTGATCATTCAAGATTAGTTTTAAGTGATAAAGAACAAGAACTTCAAAAGTTAAATGATATAAGTAAAGGATGTATGTGGCTTCAAGCTAAAATGGGAGTTATAAATATTTTATTATCTCAACTTAATAGAAACATAGAACAAGAACATAGAGCCAAAGCACAGTATCAGCCATTATTAACAGATTTATTTGGTGGTGATAGTATTGGACAAGATGCTCATGTTGTAATGATGTTACAACGCCCCAATGATTTGTATGGAATTACAGATCTATATTGTAATGAAGATCCAATAGGATTATTGGCTACTCATGTAGAAAAGAATAGAGATGGATTACTTGGAATGATAGCATTCGAAGCAGAAATGTCCACTTTTACTATTAATGAAAGAAAAAAATAAAAATTATGAGAAAATTAACAAAAAGAGAAAGAGTAATTGAAATTTGTAAAAATTTAACACAAACTATTGATAAAATACAAGGCGCTCCTATAGAGCATAAAAATGAAGTATTTGAAATACCGCGAGCAAGAAAAAGTGCTTTAATTAGATTGAAAAATGAAAAGATAAAGAAATATAATATTACAGATGAGGAAATAGAAAAATGTGTGGTTAGAATAAAATATTTATAATTATGGAATATACATATATAATACAACCTATAGCAGTAATATTTGTATCTTTTGGAATTGGAGTAACATTAGGATCATTTTGGATGTTTTGGTTACTGAGTACAGAAAATAGTAATATAAAGAAAGAATTAGATTCAAAAAATAGATTACTAGATATTTATGAAAACATATATGAAGATGATGATTACGAAGCATATTAATTTTAAAATATAATAAAAATGGAATTACCAACAGTAAAGGTAAAGGCTAGCCGTAAATCGCCTAAAAATATGATAATATATGGTCCCCCTAAAATAGGTAAGACTAGTGTATTAGCAGAACTTAACGATTGTCTTATTATTGATTTAGAAAATGGTTCAGATATGATTGATGCTTTAAAGATTAAAGTAAATAATCTTATAGAACTTACTGATGTAGCTAGAGAAATAATTAAACAAGGAAAACCATATAAATATATTGCTATTGATACTATTAGTAAGTTAGAGGAATGGTGTGAAAATGAAGGCAAGAAAATTTATATGAAAACCCCAATGGGTAAAAACTTTGAAACAAAGAATCCAGGTATGTCAATTTTAGCATTACCAAATGGAGCAGGCTATTTATATTTAAGAATGGCTTATAAAAAGTGGTTAGATAGAATGAATTTATTAGCAGACCATATTATTTTAGTTGGTCATTTAAAAGATAAAATGCTTGAAAAGAAAGGTAAAGAAGTTGCTGTTAAAGATCTTGACCTAACTGGTAAAATTAAGCAAATAACATGCGCTAATGCTGATGCTGTTGGTTATATATTTAGAGAAGGAGATGAAACTATGATTTCATTTAATTCTTTAGATGATGTAACTGCAGGATCTAGATGTAAACATTTAAAAGGGCAGACCATGCCTATGAACTGGTCAAATATATATATAGATTAATTAAATACAAAAAAATGATTGAAATGAAAAAAAATGTAGAACCAGGTGAAACGCCTGAAGAAATTACTGTTTCTATGATCGACCAAGATCTTAAAGACGGTATTAGTAAGCCAGAGATGGCGACTAAGTATGGTATTAAACCATGGGAAGTAGATGAAATGTTTAAACATCCATTTCTTAAAGGTAGAAGACCTAGTAGAAAGAAAACTTTATCTTTTAGTTTTGTAGATGATATAACTACAGAATGTGAAACTACTAATATTACAGATCCTGAAGAATTTATAGATCCTAATCAAGTAACTTTAGAAGATGCTATAGACGAAGCTGTTGAAGCAGTTGAAGAAGTTAAAGAACAAATGCAAGAAACACAAGAAGCTATTATAGAAATGCTTAGTCCGACGGAATATGAAACTCCTGAAGAAACTTTATTAAAAGCTGCACAAGATACAGAAAATGAAGTTATCGAGGAATTAAATCTAGAAGAGGAAGAAGATGGAACTTTTGAATTATAAATTATTAATTATTAAAAACTAAATAAAATGGCAGTAAAAAGTAATGCAAGTACTGAAGAAGTGCTAGGGTCGATTAAAACATATTCAGGCCTTACAAATGTTAATGTTATAGCAATTAATCCCACAATGGAAGAATTACATGCTATAGATATTAAAGTTAAATCTGAACCTGTTTATAATATAAATATGGGGGATGAAGATTATTTTAAATTAACTTTTTGGTTAAGAAATCAAGATGGTAATTTTAGAATGGAAATTCTTACACAAAATAAACCAAGAGTTTCTCAAACGGGTAAGAACCAATGGATAAATAATATTGGCCAATCTACTTGGTCTAATGACGCCCCTACATATGAGTGGTGGAAAACTGAAGGTCAAAGAAAAGCTTATACAGGAGAAGAAACTCTTATTAATTTTACTAAAGCTTGGGCTAATGTAGCTTCTGGTGATGAAGTATCATTTGATACTATATCATCTATAGTTAAAGGAGATACAGGAGAAATTAAAGCATTGATGGACGTATTAACTACAAATGAAGTTAGAGTTCTGATTGGAGTCAAAGATGATAGATATCAACAAGTTTATACAAAATATTTCGGTAGAGTAAAACCTGAAAGAAATGATTTATTTGTTAAAGCTTTGAATGATGACTATGGTTCATTTAATGCTGATTTTAATGCTGATCTACAATGGGGAGAGCACAAACCAACTATGGATTTAATTACTCCCGATACTAATGGAGAGTTAAAAGAGAATGAAGATTGGGTTTCTGATAAAAATACAGAACCAGCTCATCAAGCAGCAGCTGATGATGATCTCCCATTTTAATGGCTGTTCGCGGTAGGAGCAGCGAAGATTATTTACATACAGATGTCATACTTAGTAAAATTACTGAGTATGACATTTTTATGTATTATTGTCCTAGTTTTAAAAAGTTTGGTAAAAAATTTTGCAGTGAGTTAAGAGAAGATAAAACTCCAACCGCTTCTATCATACCGTACAATGGTAAATTATTATATAAAGACTTTGGTAAATCTGAACATGTATTTGATTGTTTTAATTATATTAAAGAAAAATATAATTGTACATTTATAGGAGCTCTACGAATAATAGATTGTGATTTTAATTTAGGGTTAAGTTCTAGAAAAGATATTATTCAATTTACAATGGGGTGTATGGCTTATAGACAAAAAAATCCAAAACTAGAATTCAAACCTGTAATTATTAAGAAGAAAAAAAGAAGTTGGAATGAACAAGATGCGACTTTTTGGCGAAAATATTTGGTAAGTAAGAAAATACTTACTAAATTTGCAATTGAACCAGTAAGTCATTATTGGATTAACGCTAAGAGATTTAGTTGTAAATCAATAACTTACGTTTTTAAATTTAATAACCGATATAAAATCTATTCTCCTTATGAAAATAAGAATAAGTGGTTGAGTAATACTAAGAAAACAGATATTCAAGGTTACTCACAACTTCCCGATAAAGGAAATAAACTTATTATTACTTCATCTCTCAAAGATGTTATGTGTTTATATGTCGCAGGATATAATGCAATTGCTTTACAAAGTGAAATGCAAATGCCTGATGAGAAATTAATAAGTGAGCTAACTAACCGTTTCAATACAATAGAAATTTTATACGACAATGATTTTGACAATATAAATAATCCTGGTCAAACAATGGCTAAGAAAATTTGTGACTTATATGGTTTTGTAAATAAATGTATACCTGAAGAGTTTAAGTCTAAAGATCCATCAGATTTAATTGAAAATACAGGTAATCTTAATAAACTTAAAACTATATTAAAATGAACAAAAAAGAAATAATAGACTTCTTAAGACAAAAAAGAGGATATTTAAAAAAGTCTTCTGAATTTTTAGCTAAACGATTAGATATTTCAGAAACATTAGCAGCAAAATGTAGAAAATTAGTAAATGCAGAAGAATGGGTAGATTATAAAGCTAAAAGAGATTTAAAGAATGAAAACTCAAGTAATAATGATGAACTTTCTAAATCTTCAGGATTTTTAAAACATTTGGCTAATAACGATTTAACATTAGAAGATGTAAAATCTGTTAAATTTTGGCAAAGCGCTAATGGAGAACAAAGATATTCTGTAGTTACTATGAATCAATGGCATAATATGCCTTCTATAAAGAAAGAATTAATAGACTCTATTAAAAAATATTCTCCTAAAGTTTCTAAAATTAGTTACAAAAAAGGAAAAGATCCAAATGTTGTTGAGATTTCTCTTCCAGATATTCATTATGGAAAAGTAACTGGTGAAGGTCCTAAAGCAGTAGAGAAACATTATCTAACTGCTATTGCTGAGTTATATACAAAAGTTAAAGGTTTAAATATAGAACGAATTATATTACCAATAGGTAATGATGGTATGAACTCAGAAGGACTATCAAGAGCTACAACTAAAGGAACTCCTCAATATGATTATATGGATTGGAGACAATCTTTTAGAGGATACTGGGGACTAGTAGCTAAATCTATTGATTATTTATCACAATTTGCACCAATTGATGTAATTATTGTACAAGGTAATCATGATTTTGAAAGAATGTTTTATGCAGGCGAAGTATTAGCAGCTTTATATTCTAATAATAAAAATGTAACTGTAGATAATGATTATAAAGCACGTAAATATTATCAATATGGAGTAAATATGATTATGTGGTGTCATGGAGATAAAGTAAAAGCTGATAAAATGGCTTTACTTATGGCTACTGAACAACCAGAAATGTGGAGTTCTTCTAAATTTAGGGAAGCTCATTGTGGACATGTTCATAAAGAACAAGTTAATGAGTATATGGGGACTAAAGTTAGATTTATCCCATCTATTTGTGGTAATGATGAATGGCATAAAAATCGTGGTTATATAGGGACTATAAGAACAGGTCAAGTTCATATATGGAATAAAGCTAGAGGATACGAAGGATATTTACAGACTAATGTTATCAATTATGAGAAAGAGAAGAACAAGGTCTAAAGTAAAGAATGCTAAGAAACAACTATATAAAGGTATTACTTTTCAATCTCAATTGGAATTACATTGCTATAAAGAATTAAAAATAGCTAAAATTTCAGTAGAATATGAAAAAACAACTTTTACTATATTTGATCCGCTAGTATATCCTCAAGCTTGTTATGAAGGAACTAAAAAGAAACTGTATAATAAAGGCTCTAAAATAAGGGCCATAACTTATACCCCGGATTTTGTAGATCCTAATGGTAAATGGATAATTGAAACCAAAGGATACGCAAATGAATCTTTTCCACTCAGATGGAAATTATTTAAGAAACATCTTAAAGACAACAATCATCATTATGTGCTTTTTATGCCAAGAAACAAAAAGCAAGTAGATGAAGTTGTTGAACTTATCACACAGTTATAAAAGAGAAAGTCTTTTTTATAACAGTCGGAAAGTCTTGTTTAAAAGTGGCAGGTGCAACAAGGCGTTATAAAGCTTAGTACACTTTATATGTAAGTCCCGCTTTCCTTTTTTATTAATCAATTAAACATTAAAATTATGGCAGAAATGTTAAGCCCTTGCTGTGGGGCAGAATTCACAGATGGTACAGATG
>Ga0098055_1001254_pt1 | contig 13911 bp, 17 predicted proteins | sample 17_taG_FD_75107 | JGI IMG/M metagenome (GOLD analysis project Ga0098055, IMG submission 75107) | Marine viral communities from the Subarctic Pacific Ocean - 17_ETSP_OMZ_AT15314 metaG | ecosystem: Environmental > Aquatic > Marine > Oceanic | place: Pacific Ocean | collected 2015-01-18 | reverse complement strand
GCAAATGGTAGCGGTTCTCCAACAGTAGCAATGTCAATTGATGAGAACGGTGGTGTTGGCATTGGTAGTGCAGAAGGTGGTATTGCACCTACATTTGCTTCTGGTAGTGGATTGCACATATACAATTCAACACAAGCAAACCTAAGACTAGAAGATGCGGCAGGTGAATACTTCGATGTTGCTATGCAGAATGGAGATGCCTATCTGATAAATCGAGTTTCTGATGGTAAGTTGCAGTTCTGGACTAATGGGACAGAGCGAATGGAAATTGCGGCAGGTGGAGCAATCACTTTCAATGACGCATTTACATTCCCAACCGCAGACGGTTCAGCAAATCAAGTTCTACAAACAGATGGTAACGGAGCATTGTCGTTCGCAACAGTTAGTGGTGGTGGTGGTTCAGATACCTTCGTCATGTTTGGTGAAGAAGGAGACTTGTATGCAGGTACAGGTAGCACAGGCAACGCTAATGGGTATCAATTCTCATACGGTAATGGTCGAGCAAACGTGCAAAATTCAAGCAGTGGAACTGACTTCGGTATCAACGTACCAGTAGGTTGCACATTAACTAGGATAGATGTAGTGTTTGGAAACAACGGTAATGTGAGTAGCGGAACCACTACATTCGTTGTAGTGAAGAACGGGTCTAATCAAACAGGTAATCTAAGCACTACACATTCATCCGGTGTGCATGATACTCATCATACAGGACTATCACATTCATTCTCAGCGGGAGATAGGTTCAACTTGAGGACAACAACTTCATCCAAACAAGTTGGTCCAATGAGAATGACGGCATACTTTACAGTAGCATAAGGTGATTAAATGGCATTGACAGAAGAACAAGCATGGAGCAACGTGAGAGCAGGAAGAGACTATTGGTTAGAGAAAGCAGTGGATTTCTACCAAAGCAAGCCTCTCTTGTATGACTCATTAACAAACGTGCAACAGACCGCATTGGCTAACTACAGACAGGCTTTGTTGGACTTCCCTGAGAATCTAGAAACCTATCTAGATGGAGAGTTGCCTCTGGACTACGACAAGTATTTCCCGGTACAACCGGAGTTCTTTGAACATAGACAACACACAGAGGAAACTCAAACGCTGATAGCATAGTAGGTCCATTCAATCACTCTTCAACTTCATTGAATTGATTCAACCACGACCACTCTCTCAGTATTGCACTGAAAGCGAATGCACCAAGAAGCAGGGCAAAACCCGCTATCATAAAAACTGGCATTGCATCCTCCCATCCTACGGTAGCATTGTCGTTGATTGTATTCACTAAATTCTCATCATAAAAATCCATTTCTTCAACCTCCTTTTCAATTGATTTGTGCCATCCAATAGTCCCAATCCCAATCTGGATTCGCTATCATCAGTTCGACTACTTCTTTACTTCTACCAACATTCCCGACTTTTGCATTATCCATTCTGTGACTCTCCCGACATCAAGCACAGAACGAGACGAAAAGTAATACTACTTTACTTTTTACACTAGTTGTGGAGGAAAGACGCTAGTGGAGAAGAACGAGAGAGAAACGAAACCACTTACCACCTAAGTAGGAGTATGCGTCTTTTTGGGTGTTGAACCGTTTAGGTGGAACCTCCGAAATGAAGAGATGGGGAGGGGGATATAACTCTTAGTGAGCAGAATCTTGCCAGATGTGTTCGCATTTCTTACACATCCAGAGATGAACTCTTCTTGTTCCTATACCATCAAGGACTTTACCCACTACACGTGTGGGTATGTGCTTGTGTCCACAAGCCCTGCATTCTACATTGAGTCTGTCTAGGAAGCGTCCCATTAGAGCCTCTGGCTTTTTCCAGTTGCCATCATGTAGGAGGTGATATGTCTATCAACACATGGCACACAAACTGGGCCAAATCTAGTTTGTACCATATTAGCACTTTCTTGGTCGCATAGTATACAACTTGGATTTGTAACTCCTATTGTCATTCATTCACCTCTCTTGGCTATGATGTCATCTATCTTCAAGATAGCACTTGTGACTTCAGTAGCGCTGAGGACTGCTTGTTTGACTAAATCCAATGGTTCTACGACTCCTAAATCCATCATATTGGCTATACCACCTTCCTCGACATCGGGACCAAACCATATGTGTCCCTCGTTTACTGCGTGTCTGAGGCTCAAAATACAGTCAAGGGGGTCATGCCCTGCATTCTCTGCTATGGTAGCAGGAATAACCTCCAGAGCATCAGCAAAGGCATTGATAGCCATCTGACCTCTCCCTTCCACACTAGCGGAGTTGTTTCTTAGATGATTAGCCATAGAAACGTATGTTGAACCACCACCCCATACCATTCTTCCACCATTCATTATAATTGAAACCACACCGAGTGCGTCATCGAATCCACGTGCGACTTCATCTAAAGTCGAGGGAGAAGCACCACGTAGTATTAATGTGGATTGCTTCGACTCATGTGTTTTGCTAGAGACGAATAGATAGTATATGTCATCATGCTTGATTTTCTCAATGACACCAAAAGCACAGTTCTCAATGTCATCTGGATTCTGAGCGATGCTGATACCCAAAGTCGATGATAGTCCCTTCATAGTGGATTCTGGAAGTCTTCTGACTACTGCTATGTCTTGCTTGTGAAGGTAATTCACCACCTCATCCGTACAACCATCTCGTACGAATACAACTCCACCATTAGTCATCATAGTGCTTATTCTCTTTGCTTTATCCAGAAGGTCATCCTTATCACCATCTTTGAAAGCAGTATACCCTTGAACATCTGTGAATTGCATCTGAACATTCTCCTTCTCCTTAGTCGGTTCAAGTCCGTTGTTCATCAACAGTATGGAGACATTACCCTTCTCAGTGAGTTCAATTTGAGTATCTAGAACAGAGTCTTTGTTCACTACGTAGCCATTGAAGAAGTATGAGTCATGGAGAGCGCCACCAGAGAGGCTCATCACCTTCACGCTATCCGCATCACCTGCGGTTTGCACCGCTTCCACACATAGTCTCGCTACTATATCTGACGCCGCTTCAAGGGACTTACCTGTGATAGCGGTTGCGGCGATGTTATGTATCAAAGTGTCTTCATCAGCGGAGGGGTCGAAGTTGTCAGTCGCTAACGTATCTAAGTGTTCTATAGCCATTCGTGCGGCTCTGTTGTAACCCTTAGCCACTAGATTGGGATGTAGACCCTTACTGAATAGATTCTCGGACTCCTTGAGTAATTGTCCAGAGAATACGACTGTGCTCGTGGTTCCGTCATAGCAGAGGCTCTCCTGTGTCTTCGATATGTCTACCATCATCTTAGCGCCCGGATGACCTACATCCAGTTCTCTCAGTATGGTCGCTCCATCGTTGGTGATTATCGTATCACCTCCGGTATCCACCATCATCTTGTCTCGCCCCATAGGGCCAAGTGTGCTTTTCACCGTGTTCACTATCGTGGTCGCGGCGCGTATGTTGTTCTGCAATGGGTCTATTGTTTCTTCATTCATTCTTCTTCATCTCCTGTTGGCATTTCCAATGGAACAAAAGGCTTTGGAGGCCATCCTATTACCCCCGATATACTGTTAGCGTATCTTCTTATATCGCTGATATTGTTTCCTCGTGATATCATTGTGAGTAAATGATTCAAAATTATCCTCATTCTTTGTAGTTCATTCTCTGTTGTATCCTCAAAGGATAACTTGCTTTCTCTCGGATTATATTCAACCATATTACCACTCCACTTCTATCTCCACAATGTCGCCAGATTCCAAAGAACGTGACTTCACTATACCCTTATCCTTTCCGTGTGAATAGAGGTCATAAGTAAGTTTTGCATCCTTCAAGCAATACTTTGCGACTTCTGTGAATTTTCCTTCTCTCCATGCTTTTGGGGCATCAACGCTACTCATGCTCTTGCTCATTCCTAGCGTTTGAGAAACCAAGGCTTGGAGACTGGTTTCCACCTTTCCCTTCGATACTGAGGCCGATGCTACTAGGTTCTTGGTATCAATGACCTTCTCCTTCTTCTGCATGATGTCACCTGCCGCCCAACAATCCAATGAGTCTCTCAATACAGGTAGGTCAAAGCCGAATAGGTTGTGTCCTAGTATCTGTCCACCCTTCTCTATGTGGTTCTGCAAATGGTCTCCTAAGTCCCTTGGGTGTAGCGGATGTATGATAGCGCCTTCGACATCTATGTCCTCCTTCGTGAATAGGTGTGCTTCCTCACCATCCCATGTGGCTACTACGGATGTGTCGAACAGAGCCTTGTTGCTCCATCCACCAATCTCATATGAGTAATTACTCGTCTCTATGTCTAGTGCCATTATATCTGTCATTCTATATCCTCCTTTAGTCTGATGAATGCTACTCTACCGTCCTTTGCCTTGTCGAACAACCCATCTCCCCACTTGTCAAAGTTGTTGTATGCGCTACCTCTTGAGCAATCATTCTGAGTCTCATATACCTTAAGAACCTTTGACTTCTGCTTCCATCCCTCTCCTCTGTTTCCTAGTTCAACGGATTCCACTTGATGGAATGCAGTAGCCCACTTTCCTCTCTGTGCCGCCTTCTCAGCGACCTTCGGGCCAATCTCAACCTCATCCTCTAACCATAGTATCAGATTCTTGAATAGGTCATAGAGTATGTCCTTTGCCATATCAACGTGTTCTCCTGTCACTTCCCATACGTCTTCCAACATAGCCATGTGCGTAGCGAATATGACTGTGTTATTCTCCATAGCGGGTATGAATGAAGCGACTACGTTAGTGATAGCGGGGTTCAAACCTGTAAGTAGAGAATAGTAATCCTCTATAGCATCATACATTGCTGGGTAGAATGTACCATCTTCCGCATTGAACATCTGCTCCCCATTGGCATTAGGTTCCATACAGTTCTGAAGAAGGTCTTCTTGTTCATCTCTGCTCATCCCATCCCATTCTACGAATGACGTTTCTGAGAGATTAAGCGCACGATTTCTGAGTTTCGTCTCCAGACCCTTGAAGTAGTCTGTGATTTGCGAGTAATTGACTGAGAGTTTCGGTGTTGATTTGTATGCTGACTCAGCACGAATGTGACTGACGTTCATTCTCCTTCCTAAGTCCCAATGCGACCAATACAGTAGGACTCTCTGGAAGATACCACGAGTCAGTACGTACTCCTTCACACCGGCTGGAGGATATGTGGTAATCCAGAGGGAGACTAGAGATTCAGTCTCTATCCTACCTAATTTGGTATGCTTGACTAGTTTGTTGTTATTACTCCCAACAGGATTGCACGCCGACTGTAGGTACAAGACCGTCTCTTGACTGTGCTTGTTGGGGTTGAGGATAATTGAACCCTCATCGAAGTTCAATGCTTTCCTACCTACTAGCATTCCTTCTTTCAGAACAGTCTCCTTATTCCCCTCATCATCCTGTTCTATCTCAAACCCCCCAATCAGTCCAGCATCAGTTCCAGATGTGTAGAGGTCATGGGGTACTCCTACGTCTTTGAGTATGTCTCCTATGAACTCCCATGCTATGGACTTGCCAGTCCTACTGGATTGAATCCAGAAACAATGCACACGTGGGTCTAGGTGACTAGTACCCCAAGGGATACGCAGGTATGGTACTGCTACTTGTCCTTGTAAGTAGAAGAACGATAGCATACCCGGTATGTCATTGTCAATCGATGTTGCGTTAAAGTGCTCCAAGTATCCCGCAAAGAGGGGAAACTTCTGCACCGCTTGGTATTCAGTTGCTTTTCTCATTTTTTTCACTCCGTTATTTGGTCACATTAATGCCTAACTTATAGATGTTTTCAATAAATCCATATTTCTCTCTATAAATATAATAGATTTACCTCTTAATTTTCCGTTCGATATGAACGGGCTCCTCACTTGTTAGGACATTAATGAGACGACTTTTGATTTTTGGGCCTAAACCCTTGATACCTTTGAGAGACTCCTCAAAGAGAGCCTCCTCTATACTACCACATTTCTCTAGGATGCGTTCAGCCATCTGACGACCTATACCCGGCACTGACATCAGAACATCTAATCTGACATCATTAGTGCTAACCCTTCTGATATTACGTGCGCCATGAGCACTAGCGGGTTTGTGGAGTTTGTCATGTAATTTGATTATGAATGAAGCCGCTTCTGATACGGTTTCTGTGTAGAAGACTTGACATTCAAAGTCAGCCATTACGCGAGCGATAGTTCCTATTAGTTCATTTTGCACTCTACTATATGTGACCCCCTTGACACCATTTCTTTTCGCTATAGCAACGTGTTTTGCAATGGAGCCATGTATGACTAAGAAGAAACGTGTGTAGTTCGCATCCATATTCTCTAACTGCCTCCATAGATGACCGCTATGACTAGACATGAGGAAATCGGGGATTGACTTCGCTTCTACGCAAGCCTCACCTAATAGATAATCACCTACCACTAATGTAGTTCTATTGACAGTCAAACCCTCTTTGTTGGCCTTTCTTATCACCGATTCACAAAGCGAGCCTCTCTCATTGCTATCTATCTGTAAATCTGGTTTCATCTGATATCCTCCGCAGTCCCATCATAATACTTGCAGATACCTGTGCAGAATCCTTCCATTATTAGCGTCTTGCAGGATGATGGACTATAATCCCCGAATACTATACTACGTACTTGGGTTGTGGTGATACTCCTGTCATAGTCAGCCCAATCCTGCTTTTCACAAATATCTATTATCTGTTCAAGATGCTTCTCTTTGTCTTCATTAACAACCTCTGAGGGTCTGAAGAAGAAACGTAGTCTTGCCGCAAGGTAGTTTGCTAGATGGAAACGTGCTCTGTGTATTGGGTTTCCATCACCCATAGCGGCTTGCGCTATACAAGGGAGTATCACTATCTTGTTATCCAATACTATATCTGGAAGGCTGACCTTTCTCTTTATCCCTTTACTAAGGAGAGCCTTCCTCTCTCTTGGGATTATCTGTATTGAATCTTCACCATGTTGTATTGACCCCACTCTTGGTTCTTGTGCTAGTTCTATCATGTCATTGTAATCGGAGACTGTCATAATCTCTTCATGCGTAAGTGGTATACTCCAACATCCTCTTTTCATGTTGTATGAGTTTGGAATCCTTATCATGCCAGCAGTGTCGAATGCCACAGTGGGGTCATTAGATGGTAAATTCAATTCCTTATGCCAACTCAATAGGAGTTCCTTCCCCGCTTGTTTAATCCTACTAACGTCTAAACCTGTAGATGGCATGAAGGGTTTTCCGTCTTTATCTTGAATAGGTACGTAAATGTGGTATCCACCACCAGAGAACCAGATGAAATGTTTATGTTTGTTCAATAAAAGATGTTGGTGAAGTCTCATCACTTGATTATGAACGAAAGAGAAATCCACTTTCGTCCTCTTCTTGAAGTCTTGACAGTCGAAGTCCATGACGAAATGACGAATGACGGGGGTATTGTAATCCACTCTATGGTGCTTCGGGGGTGTGGTTGCTCTATACCCGTAAGCAGTCATGTAGACATTCCCAATGCCATTCTTACCACTCCAATAATTATTCAATTCCTGTTCGTTCTTGACTAGTCTCCTAAAGCCACGATTGCCATTAGAGTCTACGTCTAAGACCTCACGAGGATAATCAAGTGTAATGAAGGACATCTAATCACTTCTGTAATTTCTTGTATCGCTTTACTGCATCAAAACTCGCTTTCCAGAGAGCGTCCTGTATTCCCATGCGAGTGACCATTCTAGGATTGATGGTAACATCGCAAGCCATGAATCCTTGGCGACCTGCGGTCTCATCTGAGAAGGATTCCAATGTGTGTTGAAAGCCATTACTGACTCTCAAATCAACATTCTTTCCCATCATACCCACGTTAGTGGTTACTCTTGGCATCTCATTTTTCTCAAAGAATGTGTCTTTCTTCATTAGTTCTTCAATTAGGTTTTTCAGTTCTCTTAGTATTATTTCATTCTGCATTTTCTTCTCCTCCATTCCATCCGGGGCATATGTCCATGAAGTCACACCAAGAACAGATGTTCTCGTGGCGACAGTAGGACTTGCATTTGGAATTGTGCTTCGGTTGAAAGTCATCAAACAGATGTGCCTTCACCAACGCTTCTATCATCTTCTGAACCGACTTAGGCGCATACCTCGTCTTGTTGGTTCCCATGTATTCTATCTCCCATTCTTTCTTCTCACCACCGTTCACATCACCGGACGGAAATTCCCAAGCCCACGATGTAATAGGAAGGAAATTAACCCCTTCTGGACTGTTCTCAAGCATCATCTTGTAAATCTGCATCTCTTTTCTCATGTAAGAAGATTTGTATTTGTTCCATTTACCTGTCTTCAATTCCATTAGTACAGAGCCACCTTCCCCATCTGAGAATATGGTGTCTATGTATCCCTTCATGTGAACAGGAATCTTAGTGTCATTTATCTCCACATCGAACATAGCGTGTACCTCTTGCTCGTTTGCAATAGGCATCCAATTATCACCTTTGGTGACTAGGAATCTATCCCATTGCCAACTCAACCATGTGTCTATTGAAGCGGGCTCATTGTTCTGATAGGGCTCTGGTGGTGTTGGGATTACACTCTTCATCTTCTCATATGCTTGATTGTGTTTGTTCTCTTTCACTAGACTCTTTATCTCTTCTAGGTGTTCGGGAATTGCTTTCCAGAAGTATTCAACAACATTGTGAATATTGGTCCCTTTTACCATAGCGGGTGTCTCTGTTGATTTATGTCCTAGAATCTTCTGGAGATAGTATTGATACGGGCAGAAAGCAAATCCTGTAATTGTGGACTTACTCATGCGAAGTTTCATCACCTCACCATCTTCATTCTTCATACCCGGTTGCCAATTGTAGGCACTCAAACGATATGAGTTGAGCATCTCTTCGTTGTTATATTCTGAGTCTTCCGTGAAATACTTTTCATTGGGGTTGAATTTCATTAACTTCATTGTATTTTCCTCCTTCTCCTTATGTCATCGAGATACTCAAGCATCATACCCGCACCAGCGAAAGCCCAGAACAAGTCGCTATCTATGTCAGTATGCCCTAATACGTTTCCCAAACTACCTACGAGTATCATGACTCCGGCTACGAATAGCCATTCATGTCTTCCTAGAAGCAACTTGATGTCCTTTATCGTGACTTCTCCGTCACCATCCAAATCCATCCAAATGTCTTTCTTAGCCATCATAACCACCCGAATAGTTTTGCTAACACCAAGACCGATAGTGCGGTATTCACAGTGGCCGCTATCGTCCGATAGAGAGCCAATTCCCCGAAGTGCTTCTGACTCCAATGTTCTATGTCATCACTCATTCTTCATCTCCTCCTATTGGTTTATGGTATTCCCAATTACTAGTCTCATACCCATTGCGTAGTTGTCTCGGTCCTTTCACTCTATGCAAGTCCTTGTATCCACTAAGTACGCTTCCCAATTGAGCAGTAGTCACTTGTGTTGCTCTACTACTGTTCAGATGTTCGTATATCTCTGTGAACGTGAAGGCATTATTTTTCCTCACGTACTTTCCTATTGCAGTCTTCAATCTTTTCTTTCTCATCTCTTTCACCTCAAAAATACTTCTTTGGCATTGCGTCTCCACAAGCCACTCCTAAATCCCACTCCAATGTGGAGTACACCGCTTGTAATTTAGCACGTATGAATTTCTCCACCATGAGTGAGTAATCTAAGGAGAACTCCACAATCTCTGTGGGGTCTTTGAATGATACTATGTTAGTAGTGGGCATCCCACTAGGCACGTTGTTCACATAGAGCCATTGCGCCTTGTCATTGACTCTAATGGGGTCTTCTGGATTGATGTTGGCATTGTAATACAACGCCCCCTTAGCCGCATTAGGTGGCACTCTCTCATAGGATGCCTTACCTAGTCTCCCATATGGTGCTAATTCCTCTGCCGTTTTATGCCCATTCCTCACAGAGAGGGAGATTGGTCTTATCACATTGTTGACCTCTGTCTCCTCAGCCCCTTCTCCTATCAATCTGAATGCCATCTCTTGCACTTCCTTTGTCACAGGGGATGCGTTTGCGGCCTTGTGTTCAAATCCTGTCACCTTCAAGTCACCTGCTTTGGATTCCGGCCATGTGATGATACCGAAGTTCCTATTCTTAGCATCAATGCAAGTCCAATAATCGAAGTAAGCCTCAAACTCAACATTCATGAAAGGTAAATCCAATTCTGTTTTGATAGTGTCATTCAGATGTTCTACTATACCATCCATCTCATCGAATGGTGCTTGAATGTAACATGAATCGGTGTGTCCTGCTAACACGATGTGTCCCTGCCTCTCTGCCTCTGCCATTAGTAGATTGATTGACTCCCTTCCTGTAGAAGTAATAGCCGCACCAACCGCAGGGTCGGTCCACATACCACCTATGTTCTTCTGTGATACATATCCATAGATTGCGTTAGTGCAAACCTTGATTGCCAATTGCATCATATCGAATTTGAAAATCTCATCCTCATCAAGAGAAGCCTTCATCTCTTTCTTGTAGTCTGCTCTTAGTGCCAACATATCCTCGATTATACGTGGTAATACACCTTTCTCTGTCTGGTCCCAACAGGAACCATCAGATAGTTGTCTGATACCCTCTCCCGGTCCATTCCTCTTAGTAGTAGGACAAAGATTGAGACAGAGTATGATGATTGGGTATAGCGACATGAAATCAACTAGAGCCACGTTCTCATGTCTTCCGGGTAATACCCTCAAAACATTAGCCGCAGTCAAATCCTCTCTCTTTGAGAAGAACTTGGTCGGTGATTTCAAGTCACTATATCTTCCAAACAACCCACGAACATAATTCGTGACATTGAAAACACTCTGAAACCTAACACCACAATACTGTTGCATCGCAACATGGAATGCAACCGCATTCAGTTTCTCATCACATTGTCTCAAGAGTGTGGTATCTCTTAGACAATAGTCCACAAATAGGTCAAAGTGGGTATACCACCATGTCTTTACATCTAGTTTGTTCCCCTCTTCATCCTCGTCTAACTTCCCACCTAGTCCTAGTTCAGTTGCCACTGTATTCAACGCACGTGAAGGCAACTGACCCCTTCCAGACTTTATCCAGAGGGATTCAAAACCACCGCTTGAACCTTGAACCGCAGTATCGAAACACAAACGTCCCTTGATTGGTTGTTGTGTGTCTCCATAACCATACTTATTATGTGGTCTTGTGACTATACCCAATGGACTCAGACGTTCTGGGATGTCTAGTCTTCTCATTAGATGTGGTAAGTCAGCCCACATCAAGGCGTGCGCTACTAGAATATCGGGGTCACACGCCTCTAGATGTGTAATGAACGCTTCATGCATTGATTTCTCATCACCGAATAGATGGAGCATATACCCATCTTCTCTGTCTATCCAATCTATTGTTTCCTCTTGGTTTTTCCTCCATGCAAACACAACGGGGTGTTTAGCGTGTGTGTCATCTACTGCCATGACAGTAGTCCAATCGTGGTTCACATCCCATTCCAAATCGAAATACCATATACGTGGGTGAAACTCTGGTATCTTATCTGGGAAGATGGATAGGATTATCTGGTCTTCATACCACTTATCCGCTTCATATGATTTCAATTCAGTCCCGATATCATACACATCAGCCGGATTAACAGTATTTAAAGGTCGTAATTCAATACCATCTAAACCAATTGCACGCTCAGTACCAACGGTAGTACCGGGATAACGAGATAGAATCCTCGACATCTGTCTAGGTGGTGCATTAACAGGAACCCAGCAATGTGGTTTTACGTATTCTGGGTGTTCTGGTGTCAATATCTTCTGTGTTATTTCACCATACTCATCCCTAGTCCTCATGTAGATATGAGGGTACTCAGTCTCATCCCCATCTTGGAAAAAGTAATCAATAATCATGCTATCACTCTTGGTCTATTATGACTAACAGTCTATCTTCTTGCTCTATCACTAAGACAGTTGCATTACCCATATGCACATCTGAAGGTGTATCCTTAGTTAGTAAGTTCAAACAAGGTAGTATCCAAGGGCCAAAGGAACTTGTTACTGTCCCTTCTATCCCTTCCCCATTGTCTATGGATGTAGAGACGAACATGGAAGTCGAATTGGTCTTGAATGCCTTGAGTGCGAACTCTTCCTCTGTTTGGTTCATCTTCACCTCAAAGTCAGAGTCATTAGCGACTAACTTTCCTAGAGACGCAATGTCAAGAATGTCATTCATCACAATTGTTCCCCTCTGTGATAATGTCGCATTACCAAACGTCTGATATCCATTCTGGGTCATACCGCTCACTAGGTTCTTGAAAGACGATACCCTCTGTGCGGTCACGGAATCGTAACAAGGTATTGACATCTTCTTATTACCACATTGTAGCATGAGTCTGTTTCCGTGACTGTTCTTGATTGTCACTCGCTCATTCTTGCACTTCTTGAGGAAGGCAACCGCCTTCGGTATATCAGAGAAGGTCAGCGACCCACTTCCGTTTACACAGTCGCTAGGAATCTCTTCATCAACTTGATAGTAATACGTAGAATGTGCAATATCATATGCCAATTTACCATCTGCATAGTTAATCACTACGTCCTTTACATCCATCAGTGGCACTAGGTGTCCCAACCAGTCTTTCGCATTCAATCTCAAATAACCCATTCATTCCTCCTCCTCGCAATTGCAATATTCTATCCATGTGTATTCGTAGTCGTGGTCTTCAACGTGAGCCAAAGCAGGCACTGAGTCTGGAAGGACTCGACTACACTTAGGACAGTCTTCCATCTCAAACACCCAAGGTGGTAGATACTCCTCTGGATGCTCTGGATAAGAGAACTCTCCATCCTTCATAGCGTACCATCTGCTAGTTCTGGTAATCCGTACCAAATGGGCTCCTTACCTAATTCCGTTATCAAGATAGTTCGTCTCTGTCCTTGTAGTGAAGCGTTAGTCTTACTCTTCTCAAATGTAGCGAAGTATTCCGATTTAACCACTTTACCATCATCATTGATAGTATCCTCCCTCTCACATCGTAGAATCTGGAACAGGAAGTTGTTAGTTGCCTTCTCCCATGCGGGTCTCCACTGTGCGTTAGACTCGTTCTTTGCCGTGTAGTTGGTAAGAGTCAAATGGGTCTCAAGGAAGCACTTCACTCCCCTCTTCACTAGACCTTGGCAAAGGGCAGTCATCTGTTGGAATCTGTTCTTCCTAATCGCCCAATCCCATTGGTACTCAATACGCTCTCCCTTTCCTGCACCACGATTGTCTGCGGCTTCAATGCCATCCTTTGCGAGACCCAAGTCGTTTATCCTCATGTTGTTGATGCAAACGCTATCCCATTGGTCTGTGCCTGTCACTAATATACCCCATATGCTATCTGACTTCTTCACTGCGAACTGTAGAATCCTCATGAAGCGACTGTGGGTATCGGCGTAGTTGTATGCGGTTCTGTCACCAGTCATGTATACGTAAGGTTCCCATATTTTGATACCATTGTTCTCTGGGTAGAAGGCGCTCTTGTTAGCGGCCCCACCACCATCCCAATCGAGAATCCAAAGTTCCTTATCGCCCTTGTAATCATTGTAAGCGGCAGTCACGATACCTGTCTTAGTGCTATTCTCATGTCCAGTAATACCCATGAATGTATGAGTATTCAACTTTACAGGAGGAGAATCTAGTTCAGCCTGTAGAGCATCGAAAACATTCACCTGCTCATGTGCAGGAAGGTCTTCCTGTTTTGCCGCTTCCTGTGCTTCCTTCGTTTGTCCGAATCCGGCCATCAATCCTCACTCTCAGTTGGTTGTTCCTGCATTTGCAAATTGAGTTCCTGTGTGTCCCTCAATAGTTTCTGGAACGAGTTGTTCACTTCATTCACGAATGACTCAAGGAGTCTTAGTGACATGAGACGGGTTGCGGCTACGTTCTGCAACTGCAAT
>Ga0098055_1001253_pt1 | contig 13922 bp, 16 predicted proteins | sample 17_taG_FD_75107 | JGI IMG/M metagenome (GOLD analysis project Ga0098055, IMG submission 75107) | Marine viral communities from the Subarctic Pacific Ocean - 17_ETSP_OMZ_AT15314 metaG | ecosystem: Environmental > Aquatic > Marine > Oceanic | place: Pacific Ocean | collected 2015-01-18 | reverse complement strand
TGCTTATTACCACCTCCGTCTTCACCGAGATTATCAATCTTAATTTCTGTAGGTAGGATAGCCGGTTCTACAACCGCTAATAAATGATTATCTAACTCCATATTCTAAAGTTTAGTTACAAGGTGCGCCGTCGTTTGCGATGTCATTAGCACCACCAGTAGACTCTGGTGCAGTACCATCTCCTGCTGCTCCGCCAGTTTCATCTGCAGTTCCAGCTCCGACACCAGCTCCAGTAGATGGCAAACCACCTTTACCAGCTTGGTTTTGTAAATTTTTATCTAATTGACTTTCAGTCAAACCTGCTCCACCTACTCCAGTACCAGATCCAGATCCACTGCCTAGTGCATCTTTTAAATCTTCAATCTGACCTCCTAATTGATCTATCCTATCTTGTATTAGTTGATTTGAAAGATCTGAAATTATTGATTCAGTTACCTCATCGTTCTGGGCCTGCGCTCCTAATATAACATTTCCATCTGCAGTAAACTTATAGTTCTTCTTACCGACAGGAATTACATTAGGTGGTAGTAGCACTTCCTTATTATATTTCTTTTTTAGGGCCTCTATTCTGTTCTTGTCTTTCTGACTTAACTTTTTACCCTGTACAAATTCGTTCTTAATCTTATTGTCCTCAAACTGTCTTGGTCTATCCAGTCTATAGAATGGTACTGTATCTACTGGTATTTCTAACTCTTCACCTGGTTGTAAAGAGAATGGATCTGATATACCATTCCATTTAAGAATAATATCTGTTTTACTATCATCGTTATAGTGTTCCAGTGCAATTAAGTCTGGTCTACCTATCTCATCTTCTTTTACGACATGAGTAGCAATGATAGGAACATTTTGTTTATTCCTAAACATCATAGTAGGTTGTGCTAAAATATATTTAGCACCACTCAAAGTTTTATTTAATAATGTTCTTAAATCCATCTATTATCCGTGACCAAAGTTTGATAATTTTTCTGAGAAGCCTTTAGTAAATTTGCCTCTATCTTTATTACCATAAGATGATACATCAACTACATCATCAAGACTAACTGATCCTTCAACTTCTGGTTGTAAATACATTCTACCTCTACCAGCATTAAACATACTTTCAATTTCACCTTTATCTCTAGGTCGTGCTGGTTTTAAGTTTACTGTTAATTTTATTTTACTAGGAAAACCTTCATAACTTAAAGGGCCTTCAAATTCTACTGAAGAAGATTGTAAAGCCAAGTTACCACAAACCATCATCGGGTTCATAGGATTACCTACTGTCATGTGCCATTGTCCTGTCGGGTCTCCAGTTAAGAACGCATTAATTACTGTACCACCTTGAGGTCCATTCATTAATTTCATTAAACCACCACCAACAATATTATCTAAAATCTTAGAGTCACCTAATGCATTTATACCCTTACCACTCAATAGTCCATCTGCAGCTTTACCTATATCACTGAATGCCGCACCCATTGAGGATTTTAATTGTGTAGTTAAAGAGCCTAAGAAACCTGCATAGTCTCCATTCTTTAATTTACTATAGTCACCGAATGGTTTACCTACAGAACCACTTCCAGTATATCTAACCGCACCACCCCAGAAAGGAGCATTGTTATATGTTAGTGCTAAGATATTCGACAGTTGGTCCATAAACGCAACCTTAGGCGAAGTACCAGGTAAACCTTTAATATCATAGTGGAAAGTTAAAGCAAATTCACTATCGAATTCTAAGCCTTGCTCTCTAGCTAAAACTTTCTTAATTACATTTAAAGGTCCAAATACTTTATTAGGGTAAGTTTCTTTCATTGGGTCAAAACCAGCTCCCTTATCTCTAATTGTCTCAGCTTCTGCAGCAGACTTACCATTAAGACCTGCTTCAACAGCACGACCTAATGAAGATGAATCCATCATCGCACCGAGCTTACCTCTTTTCTGTGCATTACCCTGTACTTCTTGAATTTGAGACTCAACATCTTTCCATGGGAATGAAGTACCAAACTTTAATACCTCTTTCATATCGTTACCTAAAGCAGGTGACATCCATGTTAAGGCTCTGGCTAAATCAGGCTGAGACATATCTATAGGATTACCCTTTGAATCAAGTCCCATTACATTCATAATATCATCTCCTGTTGGATATGCAAAACGTCTTAGAGTAATTAGATACTCATTTGAAATTTGACCATAATGTTCGGTTGACGCAAAATCAGAAAACTTGTACGAGTAACCGATACCACCCTGATCTTGTGAATAGTTTACAATTCTTCTAGCAGTAGGATTAAGAATATTATCATCATTACCATCCATAACAGTTTTGTTATAGTTTAGATATGCATTCTTTTCACCTGCCGCACCACCTGCTCTATTCATATAATTATGAAGAGACCATTTGTTATATAAAGACCTAACACCATCACCCATATTAATATCTTTATCTGGGTCTTTAGTCTTAAAAGTTCTAGAACCTATAGCATTCGTTCCATAAAAGCTGGATTGCTCTGCTCCCTCCGGGCTTTCAACAAAAGTTGTATGCCCAGAAGTAATAGCTTCATCGCCTCCATCTTGAGGTTCATTACCTACCACCTCATCATCTGGAAACGGACCGTTTCTAACGATCCTTTCACCAGTTGCAATCTCGGTATAAGAGAATTTAGCTGGAGGTCCAGGAAGAATTGAATCAAGTGTGTATTTAGCAGCCATTAAAAGTCCTATTGTTTTTTATATATATCTGTGCAATATATTAGAGTAATATGTTTAGACCCACTCTCCGCGGTCCATTTCATCGTGATTAGGTCTATATAGTACAGAATCTGACCAATCAGCATCTTTAGGATATTTATCCCCTAAAAACTTTTGAAGTGCTTTAACGAACTCACCTTTTGTATGAAAGCTGTAATTACCAGTATATGTAGTTCGATTTGATAGATTAAATAGATCTCTGATATTAGTCTCTACCTGAAAATCTTGTATCTTGTTAAAGAGTTTGTCTTGTTCAGCTTTTGTCTTTACACAGAACACTGAATCTACAACAATTAGATACTGTTGCCATTTATCACCATTAAAGACTCTATCTTCTAGTTCTTTAACAGTATTATATTCCTGTCTCTTTAGGTTAATCCTAGTATCTTTGCCCTCAAAGTTTCTAATGAATCGACCACCAAATAAGTTTCTCTTTAGAAAATTAATTGGGTCATAAAACTTTCTAATCTTAATTTGATATTGCGGGTTGACATCGTCGAATTTAACGTCGTGTATCATTGCCCTTACAGGAATCAGTACATTAGGTGCTTGTGTAGTAGAGATTAGAGCTTGAATTAATTCACCTTTGGTAAATATCTTATGCTTAATCATGGTCAATGAATCTTACGTTATCAAATTTACTCAACACTCCTTTTTTAGGATAGTCGCATCTGTTAATGATAATAAGATCCAAATCAAAAGGTCCTTCGATTAGGTCGTTTACAAAATCTTTAAATCCTAAAACCGAACCAGTGTCTAGGGTCTTAAACATATATAAAATCTTAGCTCCTTCTTTTTCTTTTTCTAGAGTATCACTAAGTAGTCTTTGTATTAACTTTCTAATATAGAGAGATACAATAATATCTGATGGTTCCTTGCTATAAGGATCTGATTTAATTAGTCTATTGAATATATCAAAATATGAGACCGTTAAATCATACTCACCAGACTTAGCTAATCTCTCAAACTCAGTTCTAGTTTTGCACCATACACCTTCTACGTGTAGTTTCATTTCTCTATCATGCGAGTAAGCTTTTTTATTTCTTTTTGGAGTTGCGTTACTCTTTGTTTAATTTCTGTCTCAGATGGTTTGTATGTACCTCCCCAATCTAATTTAATCTCCAATTTGTCACGGTCAATATCACTACCCGTACTTAGGCCTAGATCTAATATCAAGTCATTTAAAAATTTAACTTGTTGTTGCCTACCTAAGTAGCCATCAAAATCATAGACAACTCTAGAAGTGTATTCTTCACCTCCACCGTTTACGTTATCATCAATCAAAAATTTGACTACCCCGTTATCAGCGGGTTCTATTTGGATAGTAATCATCTTATACCGTTACTTTTTTCTAGATTGAAATGACTCTTGCACTTCTCTCTGTAATTTCTTAATTGTCTTCTTATCCTCTTTACGAGTTTCTTTATCTTTAATAGTAGATAAAGACCAAGCCTCTTCTAATTTATTTATCTCGCTCTTATTGTAGCCTACAGATTTCCAAGTTTCTTTCATAGACTCTAATTTAGCTTCTAACATAGAGTGGTTAACTTTATCATTAGCATCTATATTTTGCTGATGTAGTTTTCTACCATTCTCCATATTTTGAGTACGGAAGTTAGACCTAACCTCACCTAAGAAATCTAATTTACTTAGATATTTAAGTATACCCTGTTGTCTCATCATGTGACGTCTTTGACGTCTATTGTAACTAGTAGGTGATGTCTGGGGCTGAGTTACTGCTTGATCTATTGCTTCTTGTTGCTCCTTCGTCAGTTGTACTGACTCTTCTTGTGTTTTTGCCATAGTAATACTTATTAATAAATTCTTGTGCTTGTGGTTTTAATTGTTCTTGTAAATTATCTATCTGACTCAGTACAAGGTCTAAAATTTGATTGTTTAATTCTTCTTTAGTAATATCCATCTGGTCCCTGAATAGGTCATAGACTTCTTTTGATGGTACATTAAGTTCGAGTGGCATAGAAATAGTATTCTTAGCACTGATCTTTCTTAACATCTCTAACATTACATTTACTTCTCCAGTAGGTTGAGTAGCTTTAGTTTCTGCTACAGGTTCTGGATCTCTCTGTGGTTCTACAACTGATGCGTTAAAGTCTTTTGCTATGTTATTAGCATTTACTTCATCTCTCGCCTCCATTAACATTTCACCGATTAAAGCAGTTGCACATTTTGTACCATCTGTAAATGTAGTATACTGACCATCGGTACCTTCTACAGTTACTATATCTCCAGCACGTTCAGTTCTAGCCCAAACGTACATTTTAGGTTTTGTTTGTTCTTTAGTTTCAGTTGACATATCTTTATTTTTAATAACCGATTTCATCAAAGTCAAGCTCGATTTGACCAGTTGTTCTATAATTATACTCACGATTTAAAAATTGTTTAATAAAGTCCATAGAATCACATGGGCCCATGATTGCATCGGCTTTAAAATATCTTGATTTCCAGAATTCTGTAAATTCTTCATTGCCCTTTTCTCTTAAGCTTTGTTTTAAGTATTCTAGATCTGGAAGGTGTAGTTTGTTAAATCCCATAATTTATTATTTTGTGTTAAAGAAAAATGTTTGAAATAATCTACCGTCTTGTAGGTCTCTACCAAAGTAGTCTAATGATGCATGGAATAAGTCTCCTTTATAGAAAACAGCTCTATTATACTTATTACCTACTACATCAACCAATTCCCATTTAGTATAATCTTGACCATCATTGTTAATTAATTCCATCAATGTATTATTTATACTACCATCTGATAATCTAGGCGTCTTATATGCACCAGTAGGTTTATGTCTATAAATACCTGTACCACCAGATACAGGTGCGTCTGGGGTTAAGTAAACTACTCCTGCCCAATCATTCCAACCATCTGCATGAATCCATGTTCTATCTCTAGCAGTTGTATATTGATATGCTCCGCAATAAGTATCATCCGGATCGTCAGGCATAACAAACTCACCTCCTACTACTTCACCAATCCAATCGGCAATACCTTGGTTTAAAAATGATTTTGTTCTATGGCCTGGATAATTACCATCCACATTAAAATCTTGCTCTAAAGCAAAAGCTCTAACTTCATCTATATTATTGTAAAAGTCATCGCAAATTATTAAGTCTCTCATTTTAGTATATTGTTTTTAGTCTTTCCTCAAATGACGGTGGGAAGAATCCCTGTTTATTTATCAGGCTTCTAAAGCACGCGTCTAAAATATATGTTACTGCCCAGTCGTCTTTCGATCTAATAGATCTTCCAGCTCCCTGTTGTATTGCTATCCCTGTTTTCCAATCATACCATCCAGGAAATGCGGACATCTTAGCTTTTACAAGTGGATCGCCCAATGATGGATATGGTACTTTAAAGAAGATCTGAAATCTAGACTTGTCATCTTTAAGGTCTAAGCCTTCTAACAGAGAAGGACCTACAAGTATTTTACCATCTTGTTCGTTAAAGTTTCTAATTGCATTCTGTCTCTCCTTGGCTACATCATAGGTTATGAAATTAAAACTATGTTTAGACTGAGCATTTATTTCATTCATGAACTGATAGGAGCCGGCGTGAATAATTCCACTTTGTCCTTTGTGTTTCTCCAAGATCTTGTCAAGAACCTTTATGACCTTAGGGAGATTTTGTTCGCGTTCTCTAAAAGACAATTTGTGCCTATTAATGAAAACCACGGGGGATTTTTTGTAATCAAAATTATTACTCATTCTAATAACTCTCGCATTACCCATTGAAGTATGTTTTGCAAATGATTTAATATCACCTAATGTTGCTGACATAAAGACTTTAAAGCCACTTTTCTTTTGTAAGAATTTATCAATCATTATTGCTTCTTCTAAACATAAGAATTGAGTTTCAGTTTCTTTTCGATTAATAACAATTGCATCATTGCCGAGCTCTTTAATTATATCATGATAGTCATCAAACTTACACCATATATCTTTAAGCCTATCCATTCGTCCAAAAAAAGTCTGCCATTCTTTAGGGACATCTCCCCCTTTAAATCTTGACTTACTTTGTTTTAGGGCCGCCGATCTGACCTTGCGATAAACCACGGCAATACCTCTGAACTCTCCGATGTGCCTCATAAGCTCCTGGTGGTTGTCTTCCCGCATTAAGCGGTCGACAAGATCTGCTATTCTGTTCTCGGTTACCCAGGCAGCTCCAATTGCTTGCTTCTGTATAAACCTATTAACTTCTTTAAATATCTTAGTAGTGGTTCTGTCTATTCTAGGACTAAAGTGTGATTGTACTATATTATCTACCTTATGTGCTTCATCAAAGAATACAAAGTCTCTCTGTGGAAAGGGTACCTCTCTATCCTGTTCTAACATCTTGTCTTCTACATAATTCCTTTGTATTAGATAATATGAATAGTTGAAGAGAGCTACAGGTAGCTCCTTCGCGCGCCGTCTAGCTTGAAGATACCCACAAGTGTTCCAGCATGAAAGTTTCTCTGCAGCTTCATACCCAATACCTTTCATCTTACAATCAGCCAGAGAGAACGGCAGGCCATTTACATCACATTCATAATTGTCTACTCCTCTTACACTGGGCCAATTAAGTTTAAAGTTTTTAAAGTCTTCTTCATACTGGTCTTGTAGCATTAGATCGGATGTGACGAGATAGCCTCGGTTACCGAGTTCTTTTAAGATGTGCGCGGACCACATAGCAATTAGTGATTTACCACTTCCAGTTGGGGCATCTAAGATAATTGTCCCTTCTGGATCTTCAAGATAGTGATTACAAATAGCTTCAATAACCTCTCTTTGGCCCTCTCTAAATTTAAAGTCTTTGCCAAATACATTTGTGACCAGTGCCTCATTTATGATTTCGGTTACTCCGCGTTCCAACATATAACTTCTTTTACTTCAATACCTGCTTTTTCTAATAGTCCTATCCCAGACATATCTCTATAATCCTCTGAGTAGAATACTCTTTTAATACCTGATTGAATAATTAATTTTGCGCAATCAAAACATGGACATGTAGTGATATACATATCTGCACCTTCTGCGCTTAATGTAGATTTACTTACCTTTGCTAAGGCATTAGACTCTGCATGTAGAACTTCTCTTTTGGTTACCTCTTTAGAACAACAGGCATCATCGCAATCATAGCCTTTTTCTTCTAAGACTTTCTTATGATTTTCATTATCTATATCTCTGACTTGTATCTCTTCACAGTCGTTTTCAAAGCCATGTGGCGTACCGTTATATCCAGTTGATATTACCTGTGTATCTTTCACGATAATACAACCAACGCGCCTACGTTTAGCATAGGATAGCTTGGCTATCTGATAAGCCATCTGCATATAAATTAAATCAACCGGAATTCTTGGCATATAAAAAAGAGTCTATGTTACTATTGTTATACATAGACTCTTTAAAAAGTTTATTAAAATGTGTGCCTGCTTAGCAATTGCAACAAGAGCAATTACATGAGGTTCCACACTTACATACTTGACATTCGCAATTCATAATAGTGGTTCTTTTTTTAATACTCAAATGGAGGTGTTTCTCCATCTTGTTCCATTCCATACCAGATACCCTTGTTCTCCCAATAGTACCATCCGTATTTATCATCGATAACTACTTCAAATTTACCCTTTGGTAATTCTACAGATTTCTTAGGTGCTCTTGCAATATATTTAAGTACTGGTACTCCATCTTCCCAAGTCTTCTTAGTCGATCTAGCGTCTACACCAATACCACCGTCTGAGAAAGCCATGTGGTATTCAGCACCTTCAATCTCTTGAGCTAATAACATTGTAGGAGTTGCATCTGACTCAGTTAAAACTGACTCAGCCATTTCTCTTTTATATACTTGTTGTAGCTCTTTAAATTCTGGTTTTAGTTTATTACCAATAGTTTTCTTAATACCCCAATATTCACCAAAGATTAGTGGAGCAACAGCGCCCATACCAGCCTTTTGAACTTGGTTAGCATATTTTCTAGCGTACACAGATCTGTCAAACCAATCCAATGCAGCTTGAGCCATTTCCTTAGAGATCTTTTGACCTTCAATTTCAGAAGTGCTACCTTTAACTACCATCTTAAATAGTTTCTTAGCAGGAGCTTGTCTTGCTTCGTTTAACTCTTTTATTGACTTGATATATTTCATAATTCTATTATTCTTTTCCAGCGCCGTAAGTTTCTTTTAACTCATCTATTTTCTTAGCATAAGCCTCTTTCATCTCATTACAGTGAGCTTCATACATTTCTTGAGTTAATTCAGTTTCTTTAACTTCGCCATAACCTTCTTCCATTGCTGTTGCAGCAAGAGTTGCTACTAGTGCAGCGTTCTCTTTCATGTACATTTCTAATGTGTGGTCTTGGTATTCGTCTTTCTCATAAGCGCATGCAGCTTCTTTTACTTTTGCATAACCTTCAATTAGCATTGTTTCCACTGTTATAGTTTCAGCTGCTGGTTCTGCTTCTGCTTCAGGAGCTTCTTCTACTTCTCCTTCTTCTTCATCTTCTGCTTCAACTTCTTCTTCAGACTCTTCTTCATCAGACTCTTCATCTTCTTCTTCATCATCGTCATCATCTTCTTCATCGTCATCTTCGTCTTCATCGTCGTCATCGTCGTCGTCATCATCTTCATCAGCGTCGTCTTCAACATCATCAGTATCGTCATCAGAATCATCATCTTCGTCGTCTATTTCTTCGTCTTCTATTTCAGAAGGAGTTTCATCTTCACATGGAAGACAGTTACCATCCTCGTCTTCTCCACAAGGACATTCTTCGTTTTCTACTTCTTCAGTAGTATCTACGTTATCTTGCTCAGCCTTTAACTGAACTTGATATTCTTCGAATGATAGTATTTTTTTTGCCATTTTAATTTAGTTTTTATTTATATTAATTTTAATTTTTTATTAGCTTGTGCCAGGAGAGGTTGTTTCGCTTGTTTCAGGGATATTGATAAAATCAGTTTGGTATATTGTCGCAGTATCAGAATAACTTATATTTGGATTTGAATGCGTTTGCATCGTCAAACTAGTCGTAATCTGTGCAAACCTGGTATTTGTTCCGCTAGGAATAGCCGACATCGCAAACCTAAGTACACCCTCATTTGTTGTCGAATTATACGATAGAGGGGGTGGGGTTTGGCCATTAATCAAATTGAAAAAGCTAGGGTTCTGCGCCGGTGGGTTCGGATTTGGATTGCTTGGTGCGCCATTGGCACCAGTAATTGTAAAATCAGACAGCGTTGGCGCTACATCAGATACGAAATGTACTAGTCCATACGTCACACCTCCCGCCGGCACGGCGTCATCATATACTGGCTGCGGGGTGTAGTTATTATTAACATCTACACTCGCCCATGCAAAATTAGCAGATGGACTTTGAGACGTATCGTTAAGGCTCATAGTATTAATCTCAATAGGCAGCCCGTTAGAACCAGTTATAGGGTTTTGCATCTGTGTGTCAGAATAAAATCTAACAGTAAAACCTTCTTTAACTTCAGTATTAGCATCTGCAAGAGTATTAATCTCAAATGAACCCTTATTCGGATCATTTAGCGGCGCTGCGCCAGTCACAAAACTACCTAACATCCCACTTGTAAAATCACCAGCAGTTGCTCCTGCTTGCTGACCTAGAACACCCGAATAGCCCGTACTATCTATTTCCCAGTAAATCGTTGTACCACCTGGTTGACTTTCACCTTCAAGTACAGCGTGGTATGCGAAACCTTCATCTATACCCGTTGAATTTGCAATATTAGATACAGAATTAGGATTTGAAAATTTAAGCGTGGCACCAGTCCACCTAGGAGTACCAGTACTAGTATCGCTAATTGTTCTATTACTTAAAATTGGAAATTGTCCATTGTAATTATTACCACTATTATCACCTGTAACTGTAAAGTTGTAAGTTTCATCACCCTCTTGGGTTTCGTCTGCACGATATTGAATTGTCACGCTTGATTGACCATTCGCGTCAATAGGGGACATACTCCCAGACAATGCACCACCAACAATATCATCTGAATTAAATCCACTAGATACAGGTACTAATTCATAAGTAGGAATAACTCCCTGTGCGATACCTGTAGTATTAACAGTAAATGTTAAATCCATTTCATTTTCACCCGAAGGGTTAAGTGTACCGTTGATACTATCATATTGTGCTGCTGGCTGTGAAGTCGTTACAGCAACTATATTACCATATCCAGTTCCATAGCCATTTACTGCATACGCTTGAATATAATATGGAGTATTTGGATTAAGGCTTAAAATATTAGCACTAAAGTTAACTCCAGTAGGACTAACATCTCCTGTTAAATTATTTTGGTCAGTTCCCCATAAAAAACCTTTACTAGTAATAGTACCATTTGCTGTTGTAATAGTTGCATTTGCTTGCAAACCATTACTATTAACATTAGTTGGTGCGTTTGTCGTAAGTACGGGAATTTGACTAGGAAGGTTTGTCTGGGTAACGCCTGCTTGATCTATTTGAAAAGAATCTGTAGTTACACCGTTTGAATGTGTTACTGTTGCAATAGCAGACCTTGCGGATCCAGTATTATCTACGACTATAAAGTCCCAGTTATCTGAACTACCCTGTTGTACTACTGAAACCCAATTAGGAGTGGTCTGTGTATCATTATCCACTATTGACCATCCATAAGAATCATTAACTGGATTAACTGTTACTGTTTTTACGTGTGTACCTGGCATGTTTTAATTTGCTTTGTTTATTTATATATCTTACTAATATGGTATTATAGAGTCTTGATGTTATTATCCGTCATCCACTTCTCTAGTTTCTCATAAGCAGCATTAAAAATTCTACTTCTCTTAGTGTCCATACCGAAATTATTAAAGTATTCTTTCATTAGATAATATGCTGGTTCAACAGGCTCACCATTAGCTATTTTATCTTGAATTTGTTTAGAGACTTCAAGAGCATACATTGCTCCCATCATAAAGAACATATTGTAGCCTGTTAGGTCATTCCATTTATCTCTAACTAATTTATAGCCTACTTTACCAAACTCCTTAATACCTTTTTTGTCATACGCAGAAAGTTCTGATCTTCTTTGATTATCAAATGAACCTAACCATAAAACCATGTACATGTGTTCAGAATCGTAAACCGAGTCCATGAACTCACCTTTAACAATTTCCTTTAGAGTAGTCTTTACCCATTTTGGATATTTAGGTTTACCATTCTCTTTAGTCCACTTATCATAGTCATAGCCACTCCAGTAGCCTTCGTTAACTACCGATTCACTAAGAGCTATAGATTTATCAACTATATCAAAATTAACTGTATCATGAATACTTGTCTTTCTCTTTCCTTCTTTACCTTTCTTTATTTCAACATAAGCATCTTGTCCTCCTACTTTACCTTCAACTCTTTTATAGAAATAACCATATTGAGTTTGAATATACTTTCCTACCTTTACGCTTTTAGCTTCAGTAACTACAGATTCACTAAATAATCTCTTACCTGTTTTATCTTCTAGGTGTAATAGAGCTTTAGGATATTTCTTTTGCATAACATTAAATGTAGCAGGAGCAACATCTGGAGTAGATACTGGTTCTTGGTGTATTACCTTACCGTCCTGTACTACTACAATAACTGCAGGATAACTTCCTTTCTTTGCAGCTTTGTGAACTGTAGATCTTTTAGCTTCATGTAGTGGTTTAATATACTTCATTTGTTTTGACTCTTTCATAGCGTCTATTTCTTTTGATTTTTCAATTGCCCAATCAACACCTTCGTCGCCACCCCAGATTAACCAAGCTACATAGCCGTTATCTTTCCAAGGTTCGTCTTTATGTTCTGGCGCAATTGATGAATTTTTTCTGTGTCTATTAAATGCAGACATTCTCTTTACAGTATCTGCTGAGATCTTTTCACCTTTAGCTAGTTGATGAGCTCTTGCCCAACCAACTGGAGTTCCAGCAGGTACTTCATCTCTACCATACTTCTCTTTCCAATCAATTGCCATTTGTGCATTCTTCTTTGCAGCAGCTGGATAATCGTTATATGAATCCTCTTCGTTTAATACAGACTCTTTAAGGTCCATATCAAGTTCTTTACTGATTTTCTTTAGGTCTTTATCATTATCATAGAATACTTTGACCCATTCAGGTTGTTGACTCTGAGGTCTTGATACAGGTATATAGTTAATTTGAACATACTTGTCACCTCTTCTAGTTTGACCATACTCAACACCTAAATGTTGGTAAACATTTTTAGGTTGAAGACTATCTTTAGCATTGTCTAAATAATGCATATCTATAGATTCTGGTAGAGGTATTGAATCTTCATATCTTAGTTTTCTATATAGTTGATTAGATAGAATATAGTTATCAGCGAAATCTTCTAATTCTTTTTCACTACCAAACATATAACCACCTACATCAATATTATGTCCTTTATAGTAAAGGTTGTAATGAGCACCTCTTGAATCCTCTTTAGTTTTAAGATAGACTATCTCATCGTTGCCAATATATTTCTTCGGCATCTTACCTTCATTAATAGATTCTAATAAATCTTCTCTATCCATTTGCTTGTAAACTTCTTTTCTAGTTTTATCCATTTTCTTAGCGTATTCTGGGTCGTCGTTCTTATTAAATGCAACTTGTTGGCTTAATGAACCACTAATCTTTTTCATATCACCCTTTCTAGTTTTAATTAACCATGCTGCTAGATCTTTAGGACTTAGATCTCTAAATCTACCTTCAGCATCAGGTGCATCGGAATCATGCCATTTAAGCTTTCCCTTTTCAGTAAGAGTTTGAATATACTTCATAGGTTATTTATCTGACTCTTCTTTTTTAGTTTCTTTAGCTTTCTTTTCAACCTCTTTATTAGCTTTAGCCTGGTCTTTAGCTGTTCTAATTTGACCCTTCTTAATTTCAATCTGTTGTTTAACAGATTGCTTCTGAGCTTCAGCTTGTGCAAGTTGTACCTTCATCTTAGCTAAAGTAGCAGACATTTTATCTACAACTTCACCAGATTGAGCAAGTTCTTGTGCTTTAGCAGATTCTTTTTCTATTTTCTCACCCTGCTTAACAATCACCTTTTGAATTTTAGCAACAGCCTTCTTAGTATTAGGCTTGTTCTTTCTATTCTCTAAAACAAAATCATTAAATTGTATTATATGTTTCATTATAGTTGGTTTCTTTTGATTTTATTAATCTTAAGATCTACTCTTAACATTTCTA
>Ga0098055_1001245_pt1 | contig 13966 bp, 23 predicted proteins | sample 17_taG_FD_75107 | JGI IMG/M metagenome (GOLD analysis project Ga0098055, IMG submission 75107) | Marine viral communities from the Subarctic Pacific Ocean - 17_ETSP_OMZ_AT15314 metaG | ecosystem: Environmental > Aquatic > Marine > Oceanic | place: Pacific Ocean | collected 2015-01-18 | reverse complement strand
TGGTCGCGGCGGTTATAGATTGTGGCCCTTTCGGGCGGTATGCAGTGTTCTCCGAATTTAAAAGAGTGAAGTAACGCTATTTAATCAGCCCCAGCCCAACCCAACACCATAAACAAAATGAGAGCTAAAGTACTAAGGCATCCCCAAGTTGAGGCCCTTGAGCAATGGCGTGATGAAAGTGGCCGCTCTGAAGGATGGGCAGCCACGCTTTCCCCGGGATGGAATTGGGATGGTTGCTCGTTTGTGCGTGGAGATACCTTGCGCAAGCTGGCGGAGAACTTGGAAAATATCCGGGAAGGACGCCCATTTTAAAAGAAGACTACAAACCAAACCAAACACCGAAGACACTATGAAAAATAAGCCAACACTAGCGACGCTGAAGAAGTTGTTACCAGAAGGCTCCGCCATTGAAGAAGTGAGGGGGGAAGACGGGGGATGGTTCTGGGTTCACGCCCCCGCTTGGAAGGCGTGGAGATCGACCGGGACCAACACGATTACAGCCCGCTGGCATGACGGAACAGATAGCCCGAGGGCGGCGGCAATCAAATTAGCCATTGGTGACGTGGCGGGCGGAATTGAGCCAGCTAGCGAGGCCACCATCCACGCGATGGGGTGGGATGTCCCCCAACCAAACTAATATACTATGAAAACAATGGAACTTAAGGAGTTGCGTCAATTCGTGCGCGATTACAATAAAGAGTTTTTTCCGATCACTAAGCCCTTCAAAGTTAGGAAGGTCTCTTATCCTGATTTTTCGATTGCTCGTATTGATTTCCACGGATGCGATATGGACAGCATTTGCCCTATTTTGTCCATCCCTGAATCAAGGCTTGAGTGGGCGGAGTTTAACATCGCTTTATCCTCCCGCTTCCCGGACGTTGAAAAGCTGACGGACAAAGGGCAAAAGGTCGTTTCTAAATCTATCTTTGAGACCGCCCGTGGGTGGCTCAAGGCCGAAATCAATATATCAAAATGAAGATTAAGCGAATACTAAAGAGGCATCATGTCGGGTGCTTCGATGTCGAAGACGAAAACGGGGATTGCTTCATGATTCAGCTTGCTCACAAAATTGAGGAAGCGTGGCAGCAAGCCCAAAAAGAAAAAACCCAAACACAACCCAACACCCAAACAACATGAAAACATGCAAAATAACAGCAATGATCCACGCTCCCAACAAGTCAGAGACCCGTCTAACCGTGTGCGAGGAGAACGAAAGCGGGGAGGAAGATTGTTATGAGGACGTAACAATCACTCATGACTCACTCGGGACCCGCGACGAAATGATGAGCGACATTGACGAATATGTTATCGCTCGTCAAAAACAACTAAACCCGGCTCATTAGCAATAAAAGCCAAAAAAAACCATTTAATGCTTGCTAACACCAAGCCCAATCACTAAAAGAAATGAACATGGAAACACAAAAACAAGACGTAAGAGAAAGCGCAATTGACGCGCTAAGAGGCGGAGTGGGAGAAGGGGACAGCTCAGGCCTTCACCATCACTTATTCAACGAGGACTATTTCATCGTTGGGACTTATAAAGCTACGCAATGGTTAGGCGAGGACGCTTTCGAGGCTATCGGACGCATTAAAGACTATGAAGTGGACAATTTCGGAAAAGTCACCACTGATTTTTCCGACCCTGAAAAGGTTGCCAATATGCTGGCATATATCTTGGGGGAGGAGATTTTACAGGATTCTGTCACACTCCGAGAGCGTGACGGATTTTTAGACCTCAAGGATCTAAAGACGATTGCAGAAGAATTAGAGGACGCTTAAAACAAAACGAAACCATGCCCACACCGCTTGAAACACTACTTCTCCTCTGGCCTACGGCCATGGCCATCATTATGATTTGGCCTCAAAGGTTCCCAGATAAATCACGCCGACGGAATGACAGGCTCGTTGGCCCACGCCGTGATCCTCGCGGAAGAATCTAATCAACAGCCAGCTCAACCATGAGGATTCCAAAAAGACAGGACAGGAGAAATCGGGCGAAGAAGAAACACGCTCAACGCATCAAACTCGCAACGTCGAGAGGGCGCTTCTGGGAGGGCATCCGGTATCGCCTAAAGAGCGTTGCAACCCCTTGCTCTTGCCACCTGTGCAGGCCCGAAGGGTTGAGCAGGCAAACCCTTCGCTCACCAGATACCGACTAAATCACAAAAGGATGCCGGGAGGCACTAAAGTCGAAGAAATCATCACCGTATTGGAGGGGTTGATTGAAGGGGGAGAAAAATGAAACCATACAACTATCACAACTTATGTTACTAACCAACACACAGCTACTAGAGTTCGCACAAACCCTAAACCCAGAAAACCAGACTGAGAAGCTGCCCGATGTCGGGTGCTTTGTTCTGCCATGTCGATTTTGCGGGGGGTTGCCTAATTGGGATGAGCTATCTCCCAACCACGGATGGCGGAGTAAAAGATATGCAAGCTGGGCTGGTTGGCTTACGCATGAATGTAAGGCTAAATACTACGCCCTAGCTGGAGCAAAGCAATACGTTTACGAGGATTGGAATTTCCAACAGAACGACCAAGGATAACAGAAGAACCATGAACACAGAAAATACAGATACACAATGAAACAATTCACAGTCCAACAAATCGACGATGCCTTGCGCCAAGTTATTAGCGGCGACCCTGATTTCGTTTATACCAACACCACCTCGTCGAGATGCTACTACCACAAGGGGCCGAGCGCACCCCACGACGGCGCAGTGGATGCCGCGACGGGCGAAAAAATCAAGAATGCCAAGTGCGACGGTTGCGTGTTCGGGCAAGCATTCCAACTGCTAGGGGTTGATAAAAAAGACCTCCGCAAACACGCGCCCGTCGGCATGGTTGATTTCAAGTTCCTCCCAAACATTAACGAAAGGCCGCGTTATTGGGGCAAGATACAGCGGGCGCAAGACTCTCCGGGACAAGCTTGGGGGGATCTTCTAATCCATTTAAAGCAAAACACATGAGATACGCGACACAAAAGGCTACAAAGCTGTTGAATGCAATGGGGGGCCTCAACTACAATATAATCGGGGTTGCTTTAGGCACAACGATGATAACATGCTCCGTATCAGCACCATTCGCTACAGAGAACGAAGATTTGTGCGCCTCTCTCCGAATGGCTGGAGCTGTCCTGATTGCTGGAGGAGGAACCAGATGCTTTTGGACATAAAGATATACTGACATGAACTGCGAGGAAATAACGTCTTATGTTCTTGCTTGCGGCCCTATACCGCGCCTGACAGCGGCATCCCTGAAGCAATGGCGGTCCAACAACCTTCCTGAACATTGCCCGATCACGGGAGAGCCAATCTATGTTGCTCATGCGGATCACTGCCACCAAGACGGCAGGATGAGAGGTGTTATTGAAGGAGCTGCAAACACGTTTTTGGGCAAGATTGAAAATCATCAAGCAAGCCGGATGGCTCGCTTTACCAAAAGGACGCTTCCTGACAAGCTCAGATTGGTCGCGGATTACATAGAAAAAGAGTCTCCTTTGCTGTGGCATCCTAATCACGGGAGAAAAGTGAAAAATAGGTTCAAGCGATTAAAAAGAGAAAAACAGCTTGCGCTCCTGACTGCGTTAGGTGTATCTTCGGAAGAGTTAACCAATAGCGCGGCAAGAGCAGATGCTTTTGTTAACGCTGTCACAAAAAAAGAGAAATGAGAACAAAAGAAGAAATACAAAGACAAATACAAAGCTACCAAAGAATGTTAGCTGATGCCGAGTCCCTGCTGTCTGACGCAGTTCTTCAGGGTCAGGAATTTACCGCGACCCTTCACAAAACTAGAGTGACTTGCTATAGCGGGTTCATTTTCACGCTAGATCTGCTTGCTGATATTATCGAAATTGACGTTGAGGACATACGGGACGGCAACCTCCCGTTTATGACGAAAACTAAAGAGGAGGAACTTTAATGAGCGCAAAAAACAAAAGCATGAGCGCGTCGGAGTGGCGGTCTGTCTGCTCTGACTCAACATTGTTCAGCGAACCCAAAGCAGGGGGGCGGTCAATCAAGGACGTCTCTCTGGGGGATCTCCAAAGGGAGATATTAGACCGGAGGCCGTTAATTAGCTACTCCTCGACTGACTTAATGAACGAACTAAGGGAAAGAGGAATAAAAACCAAGACAAAGCAAGGAGAGTTTGTCTTGGTCCCCAACAAAGACAATAAGGTGGGCCTAGAGAACGGTATTGTCATTGAGACTTGCCGGGAGTTCGGAATAAGACCTAACGGGGAGGCATTGCGCGGGAGAGGTGACAAAGGTGCTCCCAACCTAGCTCGAAAAGTAGTATGTTACCTGTCCTCTGAGCTAGGTGTTGACCGGGAGCTTATTAGGGTTATGCTGCATTACGCGTCATCGGACACGGTTTCAAAAAATAGCGGGTTCATCCGTGATAGAGTCCAGACAGACGTTGACCTCCTGAAGAGGATCGCCAACATTTATAACAAACTAAAGTTAGAGCAGTAGCAAAATGATCGTTTCAGACTCAAAGAAATTCGTTTTATTCCACAACCCTAAGACTGGGGGTTCGTCGCTAACTGAACTCCTTGCCCCTTATTCAAACAGGAAAAGCTCAAGGCTTAAGGGTCACGGATGGCAAGTTCAGTTCCATTACGGGGGGATGCACATGACCGCCGATGAAAGCTGGGCAAGCATGGGAAGGCCCGAGTGGAAGTCTTATTTCTGGTTTTGCTTTGTGAGAAACCCGTTTGATCTCGTTGTCTCAGCATGGAGCAACAGGATTGAAACTTACGCTAATCCCACGGGAATCCACAAGGCTAGGATGGATGCTGCTGGCATCCCTAATCCCATTCCTAACATTAGCCTCCGTCGGTTCGTCGATCTTGAGTTAGGCAACAATCGGTTTTTGCACATTAGGAGGACTCAGACGGACAACGTGATTACTGGCGCACCGAAAGAAATGAACATGATCGGGCGATTTGAGACGCTGGACGCTGACTGGGCTAGGATTGCAAAAGAGATCAATGTCTTGCCTTTGCTTCCGCACCGAAACAAATCAAACAGAGAGAGCGATTACCGCCAATACTACGACGACGAGACAAAAGCGATTGTAGAGCAGTTTTATATGGACGACCTTAATAATTTTAATTACTCTTTTTGATGCTCACTATTGTAACAGTTTTATTTAAGCCTAAAGAGGTGATGAAAACCGCTGCCAATACCGCAGTGTATTCTCCCGAGTGGGCAAACAAATTATACCGAGGATTCGCTAGAAACATGACCAAGCCATTCAGGTTTGTATGCTTGTCAGACCACGATAAATCAGAGGGCTTTATAGACGAGATCGAGGTTATTCCGTTCATCCATTCGGACCATGTAGGGACATGGATGTGCATAAACGAGATCTTTCGACCTGACCTTAAAATTGAACACGGGTTATTTGTTGGCTTGGATACGGTGATTTGTCGGAACGTCGATTTCCTTCATTCTTATAAAGGCAGGTTTTGCATGGTCCGACACCCAAGGCATCCCAATCGCGCAATGAACGCTATTACGCTGTTTTCTAAAGCTGAGTGGATATGGGAAAGGTATATTAAAGATCCACTCAAAGCTATTGAAGAGAGCAAGACTAGGCATTGGGCGCAGGAACAAGGGAGCGAAATGCTATGGTGGGAGAAAATTAACCCTTATTGCTCCGTTACGCAAAGAGTGTTCCCGTCTTTACGTCTTTACTCTTACAAGTTGGAAAACCCGTATCTCAGGGACGCTCATATCATTTATTGGCATGGCCGAAGAAAGCCCCATGACGCTACTGAGGAAATTGTTGTCAAAAATTGGATTTAATTATGAAAGAAAAACTACCAGAAGATTCAACCATGAAGGAAAAACTACCAAAGTGCCTTGTCGCGCAAGACTTAACGCCGAGCCGGGGAAAGCACGGCTGTCAATCGGCATTGATGTTTGCTCCTACCGCAATTTGTGAAGGATATGTCGGCTCGGCAACTATGCTATGGCACGGGGCGCACGTTAGAAACGGGGCAACGATAGGCAATGATTGCTCACTCGGAAACAACTCTTACGTTGATGAGGGGGTTCGGGTTGGGAATAGCTGCAAAATAGGGAACGGAGCCCAGTTATTCGGACACGCTTGGGTGGGAGACAATGTTTTTATCGGGCCTAACGCCATGCTAATAAACGACAAAAACCCCCGCGCTGCTGATGACATGGGTAACGTCTATGCAGAAGGGGATTGGAAGAGGGAGTCCGTAGTCGTTGAGTCCGGCGCGAGCATTGGCGCTGGGGCGATTATCATGCCGGGGATCACCGTCGGGGAGAAAGCAGTGGTCGGGGCTGGGTCAGTGGTCACGAAAAACATTCCGTCTGGAGAGAAATGGGTGGGGACTAAGCCTGTGGCTCCCCCAAGGCAATCATGCCCAATCCCTCTAATGTCAATGTCGGCTCTGTATCGGATGCTTTACGAGGCGATTGACGAAAAAGACTGGGATGATGTTGCCGTCATCGCTACGGAGCTAAGGAACACAGAGGGACCGGGGGATCGTTATAAATAATTAAGCCAAACCAAGTAATTACAATGAAAGTATTTCACGAACAAAAAGAGATTGACTCTCTCGCCAGAATTAAGCAAATAGCGTCCCTCTATGGAGTCCCTTGGGACGAGATCCAAGGGATTATCAACATGCAAATAGAAGGGATCGCTTTTAATCCGTCTGAAATTGACGAAAAATACCGCAGAGGAGCGATTGAGTTTTACTCTAAGCTGACCATTGGCGACGCTTTATCTGAGAGTCCGTCTGGCGTTCCCTCAGAAGTGAGAAAAGTTGATGTAACCGTGGAGCAATTGGACCGACAAATAATTTCCACTGTCGTTTCTGGCCAAGTGGGATTCCTTAGCGAGAACGGGTTCACCATGAACGAGGATGGTCGATGGATAATTGACCAGTCATGCCCCCCGAGCATCCAAAGGTCTTACGATTGTGTTGGCGCTGTTCTTAAGTGTAAAAACAGCGCAGACGCAATATCAAATAAAGCCGATTGGTTCCTTGTGGACTTAATTTTGGCTTGCGAGGAGTTTCACGGAGAGGCTTTCGACATTTCGCAGATTGCGATTTCAACTGACCGATCTCTGAACTGGGTTAAATCGCTCAGAAATACAGGACATTGGACGAGGAGTTACGGGAAGAATAACCTTCCGATCACTCACCATACAGAAGTAAGGTGTAACTCAGGGCTAACTGACATTGAGCGCAAGCAAATTCTCGATTTAGCGGAAGAACACTCCATGACCTGCCGGGACATTCGCAGGGCCTGTAAGTATGCTGCAAAGAACGGAGTCGAGGCATTAAAGCTTAAGTCTCCCGATGAATTGAGAAAAGAGGAAAGGACTCAAAAGAAAACCCAGTGGATCGTAATTAAAGGGGGCAGGGTCATGGAGGCAGAAACGGACCAAGGGGAGGACGTTGTTCCTTTTGGGGATTTCGCTATCTGTAGAGCAGGGGGCCGAGCGTATTCTTCTTCAGGTGAGGAAATGCGTCCGGTTGCTAAATTTCAGTATTGCACTTGGAGTGGAAAGAGATACGTTAAACCAAAATCATGAAAACAATAAAAGTAAACGATAGGTGGTCTTTCACGACTGACGCTGGAGCCATTAGGCTTACCCAGACAAAGAGAGTAACCGCAACCAGCAGGAGCAAGTCAAGGGAGGTCGGAGAGGAGTATCAAGAGGAGTTCCATACTTGGCATAACGGCTACAAGCAAGTAGCCAACAAGATGCTAAACGAGGACGCCGCAGAGGATGCAAAGACCATTGAGGAGATGTCCACCAAGCTAGAGGAAGCGACAACCAGCCTTGAGAAATACTTATCCTCTGTGTCAATTACATGAGCAAGCCTTTACCTCAGTCCGAGGATTACGAAAAAAGCGTTTTATCCACTTGCCTCCAAGACCCGGAGCGCATCCCTGACGCTATTGAGTTAGGAGTCAACCAATCTACCTTTTGTATCTTTCCGAGCTTATGGAGGTCCATAGAGGAGCTTTATCGGGAGGATAAAGAGGTAGAGCTTGTGTCTTTTACCGCTTACCTTCAGCAAAAGGGGCGATTAGAGAATCTTGGCGGCGACGGATTAGGCCACGCGACACTTGCTGGCATTTACTCTTATGCAACATCAGGAGCGCACTTCAATCTTCATGCGAAGAATCTGAAAGACTTAGAATTTCGTCGGTCAGCTATCGGAATGGCTAACGAGATCAATGCTGCCGCCTATGATTTGGATGAAGACGTTATGCCGCTTCTCCTTAAGCCCATTGATAACTTAGTTGAGGGTGCGTCTGCTGACAATCACTGCTCGACGAGCAAAGAGGCTTTGTCGATCTGGTTCGGGGAATGGGAGAACAACTTAACAACAGGAGTTGTGACCAACCGAATTAAATGTGGGGTTCCCGCTATCGACGATTCTCGGGAAGGGCTAGATAATCCCGGCGTGGTCTGTTTTGCTGGCCTTCCGTCATCAGGGAAGACCGCTCTCGCCATTCAGGTGATTTGTCACCACTTAGTCAACTACCCTGAAGCCAGAATCTTGGACCTGTCCTTAGAGATGACAGCACAGCAGTTAGTTCAAAGGTGTATGATTCACCTTTGCGGATTCGATGACCCAAGATGGATTCGACAGCCTCATTCCGCCCTCAGTGACTTCATCCGATCTCAAGCAGCGGAAGGTAAAAAAGTCAGCAATCCTCCTAAGTTTGTGATGGACAAAATATCATGGGCCGCAAAGATATTAGCGTCAGACAGATTTCTGATTGAGGATGACGCAGGCATGGACATCCATCAGTGTTTATCAAAAGCGAAGATCCACATGAGAAAAGGGGACTTAACTTTAGTGATAGCGGATCACATTCAGCTTATAGCCGGAAACTCGAAACAGCAAGGCGTTGAGCTACAAATGACAGAGACATCGCACGGGATAATGCGTGGAGCCAAAATGACTAACTGCACTTGGGTAGAGCTTAGTCAGCTAACGGAGAAAGCTAACGGCTCAATGGCGATGAAATACGCCGCAACCATCGAGGAGGATGCTCACTACGCTATAAGAATCAGAACAGAAAGGGAATCCGCAGAGGTGGACGGCTTGATCGTCGTCAAAGATCGAGAAGGAGGAACCAAGGGCAAGCTTTTAGCTGTCGATTGGGACGGGGCAAAACAAATCTTCAAAAGAGCTTGCCTCGCAAACAGGGAAAGTCTAGTTTAAGAAAACAATGAAAACAATGAAAACACCAGCAGACCACAAATTAGAACTAATCGAACAATGGATCAAAGAATGGGAGGATACAGGAGTTAGAGGAGAATGCCCTGTGTCCCCAGTCGAGCAAAATTGCCACGGTAGCTCTTGGCGAACAATGGAAAACGTATCTCGTAGAGTGGTTAACACACATCGTTATAGAAACGTGAGTCCGGGAGGATTCCAGAAGATTCCGCTGTCATTCGCCTAAACGTCAATCACCTGCGGGGAAGAAAGGAATCCAATTTGAAGACCGATGCTCGCACCGTCGTCCTCTTTTATTCCTAGTCCTCGCTCTGCCATGTCCAAAGCTTTGGTTGCCTCATGGAAGTCTTTGATTTCTGGCCGGGACGCCTCAAAGTCCTTTAGTGCTGTGGCGGCGACGTTATGAGCGGTATGCCTGACTGCTACCAGTTTCTTTTCAGCCTCGCTTTCAGCCTCTTCCTCAATGATCTCATCCATTTTCCGCTGGAATATCTTGTTGCTTTTGGCATGAGACTTCCACGCAGGAAACCAGTCTTTTGTCTTGATATGATAATTAAGAGTGGCAACAGGGATGCCGAAATGCTTTGCAGTAGCTCCCGGCTTGGGATGAATCTTAGGGGACTCGAAATAACTTTTGATTTCCTGAAGCTTCTCTGGTGATATTTTCACTTGCGGCATAAGCAAAGCCTAACAGTTAAAAAATAAATGTAAATAATGCTTGTAATGAGCGAAACAAAAACTAATATACAAACGAAATGCAAAAGAAATCAATCGAAGTCCTAGCCCAGATCCAAGCCCGATGCGCTCTGGAGAGTTTAAAAGCAAGCGAGGGCGTCGGGGAGGGGTTAAACCTGAGCCGCGACGCAATTGACCGCATGAGAGCAAATATGGCATCTGATGCCCTAAATCAATTCGCACGATGCTGGTTTGGAGAAAAGCACCCTGAGACACAGAAAGCACTTGACGCGAGAGCGCCTCAAGCGTAAAACCTAAGCTCACACACGATGAACAAAGAAACAACAACCGAAGAGGACGCTTTTAGTAGCGTTGAGCGATTCGTCGATGAGTGTCCCCACATGGATGACCCTCAAACCACGAGCCTAAGTCAATTTAACCGCGCCTTTAAAGCTTGGGACAGAGATCAAAGGGATCACGAAGAAGACCTTCCTTAGCCATTTTATGCAAGATTCCCCAATCCCGCTGTCCCCTGCTTTCTTAGCGTTAGAACGATCACAAATGAAAAAGTGCAAGATCGCCGTCGATGGCTTCGATGAATTCTTCGATAAAGAGTTTTCGCACGACGTTGGTTGCCTGTATTACAAAAGGATGGCAAAACGCTGTTACGAGCAAGGCCAAAAAGATCACCTTGAGCAAGGCGACATGCCTGAACCCCAAGACAAAACAAATAATGAGAGTCCTAATAAATAAAGCTGAGTTTGTATTGAGCGAAACCGAGGCGAGCGCCATCATGCGAACCTTAGACAAAATGCCGGACAGCCAGTTAAGGGGTCTCGGCTTATCTGAAGGTGATGTAGAACTGTTGTCTTATCTCCATGACAGTATTGAAAACGTTTTAATTAACTCCTCAAAGCAAAGATGCGAGACCCTAGCTAGCTGGGTTTTTAACAAATCAAAGTGACGTAACGCTCACTGCAAAATTATGGTGGCTGTGGTAAACTAGGCGAGGCAAAGTCTCTCATGACACCCGACAGGACTGGACGACCTAGAATCCTTAAGTGTCCTGTCCCACCATCCTTTTCCAACCCGTGACAAACCCAAATGAAGACCGAATGGACATTGATATTAGGAGGTATTCCATCGCAATTAGAATGCTCACGCTTAATAATATAATCAGCGAGCTTGATCCCATGATTGAGCTTCACTGTAACGATCACCAATACAGATGCTTCTTGGAGTTTTTAGATGCGTGGGAGGAATACGCGAAAAACAATGACCCAACTAGAGAAAAATGAACATAATAACAATGATAGGCTCGGCAAGCGATTTGCAAATCGTGGTAGATGCGTTAATCGTCCTTGGATGGACGGCAATCCTGATAGCGGCAATAAAATACAACTAATCAATGAAAGCTAAAATAATTACTCTGGTTTCCGAGGCCATCAAGCATGACGCTTACTCTAAAGGAGAGTGTGACTTCTCTGTTACGGAGATTCTTAAGCCGCCACAGCAAACGGCTTTGTCTATGTATAACGACCCCCGAGATCTTGGGGAATACTCCAGTCTGGCATCTTGGGTAGGGACCGCTATCCATGAAAAGCTAGAGGAATACGGAAGAGAGTTTTATCCTGACGCCGTTCACGAAGAGCGACTTTTTCAGTCTTTTGATGTCGGAGGGAAAAGCGTCACTTTAGGGGGCAAGCCTGATACTCTTCACTTAGAGGAGCGCGTCATCCAAGACTATAAATGCGTGAAGTCAGCAGGGCTACCCAAGGATGACGAGCCGAAGTATGACCATTACTGGCAAGCTCAATTCAACGCTTACCTTGCTCGGAAAAGCGGGATTCCTATTGATTACTTTCAAATTGATTACATTGGTATTGACTGGAGGCAGAAGCCTTTCGCCACAATGGATACTACTCCTTGGAAGCCTGTTACTGGAACGATTCTCCCTGATTCCGAGATCCTTCCTCGCTTGATGGATCACTTAGAGAGCCATGTCAAAGCCAAGCAAGGCGAGGCGAGAGAATGCACAAGTGAGGAACGGTGGCAAAGGCCCGATGTTTACGCGGTAAAGAAAAAAGGAGCAAAAAGGTCTCGGAAGAACTGCGAGACCGAGCAAGAAGCTAAGTCTCACATGAAGCCGGGAGATGAAATCGAACTTCGACGAGGTGAATGCACTCGGTGCGAGAGGTTTTGCTCTTATAGCCATGTATGCCCACAATTCAAGTGGAGCAAAGCCAAGTAGTTTGCGCTTAACGAATTGCTGGCCCCTTTCAATAAATGAAGACCAAAAAGCGAATAAGCCAAGATTGACTTGGTTGAACAACAAAAAGAAAACAAAAGATGAAAAAGACAGAACCGCTAGAAATAAAAACAGGTAGGCAGTATCTCACGGCAGACGGGGAAACCGCTTACATTCTCAAGGACGACGCAATAGGAACTCATTCTATATTCGGATACGTTCATACAGAGCGAGAGGATTACTACAAATCATGGACGAAAGAAGGAACCTATGACACCAACACTGCGTCCAATAACGGATCTGCTATTGTCGCGGAGATCCCCGAGTATGAGCTGGTTCCGCTTGATTCGCCTGACGGCCCGAAGGTTGACGGCTTGAACAATAAAAAAGCAAAGGTTCCATTTGACCATTACGATGACATTAACCTCCCGCAGGGGCCTTTCTTCATCAGGGAGGAACCTGATGGCACTATTTACGCAGTCAGCTCAGTGAGCGAATCAGGAGTCAATGCTCAGTCATGGGATTCTCTTTATCACCGTGACTGGGAATACTCCGGTAGCCTTTGGGGGCCGTGGCTCCCTTTCGCTAAAGAGCGGCACTCAGTATAAGCTCCGTAAGGGGCGCTCACAGGGATCAGGGGCAGTGTGTGGCCTCTGGTCCCTTTTTGCGTCCAAGCACCCTCTATGGTCCCGTGAGGTCCATTACGGCCCTTTACAGGATCTGGTCAACATATAACATTGACGCATGAGTTCATACACCCAAAGCGGAAGCATCAGGAGTCACGGCTCTCTCTCAGATGAGGAGATCACCATGAGAAAAATGGATAACGCCCTTGGGAAGTGGCTCAAGAGGCACGATGCGGGGGCTTGCCCGAGGTGCGGGGTCAAAATCAAAGCTAACTCAGGGCTGCACTGCTCTTCCTGCTTCGCTATATGGCAAACGGAATTCGGAGACCCGATCAGCCCTCACTGACGGCTAAACCATGATCCGATCAGCCCTCACTGACGGCTAAACCATGATCCGTGTCACTTTGACGCGCAAAGAAGGGGACGATGAGCCAGCTACGTCAACAGTAAGGACTCCGCTATCAAGGAGCAATCTACGGGCATCTCCCGATGTAATAGCTGAGAAGCCAGAAAAGGTATGACCATCTTGGCTTACCGTCACGTTTCCACTGCCGAAGTCAGAAAACCCTTCTGTCCCTACCTGAACTCGGTAGTCTCCGGGAGTATCAATACTTTTGTTGTATTGACCATTAGCTGCAATGGTTGTGGTATTTGTGAGGTCGGCCATGCTTGAAGTTTAGATTATTGAGTGATTTTGTAAAGTCATAGCTTAATGCCTTGGCCTTACGTTAGTGCCGTTAGCTTAACACCAATGATGCGCTTAGTCTTCTGGGCTGTCTGGGTCGATGATGTCGGACGCGGGGAGATCCACCCCGCAGTAAGAGGGATAAGACCTGCTGTTGGTGAGATTTGCTTAAGCATGTAATTAGTTTTTCGTATCCGTTAGTTTGCCATTAACGATATACCACCTTGCGAAAGGAACGTGGTCGTTGGCTGCGATACGGGCTGCATCGGCGTCTGAAATTTCAATGACTTCCTTGTGGGAAGAGCAGCGGGGAGAGTGAAGCTCCTCTGTGGCCCAGATGTCCCCGTCTACAACGGTGAAAACCTCTTTGACGTCACCTTCAGTGACCTCGTAAACTTTGCGGTTTCTTTTCCCGACGATGGCGTATTTCATGATTAAGCGATGGTTACGGTTACTCCGGTCTTTCCGGCGACTGTTTG
>Ga0098055_1001244_pt1 | contig 13967 bp, 17 predicted proteins | sample 17_taG_FD_75107 | JGI IMG/M metagenome (GOLD analysis project Ga0098055, IMG submission 75107) | Marine viral communities from the Subarctic Pacific Ocean - 17_ETSP_OMZ_AT15314 metaG | ecosystem: Environmental > Aquatic > Marine > Oceanic | place: Pacific Ocean | collected 2015-01-18 | reverse complement strand
TAAAGATTTTTTTTAAGAGTTTTTAATCTTTTTTTTATTAGTCTTTTCTTCGCTATTTAAACCCAATGGCTTCTCGCCTTCCACATGATTGTAGAAGCTTACATGCCTCTGTCTTAAGTGACCTTTAAACTCACCCTCAGGCTCATGGTGCGCAAATGCATGAATAAACTTATCATATGACTGCTTTTCTCCTTCGCGATCTCTTACTATATGATCACAAACTGCATGGGTGGACACGCATAACTTAATATCATTTGGTATCCAAAAATTCCAACCAAGATATAAATCCTGAGTGCCCATGCCTTGGTATCCATCAAAGCTGGCTAAGGCTAAGGCTTTTCTGCTCATGAGCGTACAACCCAATCCAACCCAATCGGTAGGCAATAATGCGCCTTTACCTAGAGCGGGGTAAGCATGCTCCATCCATCCTCGCCTCCTCCACTTCTTCGCATTCATCTCAAAGACATTACCTTTAGGGGGTGTATTCTTAATCAACTCCCCTATTTCATGCCCCCTCTTGAGCCATTCCTTGCTTGGTTTAAAATCTTTTTTACCTGCTTGCTCTTCACGCTCATTTAGCTCATCCAATAAACCTTGCTCTACGTCCCTTTCATCCACCTCGAAGTCTTCATTAATATGATGCTCATAGCTTCCGTGCCCGCCTAGGAACGAACCGCCCCCCTGTGATGGATATGAGCACATGCATACATCATAATAATTTTTATCATAATTCAGGGAGTCCATCGAAACTTGAAGGGCATTTGGCGGCACGAGCACATCGCTTTCTATGCTCCAGAAGAAATCTGCATCATCCCTCCTTGCATAGCAGAAAGCCTCTGTTTGCATTTGCGCTATAATTAATTGCGCAGCTTCTTTGTAATTATTCAATCCATCCGTTTTTATTTTTAGGGGCAACTGAACTAACTCAACGGACTCACTTTCTCCAATATATTTATTAAAATAATTCGTGAACAGGTCAGAAACCTTAGTGGATTCATCTGTGACCAAGACTATCTTTATATTATAAAATTCTTTACAATAATATAATGCAGACGCAATATTTCTTATAACACTAGGAAGGGCATAAGCATATCGCTCGGTTGCATAAGTTGCTATTATTAAATTCTTGCCATACATTTATTAATTATCCCGAAGAAACTGGTATTCGTCAATAAATTCTTCCCCATTCCAAACCAAGGCATAAGCGCCTGCATCATAGCCCATACCTTTGCTATATACTTTACTTGCATTAGAATCTATAGCTGGTTGCTTTATTTCTGTATAAGTATTCTTTTGACTGAAAGTAACGGGCTTTCTTAATATTTGTCTTATAGGCGGAAACCCATCTTCTATACTCTTGGATATTTCGAAGGCTGTTTTATCCTGACTAGAGCTTGCAGTAAACACGGGCTTCTTCCTTACAATTGTCAAATCACTACCAGCCGTCGAAACAGAACCACTAAACCTCCAATCCTCCCAATCAATTGATGTGCTATATTTTGTATAAATAGCAGTTTGAAGCACCGCTAATTCATCCCAAGCGTAAATATTAATATGGCACTGTAGTGGCTCATTTTTACTATTGATGCCACCAATTACAGATATTTGACCAAATTGCCCGATATGGTTGTACGTTCCATAATCAGTTTCATCAAGCGAAAGCGTCTTCAACTCACCAGTGCTTGATCTTGCTGTTTCCCATGTCCAAAATATGGAACTTCTTGTGGCTGATCCAGTAACATTAGCTGTATTATAAGCATTTATTAGAGCGGTATGAGAATAAGTAAAAGATCTGGATTTAGTTTCAGTGCTAACAACATTATGAATAATTGATTTTATTACAGTATCACCATCACTATTTTTGATTATTTTTGCTTGGGTAAATTCTTTTAATTGACCCAGCATTTCGCTATTCCATGTTCTATAAATTGAGGATTTTATTAAACTATCAAAGCTTGAAGTTATGGTATGATCAAAATAGGGACTTGTATGAGTAAAATAATATTTAGCCTCATTATCAGTTTCATATAATCTTAACTGGGGAAAATTATTTCTATTGCCATTCCCTGCGCCTCTTGCGCCTCTTATCGCATTACCTACATTCGCACTTTGATCTGAATCAATTTTAAAATACGTTTCCACATCAGAACCCAACAGCCTTACATTATTTTGATGCGAAGAAACTAAACAATGAGAGCCAGGAATCTTGAAAGGACATGTGAATCTAGGAAAAATATTCTTATAATGGTAATCTTCATCATAACTTGAAGGCTTTCTTTTTATTACCGCCCTATCTCCTTCGCCATTTATGGTATTAAGATCGCCAATTTGCTCAAACTTGTGACCATAATATTCATCTCTATATAATGTCATTTTTTGAGTTTGTAGACTTTGATATACAAAATCTATATTATTAACCTTTGTTGTAATATTTCTCCACGCCGCTGCAGTGCTTATTGTATATTCACTTTTTCCTAACGAGGTGACTCCCATTTTACTAACATCAGTGATATCCTGAGCTTCGCTTGTTACATAACTGCCAGTTGATGTAACTTTATGGGGAGCCGTTTCAAAAGTGCCCTCATCAGGATCATAAATCAGAATAGTGCTATCATAATCATAATCAAAATATGTCATTGTATCACTATAAATTGTTTTAAAAAAACCTACGTGGGGTTGCGTTTTTCGAACCTTATACCATTCAGCATCAATATACTGACGAGTTACTGCACCCACACTTGGTGGGTCTGGGGCAGGTTCACCATTTCCAAAAAATTGCGCTCTTTCATTTAGGTTATCATACCTTTCCTTTTGCCACTTATATTGCAATGCATCACTTTCAGGCAGATTGATCACGACATTGCCCCGAGAAAATGTATCATAAGTGCTTTTAGGATACTGAGAATAAACCGCTGCCCCACTTTTCCCATATTTAGTTGTATTTGCTACTCTCTCCCCTTGTTCGCCCAGATTTTCAATTTGTAATTTTGCTGGATTAACCACACATTGAGTTACGAACATTGCTACATCTCCTCTATTATTCCACAATGAAGATTGCCTAACATAATCAATGCTGAAAATGGATTCTGGGTTAGCTAAATATGTACCATAATCATCATCCCTCGGCGCATTACTTGTTTTATCTGTATAAATTGTAGTGCTTTTATTTCGAACAAGGGTCATAAATGTGAATATATATGATGGCATATAACTTTCTTTTGTAACAAGAAAGGTTTTCTGATAACTTGTTTCTGTTTTTCCTTGCTTAAGAAATGTCTTCTCGAAATTAGTTGAAGTAAATTTTGTGGAATAATATGTTATTTCGTTTTCATCATCATCCTTAGTATATGTTTCTTCCCATGTAGAGGTGGTACTAATAAAACGATTTGTGGTGCTTTGGGTAGTAGTGCCATAATTAAAAAAAATTGGCACCTCTACGCCCTCCCAATCATCAGAGCCTCGGTAGGAAATATTTGTGTACTTTATTATGCGCTCAGTATTAGTAGCTATATGCTGTGCCTCTTCATCATCAGAATTTTTTTTGCTATAGACAAATCCATTATTTTTTATTGTTTTTCCAGCATAATTTTCGGTTGTGGCACCCGTATATCCTGGTGAAATCCACTCATGATCTCCATTATATTTATCTTTTCGTGAAATAATGGTATTGCCCTTACCATCCACCCTGCTTGTATAACCGCGAGTATGCACACCATGCTCATACCTGCTCTGCCCAGATGATGTATTTGCGCTTGCAATATAATACTTTTCTTGCCCCTTAAACTGCATTTCCTTCTATTGCTCTTCGAAATTCCAAGTTAAATAATTTAATTTTCTACCTATACTATCTTCGTCATTAATTGTATACGCTATATCTGGGGTCACTTTTATGTTTCTTCCAGCAAATTGCGTGGCAACGGAAGCTCCAACAACATAACCGACTAATCCCTGCACTGAAGTTGGGAGCGCCTCCTCTTCATACATTCTTTCAGTTTGGGGTGGATCATCAAGACCAGCCTTAAACTTGCATGTTAAATCAATAATTCCAGCATAATTTGATTTAGCTTCCCAATATATGTAACCTTCATCATCAGCTCCTGTTTCGTGTATATCCGAATAATTATCGGGCAAAAGATTGTTCACCATACCGCCATTTGTTGACCATATATATTTAGGGTTCTCTGGGTCAAAGTCTTCCACCTTTCTGCTTTGCAAATGCCAAGGTAATACAACTGTTTGAATACCACCGCCACCGCCACCGCCAGTAATTGAGTTAATTATAAACTCGTTGCCAATTTTATTAACTAAAACATTATCGCCACCCGTGACAGCAATAGAATCTATTTTATCACTTAATAACTCTATTTTCCTCTGCAATCTTTCAACTAAGGCATTAAGCCCAGAGATGTTTGTACTCATTTTCCTATGCCTTTATAAAAATCACTTTTGGTAGCTTTGCTTTTATCCTGCCTATTGTACAGCAATCCATTCCATCCCAAGTAACCACTCAACATAAATGTTACATTTTGTCTTAAAGCTGACCCTATGATATTCACATCACAACCAGTGACCAACCAATTATAATTTTTTGTGACTCCTCCATATGCCTTTAATTCTTTATCTATATCTGGCTTAATAGATTTCGGCGGATCACACACCTGACCCACTAAAAAAGCATAACCTCCTTTATCTATATCACTCTTTAATACAGTTTCTTCACCATCTTTAGCATGCGTAACATAAGTCACATTTAAAGAGGCACCGAATGCTAGGTAACTCTTGATTCCCATTAGGTCAAAATCGGCATTCATGGGAAAGTGCTTAAATATTTTTTGACCACCGCTTAATTCATAATAGGCTTGCTTCGACCCATCTGGCTCACCCTCATCAATTTCATCACCAAACCTATATCCATACGCATCTTTATCCTTTTTTAAGTCCGTTCTGCCATCAGGTATATCTTGCCCTTCATCAAAGAATGGGTGCGTTTCTATAGGCTCTGTTCGCGTATTGACCTTCAAGCTATGACGAAGGTACTTATCACCATCAAACACCCCCTTAAATGTGGTCGTGCCTCTAGCTAGATCGGCATCCATCCTTTGCACGCCAAAATTTGTTCTTAATAAATCATTAAATTGAGGATGCTCTTTTTGGCTACGGCATGCTCTAATGACATTATAATAATCACCGACTGACACAAAAGTCGCGGTATAAATTCCATCATTATCTTGATTTATAGATTCACTAGATTGCCGTACTTGATTCTCCAGCTTTGTTGCACTTCTGTGAATATCACCTATTGTGACAAATTTCTTTTTATCGCTATCGTGTCCCATAATTACGAAAAATTTAATGGTTCTATTCCCTCTATCGAACTTTTATTATCAATAATTATTCTAGCAGCCTCAGCAAGCATATCCGCTGATTCATTTAGCCTGTTATTCCAATCTACGCTTGACTCCCATTCTCTTTTTTCTTTTTCCGCTTTTTCCTGCATATACTTTTCGAAATTGTCCATATATTCCCCGTATGTATCTCCCTTAATAGGAATTATATGATCGCCTGTCATAGGAGTTCCCGCTGTGCCCTGAAAGGCATCAGGATCATAATCGGAACTTGATATTCCCATTTTTGCGCGAAACCTATCCATTGCCCGAGTATTATCTTTTGTAGCATTGACCAATCTATCAAATACGCTAAATGATCCGCTTCCTCCGCCAACGGACTGCAATGAATCAGCAACCACGGAAGGCTTATAACCCCTTATTCTTCCTTCATCCCCTCCTAAAGCTACTCCATCCGCTATATTTATTCCGCCCACTATTTCTTCTATTTCTTCTTCCGATAAAGGTTCCACGGAGTCCTCCATCGCTTTTCTTGCACGCTTTATATCTTTTAATTTTTTTTCCAATAATTTAACTGTTTCATTATCCTTTAAATCTACTTCAGGTAAATCAAATGCACTAGCTGTACTTATGCCGCTTTGTATTTTTTTAATACTTTTCTCTAAATCTCTTTCCAATATTTCTAGCTCTCTTGGAATATTTTTATTATTCTGTCTCTGGAAATTGCTCGCCCGAGCATGCATTGACTTAACCTGCCTATCAAAAACTTCTTTATAAACTATTTCGCCAGAACTAATTTCCTCCGTTTCGCCAGCTTGCTCATCATTTGTTTGAACAACTCTTCTTACCATGCTTTCGGCTGCTTCCATGGCTTTTATTGCTTCATCTATTGTGCCTTGATCACCCACATTGTCTGCGCGTGCTTTATTAAGCATCATTTTCAATACTTGATATTGCTCAGAACCGATGTCATCAATTGACATATCCTTGGCTGATAAGATCGCCTTCATTCTTTCTTGAGCGACTTCGTCTTCACTGATGTTGGGCGGGAGTGATCCAGCTAATGCAGAAAGCCCAGTTGCACCAAATTTTTCTTTAGCAAATTTATCAAGACCCCTAATCATATTATGGACTCCATCTATTAAAGCTGCATCCTTCTCAAGGTTTCTAAATTCATCACTTATATCATCAAATGCACCAGCCAGATTATCTCCAACATTATTCAATCTTTCCGCTACTGTATCATCTGGTCCAAATTCATCTTCTCTCATTCCCCCAAAGTCTTTCGGGTCACCACCTGCATTTAAGTAAGCTTGTAAATTTGATCTAAATTCAGTTAATTCATTTTGCACAAAATCATCACCGCCCTTAAATCTTGCTTCGGTCAGATTTCCATATCTAGTTGTAAATGCTTGCTCTTTTGCTTGAGCAACCTTTTCTTCATTACCTCCAACTAATTCATCTTTAGCGACAGCCATCATTCCCTGCACTCCAGCCAATACTGGGGCAAATGCCAGCAACAAAGCTGGAGCAATTCTTTTAAAATTTATAATTAAGAAATCCACAAATACCTTACCTAAATCCTTCAAGCCATTTAGGGTGGCAATTAGACTTACGGCAAGCGATTCACCCGCTACACTAAAATAAGCAGTAATATTTGCGGTTAGTTGCTGGAATTGTAATAATAGTTTAACTATTTGCTCTTTTGCATTAATATACAAATACTTCCAAATGCCACCATTTGCTACTAATTGCTTTATGACATTCCATGCATTTGCAAATCTTTTCGCCAAATCTGCCCAATCGAACTCTCTGAGCTCTTCCATTTTGCCTTCGATATATGAAATAATATCGTCAGTCATCGGCTTCATTATTTCCCCCAATCTCTTTGGGATATTTGCAATTGTATTGATAATATTGCCAACCCTAGCAGCCTGAGTACCCATGACTTTTTCGGCAGCTTTATCGGTCATACCAGCAGAATCAAATTCAATCGCATCTATCATGCCTGTGAGCTTGAGAGATTTAGCTAAATTAACGGCAGCATTTCCAGCCTCAACAGAACCGAATACATTACGTATACTCATCTTGTTAGCTTTTGCGTACTTACCTATAAGCTGTATAACATCAATTATCCTCCCGCCATCACGCATGAACTGCTCAAAGGGTCTGCCACCTGAAGCCATTTGAAAAGCATTGGCTGCTTTATCACCTTGCCTAGAAAGCTCAATAAACATTTGCCTGAGTTGAGTTGTTCCGACACGGGTTAATGTTCCCGTAGAGGCTAATGCAGATATACTTCCCAATAGATCATCAAGCCTTATCTTGGTACTAGCAGCAGTTGGCAATATTTGATACATATAATCCGCCAACTCTCTAAATGTAGTTTTAGACATAGCAACAGCCGTAAACATTTGGTCTGATACATCTGACATATCATACACGCCATCCCCATAAGAATTAACAACATTTGTCAAGGCATCTACGGCAGTCCTTACATCCGTGACACCTGCTTTTGCTGCTTTGGACGCGATTTCCATAAAACCTGCATCATCCATTAGCGTAGCTGGATCAATTCCAGCAGATATCGCTTGGTACATGCCTCGCGTAACATCTTCGGGCATTAAATTAAATGTTTCAGAGAACCTAAGGGCATCATCTGACATTTTCTTAAAGAAGGCTCGATTTGCATTTGGAAGCAAGGTATACACTTCGGTTAACTGCTTTTCGAACCTCATATAGGCTTTTTGCGAAGCTATAATTCCCGCAGGCAGAGCAACGCCACCTAACCCCGCTGACAACTTAGTGACCAAGCTGAATGTTCCCTTCATTACTCGACCCAATGTGCTAGTCTGACTTTTAAGCTTGGTCATTGTTTTACTGACCTCATCCATGCTTCTCTTGAACTGCTTTGTATCAGCAGCGATTCTAACTTGTGCTGTAGCTGGCATATCTAATTACCCATTTTAATTTTTCCATGCTTACGATTAACATATTCCATCATATCTAATCTTGCATCTTTGAGAGCCCTTGAAACGGCTCTATTATAATGTTTATTCTTTTTCACTCCTGGAACATTCGATCTCCAGATCACAAAAGGTTTTGGTCTTGCAGTGCGTATCCTGACTTCAGTTTTTGGCTTACTCCCAGTATGCTTTTTATCTAATGTAGGATTAAATTTCTTTGTTTTAGGAACGCCACTTGGTCGCCAATTCTTATAAAGCATTGTCGCTTGCAACCATGCAGTACCCCTTTTTGACCTCCACGAAATAGCTTGTCTCTTGGTTCTTGCATACCCCATATTTGGGTATTTCGAATTTGACACCCTTTTCTTGCTTACCCACTTTTTTGGTGGTCTGAGTGTGCCCCTACCTGATGACTCTCTAGCTCTAAATTCGCTCTTAATCTTGGTGGGAGTTGCCCTAGCTTCATAAAAAAATTGCCTTAATCCCTTAACTTTTTTTGCTGAAGCACTTCTTGGACTGAATCCTGTAACAACCTTTCTTGCGGTATGTTCTACTAATCCTGCATTTGCCCTGCGATTTGCCTTCAGGTATTCGGAAAGCGCTTTATCGAACTTTCTTTTTTCTAAAACAACTGAAATTAGGCTAGGCATCCATTATAGTCAAGATGTCCTCTTCTTCATCAATACGCTTAAGTTTGACATCATTATACCTATAATAACACCAAAGCTGTACCCATAAATCACAGAGTGGCATTTCCCAGAATATTTGCTTTGCTAATACGGCATTTCCCTTTGCCAAGGCAAAGCAAGGCATTAAATAATTAGGCGGGCTTAACCCTTTTTTTTTGCAACTTTTTCAGTCTTGGAAACCAACTCCTCCACTTCTGAATCAGAAGGCTTACCATCATCTGTTGGGCTAACTTTCGGGTTTAATGCATCATTTAGCATTTCACCTATCTTATCACCCATTTTATTTACATCACCTAATTCCACGCTATCAGCCCAATCCATGACATCCGCTACGAACTTTAAAGACCTTCCATCAGCATCAAACCCATCCTCGGCACTGAGTACGCTTTTACGCGCATCCTTTAATGCCTTAGAATGAATATAGAAAAAAGCAATAGCCTCAAACATCTGAAACTCAGTCTGTTGCCCCGTAACCATGCTTAATTTGGCAAAATCACACAAACTTAAAGTACCAGCAGTTGGTTTTCTTAATTTAATTCCAGCAAATTCTTCCTCTTCTGGTTTTAATATTTCTTTTATATCTTCACTCATAATTGGTTTGTTAATTTTTTATACAAATCAGAATTTTCATAAACCACCCATGTCTGGCTTTTTCTTTTTATTGCAACCTTCCTTGGCTCTTCTTTTATCTTTTCGACAAGATATTCTTTAGTCAAAATGCCTGACATAACAAGCGCCCAAGGGTGATCTGGGTAATTTTTATCGAACCAATTATCATCATGCCACCAATTTATCAAATCGGATGTGCTATATTTCATGCACTTTGTGTTCTCACAAAACCTCCAGATTACAATTTCATTGCCCTTGATTAGCGTTTTTTCAAAAGGCTCAGAATGAAAAGGAACGCCCATTGCAGCCAACCCTGCAGCCAGCATGGTATTTCTGGTAGCATGATAATAAATTTTATCAAAGTTTTCCCTAGACTGCTTCATTTCTACAAAAAAAGGTAGTCCCCACAAGTGCAAGGACTACCTTTATCTAGTACACTAATTAATAAAAATCAACTAAATTCATTCGCGCCAGTGGTCAAATCCTCTGACTGATCATAATTAACATTATAGTAGTGTTCGGCAGTAACTTCAAACTTCATAAAATCCTCATTTGAATTATCCTGTTTTACGCCAACTATACAGAATTTTAAATTTTCTGCATTTGTTGGAGGCGATTCATCTCCTACCGCAGTGACAAAACAAGCCAATTCAGTTACGGCTCCTAGTGCTTTTGGTGCAGTTTTGCCCATTCCATTCATGGTGAGATCGACCTTCGGGTCACCAATCACAGAACCAACGGTATTACCAACTTCATTCTTTACCTGCACATTAGTGCCAAAGTTAGAATTTGCTGAGATAGATTCGAGAATATCAAAATCATCATTCTCTGGGCAACCGAATTTTAAATCAGCGGCTGCTCCGTATTTCTTGGACGGCTTATCTACATCTACTCCTAATGCCATAATATACCTTTTGTTGAGTGTTCAATAAAGCGGCGTTGTCCCCTAGGCGCTTCTTTCAATAACCAATTCCAAGGAAAACTCATTAACAAAGAAATCGTTTTGTATATCTGAGTTTATTTGCGCAATATTGGCTTTAAATATGGAATACCCTGTGTCCTCTAATTCGCTCCTTAAATCATCCCGCTCGAACGCTGATAATAACCTTCCAAAGTTTTCTTTTACATCATTGCTTTTGGAATCGGCATAATGCGCCTCATACCTGCAATTTATGTTGAGATTGAATACATCTGTGAGCATGGGATGAAAAATATCTGCTGTGTCCATATGGACAAGAATGCAGGGCGCGGGCAATTCATCTGACCTTATTCCTTCTACCACGGGAACTCCCGTTGCAGCACTATCAAGTTTTTGCACAATTTTTTGCAATAATAACTCGCTGAACATTATTTATTTTCTTTTACAAATTTATATACAAACCAAGCAATAGTGCATAAACCTGCACATATCCCAACAATATTATTCCATTGCCCTAGCGTGAAACTAGCTATTGTGCCAACAATGCCGATATGTAAATTAATATCACTCACAACATTTCAATAGCTATTGCTATAAATAAGCTCAAGATAATGCACAAATAAATTTTATAAATATTTGGCAAATTTTGTATTTTTTTTATTATTTTATTCACTCTTTCCTTCCCCCTGGTCTTGCGTATGCTTGAGAACCACCAGTATACATGGGTGGTCTTGTTAAGCTACGACTGACTTCTGATTTAGAACATTTTTTTGCGACAAACACAGGTATTACTAAATAAATGCACAGCAATATGCCAGCAATCATAAGCACTCTTTTTATATAATTTGTGAAACTCTCAAAACCGCTTGCATGCTTTTCCATTCCCTGCGAAACCAACGCTTCCACATCACCCCTACTGAGCGCAGATATAGTATTCCTAGCCTCTTCTATTTCTGCGTTGCCACGAGCAACTTCCCCCAATAATGCGCCACCCCCAGCGCCTAAACCACTACCAAGGGGTCCTCCTAATGCACTTCCTGCTGCGCCCCCAATGATAGCACCAGTTGTAGGGTAGAACTGCTTAAAGCTGCATGAAGAAAGCAACAGAGTTAATACAAGAAACCTCATCAGTATAGCCTCCTTGTAGCTATTAAGTGATGCTATTTGCTTGCAGGATTTGCTCTATATTGTCGACTGCTTGTAAGGTATCTGCCCTTGCTTGAGCTAGAATATCTAAGGCTTTGCCTACAGTATTTACATCATTCGAACACCCACAGCCATTGAATGTCAGATAATTACCTAGGCTAACAGGACTATAGGGAGTTGCATTACCCAAACTAACTATTGCGGTTTCTAGATCGCTTATTCGGGCAGACGCGATAGACACCTTATAATTTAGTCCCTTACCTATTACGCCGACATCAATGCCGACAGACTCAAAAAAACTCACTGCACTTCAACGCCCGTGGAGGAGGCTGCAATAGCTGAATCTCCGACAGCATTAGATGCGCTCACGCCATAATAATAAGTTCCTGTGGTATCATTATCAAAGGTGATAGTGAATATCTCGCCAGTAGCGCTTGGGCTCTGATTGCTGGATGTTAAGGTAAGATTAGTTGCACTGCCAGCGGCAACCCAAGCGGACGAGCCTGCACTCCAGGTAACTTCCGCTATTAAATTATCTCCCGTATTAACAGTAGCATCGGTACTCTCGTAAACCTTGAAGCCTTCTTCATTGTCTGCATTATCTCTCCATGAAACTTGTATTTTAGCCATAAGTATATTTCCTCCAATTAAGCTGTCTTGTCTCCATCTACAAATTTAATCTATATCACTGGCTTTAAATGCCAAGACCCATTTGGCAGACTGATTAAATACATGTTTTTTATCATTTTCATCTACAATAGTAGATTCTGCTCTTCTCAATGCAGCTTGTGCTGTATCTATAACTACTAGCAACTCTTCAATTTTTTTCATTTGATTGCTAATTGTTTTTTGTAATTCTTTTTCTAAACTCATTTTTAATTTTATTAGTTTTGTATGAAATCGTAGCATTTAAATTTATCGTTGAATGCAAATGAACTGCCTAAGTTTGTAATTTTTTTTGCCTTCTTTGTAATGTTTAACTTTTGAATAACCAATTGTTGAACAGATTTATTCAAATGTATGTTATCTTCTTTTTCTCCTGCTATACTTTGAACTAAAAAAGAATTTAGATCGCTTAAAACTTCATCATATATATCGCAAAACAAAATGTCATGATCTTTACAAAAAATATCAATTTCTTTATTCCACATTAAAGTAGTTTTATTCTGCTCACTACGCTTATGAGGGTTAGCGCTGTAAATAATTAAATTATGATATAATTTTCTAATATCTAATATTGAACGCTTGAATCTTGAAACAGAATCTATAATTTTATTATTTGGGTTTTGTGCGGAATGAGAAGGATACCAATGATTATATGTATTCCATCTGCAATCAGGTTCACCTAGGACTATCATGAAATAATCATCTTTGCTGAAATGAGACATGATACTTAAAAGTTTCCTGCGTGTAGATTGTGCAAAATGTTGATTAGTAAAATTATTGTATTTTCCTACACCTATAAAAATAGTAAGAAAATAATCGCTTTCAACGAAAGATCGACTGTGACTATCGCCGATAACTATCGTTTGTCTTGCAGACTCCATTTGTTAAAATTACCATATTCCTATGCGGAATCATAAAACTCGAACCGCCATAAATCGAAATCTTCACTATAATACTCTTTGAGTATATCCATTGCTTCATCAATCACCTCGATTTTACGTTGCTTTGATTTGTTTTGATGCGGTATTATTATATCAAACTTTTGAAAAAATTTTTTATGATTACCTAGCCTCACTATATTATCAATCGCTATACAGCCATTTCTGTCTCGTAAATAATCAATCTGAGGTCTGGTCATCATGTAGCCCCAATCATCTTGCACAGGAAGGCTTTTGCAGAAGCTCAAAAAATCTAAATGTTTAGTATGAGCAAACCAATTATAATATGATATAGCCCTAGAAATAGGTTCTCTTATTAGCGCACATGTCTTGTATCCATCTTGCACATCATAATCAGAAAGCATCATATGAGTATACTTTCCTGTTTTATCCTTATCTCCCCCTATATGAAATAAATCGAAACTTTCTTTTGTGTCTCTTGTAATTTTTGCTTGATCTAAAAACGCCGACTCAACCGACCAACCCCCGCACTTTGGTATATGAATATAGATAAGCTTATGTTTATGTATTATCATTTAAGGTCTTTTTTTGTAAATATCTATTAGTTCTCCTAGCAAATCTTTATCTTTCCATTCCACTTGATTATCGGAAGTAGATTGCACTAAGCCTATCCTGCCAGCCTTATGAAAAATTTTAGTTGCTTCCTCTATTACATCCCCGCCAGTATT
>Ga0098055_1001240_pt1 | contig 14001 bp, 25 predicted proteins | sample 17_taG_FD_75107 | JGI IMG/M metagenome (GOLD analysis project Ga0098055, IMG submission 75107) | Marine viral communities from the Subarctic Pacific Ocean - 17_ETSP_OMZ_AT15314 metaG | ecosystem: Environmental > Aquatic > Marine > Oceanic | place: Pacific Ocean | collected 2015-01-18 | reverse complement strand
ACCGCAGCTTCGAAGCCGACGAATGCAGAAGTCAAAGTATAAAGTGCAGGACTAGCTTCCTCCAACAGACCAGCCTGAGTCAGGCACTGGTCAAGACGCTCCCACGAACGACGTGATGGATAAACCTTGTTTGGTTCGTAGTCGTCCGTGTGTTCGAGGTGGGTTCTGTTCTGATTGATAAAGTTCCAGATTTCAGGTGAGATGTCTGCATCTGAAGCCCAAGACAACCAGTCCTCCACTGTAGGGTCGATGTCGAATACAGTCCAGCGATCCAATTCTGCTGGGTCCATCTCACCTACTTGGTATTGTGATCCGTGTTCTCCACCATTGACCGCTGCAAATACGAGCGTGTCTGGGTGAAGATTGTGACCGTTGAGCTTACGTGAATCAGTAAGCTCGAAGATACCCTGGCGGACCTCCAGTGTAGCGCGGTCAACTTCGTCAAGAAATAAAACAACAGGTCGGTCGCAAGCAGCCTTGAACCAATCTGGTGGATTGAATTTAGTAGAGTTATTCTCAATGGTTGGAAGACCAACAAGGTCGCCCTCGGTCATCTGAGAAGCACGTCGTTCGACAACTTCCATGCTGTTCTTATCAGCGAACTGATATACAACAGTAGATTTACCAATACCATGTCGGCCTCTGAGTAAGACTGGCTTACGAACAGCGGTTACGTGGTTTACGATTTGGGAAAATGTAGCAAAGTCAACGGCCATGATGATCTCCTTGTGTTGTTGGCGTTATTTCTTTCTCTATCTTTAACTAGTATCTCATAAAGGGTAGGTTTTGTCAATATAAAAATTAACTTTTTATCCACGTCTTCCGAGTTCTTTAAGGGCAATCTTTCTTACTTCTTCGTGCTCGGCGGAGCATGAAAGTTTCACAATAACTGGTGTCGGAGTGTTGGAGTTTCTCGCAATCATCGTCGCAACACTGTATTTGTAGTAGCCAGCACCAAAGTCTGGATTGGATTTGGGCTCTACGATGGTGCTGTAGATGTCCTCCAGGATTGGACCTGGTGTGTGCTTGGGACCAATCAGTTCACCGTAGTGTAATCCTTGACCGAAGCCACCTAGAAATGCTCGTGATACTCTCCAGAACGAACCACGACTGGTTGCTTGTTTAGCATAGCCATCGTAAAGCTCGATGTATTTCTCGGGCTCGTCACGGTAATGGCCTTGAGCTATGATATCAAACTTGTTTACGTATCCAGGTTTGTTCCACAAGATGTCGCGGGCTGTTGAGCACAAGCCAGCGTTCTCAATAAGGTACATGTGTGCTCGCTTGTAAGGGTTCATCGCAATCTTATCCTGCGTTTGATAATCGAGGAACCTATTCTTGGCGAGGCCAATCAGTTCGGCGTTGGTCATTTGGAATACGTTGTCTGCGAGTACGTTCATTGGACGCTCCTTCATCGTTATGTATATATTATACGTTATTTTGGTGGGGAAGTCAAGAAGATTTTGATAATAATTTCAGCCACTTAGTGCGGACCCATCGATAGTCGTTGTCGTTGTCCGAGTTGAGGAGTAAGACCTTGCAGTGGTATTCGTCTGGGTGGAATACCCTGTCTGTATTGTAGTTGGGATTGATGGTTTTCCTGTCGAGTACAAGAGCCTGGTACTTGTCGTACTCCACGAGGTCGCCAATGTCTATCTTTTGTCTAAGCATAATTTATAATACCACAAAATTCTCTACTCTGTCAATAAATAATCTACCATCACTAAGTAGGACCAGGACATCGTGACCTTCATGATAAAGTTTTGTGACGATACCAGTGAGGCCGCCTGGCCAGCCATCTGGCCAAGGCATGTTCTCTTCTTGAAACCTCACAATGTCCCCGACTTTCACTCTTCGACCTCAACCTTTCTACGGCGCTTGATGCCTGAAGCGTAGCTGATTTCTACGTGACCTGTCTTTATCGCTTTGTACATTCTTTCCTTGCTGACCTTATGATCTTTGGTGATATAGTGGTTTCCCTCTTCTTTCCCGCGTTGTCGGGCGCAGACAGCATAGTAGATGTATTTTGGAGTTGTCTTATAAACCAAGCCAATGATGTTTGCTCCATCGAGTTTGTTGTAAACCATGTCGCCTATTCTCAAGTTGTATACTTCAGTCATTATCTTCAATCCTTATTAGCATTTCTATTGGAAACGTTTTTACTTGTGTCGTACCACTTGGAGTTGTTTGGAGGATTCTGTACCAGTATTTGTCCGGTGGTGGCAATTCCTTTAGAATTATTCCATGGCTCATAAGGCTCCTTGGTGTGCATTCTTCATAACCATGTCGGCAAACCCATACCAAGTCTCCCTCATTTAGATATTCACCCGTTGTAGTCGTCGTCGTCATAATAGTCCCACATTCCAGTTTGCATATACTCATCATAACTCATGTCCATGGTTTTGTCAAGTAGTTTTCCTATTTTTGACGGTGGTTTATTTTTGAGTTTTGGTGTTGGCTTGGGCTTGCATTGCTTGTCATGCTTCTGGGCAAGTCCATCCATTTCTGCCGGCAAATAAACTGGATCACCTCCAAGATAGACACGCAGCTTTCTTCCGTCGGTTAGGTACATGGTCGGGTCGCAAGACTTTATTATCTCGTGTTCGATTACTTCTTTTGCTGTAAGGTTTTTCTTTATTGTTCTCAAAGTTCCATTGACTACTTCGGATACCGGTACTCTAAAGCGTCCCTTTGGCGTTGCTTCTATGAGTAGTCTCTCTCCTTTGTATAGAAAGGAGATTGCTTTGATTACAATATTTTCATTCATTTCAACTTTCGTCTCCGCAAAATCTTTAGGTCCGACTCGTGTGCATAAATCGGCTTCATCTCACCAGTAACTAGAATCTTGTAGACCCTAGCGCCTTTTGCAGGACGAGTAACTGGCTTTGCGTTGACCTCAAGTATCATACAGGTCTTATCGATAAGGCCCCAAGTAGAGCGAGTACCTTTGGATACTGCTCCTGTTTTGTGGTCTGTGTTCGCGATGTCGATGCGGTTGTTCGCTCGTATCTGAACTATGTCTCCAACCTCAAACTTCACAGGTGAATCATAAGATGCTAAAATCTTCTTTGCATACTTATTGTTGCAGAGTTTATTGTACTCTCCAAAGGTCAGGAGGTGGTTTTCTGGGTCAGCAAGGACTTTCGTTACGATATTGTGGTAATAGACCTGGTACTGTGAGTCATAATACTTTGCACACTTGACCGCTACTTCGCGTTGTTCTGGTCCGTAGTTCTTGTTCCACGCGTTCTCTTCTCGAATCCTGTCCATATTATATTTATCAGTCAACTTGAAAAGATGCCTCTCTTGCGAGTCAGATAATCTACCTTTTTTCTTGAACTGATATTCTAAAGACTCTACAAAGCCTAGCTCCCAAGAGTTCATGTGGTCGCCGTGGTATTGAAGGTGGTCAAACGCTTTTTGGTAATGTGGTTCCGTGTTGCTCATAGCTTTCTAATCCTATCTGATAAAACATGTGATGGTCTTGAGTATCCAACATACATAACCTTTACGCACTGTAATCTGTCGAACAGGTCGTTCTTCTCTATTTCGAGAACGATGCCGCAGATGTCAGCCACCGGGTTGATAACCATATCTCCAACTTTGTAATCAAGATGCTTCATTTGTAATCTCCAATGTTTGTTATATATATATTATAGGATATTTTGGTGGGATTGTCAAGGCTTTTTGCGTATTTCTTCCCTGAATTTATTGGATTCTTCTATTAGGATTCTGATAGGGCGGCCTGAGACAACTAGATCTGCCCACGTTTCAGGGCAAGCGATTGATAGTGGTGCGTCTTTTCCGAAGTGACGCTTCAGCCAACCGTGTCGGGCCCAACCACCTAGCCAACTGTTAGGTCTCGGCACCCAAATTCTGCCTTCTGCTTTTATAAAGCTACAACTTCTCATCGATTTCTGCTTTCACTATCAAGTAAGCTACGTATGGTATGGCGATTATACACCCTACAGCAAGGGTGGCAAGTAATTGGGCTTCAATTATTCTGTCTCTTATCAAGATTCATCTCCTCTAGTTCTTGACAATGATACCATCCACTATCCTTTTTGTCAAGGAAAACTACATAAGCCATGAAGCCCATGTAGGATTCACAGATGCAAGGCTTTTCATACCTCTTTGACCAGTAGAATCTATTCACCTGCAATTCGTTAGACTTCATACAGTAAATAGTTTAGTAGTAATAAAGTCCGCAGGCCTGGCTTATGAATTGGTCGTTACTTGTCTTGCACATAGTGTCGAACAAAGACACACAGTAAGCGTTTCCTGTATAATCCCTTCTTGTGCATTCGTCGTTGCATTCCGATAGATGCCAGATGGAATCTGGATTGTAGCAGACGTAAGCTACCAACTCTCTTTCTTCTTCTCCTTCCCTCTCTGGCGCGGTGCAGGTCAGAAGGTTAACAATCAAGAAGAGTTTTAGCGCGTGCCCAAGTCTTTTCAATGTATGATTCATCAAACTCACAGCCGATAAATTTCCTTCCAGTGCGAAGTGCAGAAATCATGGTTGAACCGGAGCCTGCAAAACAATCTAACACTACATCTCCTGGTTGTGTGTTTGCTTTGATAATCCTATCCATAATCTCTAAAGGCTTCTGCGTAGGGTGCCAGCCTGCATACTCCTTAGATGTCGTATGGTTGTTTTTCATCCAAACGTCTGTCGGTATCTTACCCTTCTTGAACTTCAAGTCCTTATTTTTGAGAGTATCAAGCTCGCAGATAAGGCCGTTGAAATCTTTCTTGTCGAATCTGTAAGTCTCCCAACTGTTCCAATCTTTGTCGGTTGTCAGGCCCTCTGAAAAGTATTTCTTAATGAGATTCACCTTTCTTGTGATAGCCATGTTAGATTTTACGGCTCTTTCTACGAGAATATTGTCTGGGTAAAAGTCGAACTCCTTACCTTTAGAGTACATCAAAAGATCTTCGTGTTTTCTCGCAAAGTTCTTCTTTGTGCGGCCGCCCCAGTCATAGTGCCATATGATCCAATTCTGGTAGTTGGCTCCCTGTATTTTATTTAAAACATCTAGCTTATATCTCAAGAAAGTATCGAATTTGGTAGTTCCCCAAACGTAGAAACACTTGCCGGGTTTTAGAACTCGGAAACATTCCTCTGTCCACTCACGGCACCAGTCGAGATATTGCTCTTCATTGTTCCATTGATTATCCCACTTATCTTTAATGACACTACAATAAGGGGGATCTGCGGCGACCATATCTACAGAGTTGGCCGGTAGGCTTTTCAAGAAAGTCAAACAATCTTCGTGTTTCAAAGTTGCATTCTCTAACATTTTTATCCTTTTTTTCTTTTATTATAACAGGGTTTTTGTATTTTGTCAACGATTTATTATGCCGTGTAGTGATATAGCGAAGGCTACGGCAGAAATGAGGAAGTAATCTCTTATTGTCAAAGCAAAAGAACTGTGATACTCGGTGGGTATGTAGAACCCAGCGTACATTGCAAAGGCCATGTTTATACAGGACAAAGCCATGACGCTCTTGTGCCACATTTAACTTCTTATAACCTTCACGATGGCATATCCCCAAGCGAAGAGGCCAGACCAGGCAAAGAACACAACTATCGTGCTAGACATCGAGTCCTCTCTTTCCGTATTTCTGAACTAGATTTGCTCTCATCTTCTCTATTCTCCCTGTCCTGCTTATCAAGACTTCACAACATTTCATTAGTTTGTCGTAGCTGACCAATAAGTCTGGGCCATACCACGTTGGGTTCTTTATCTCTTCTTTGTCTAGCGTGAAAGGCGTCCACCTTACCAAGTCTCCGGCTTTCATGTTACTAGGGTTAGCTCCATTCTCTTGATTTTATTTATGAACTTCTTGTTCTTTTTTGGAATGTAACCTTCTTTATTCACTCTCTCGAACTCTTCTTCTTTGAGTTCTGCCCATTCACCACATTCTGGAAAGTAGATTAGGTGCTTGTCGTTGGCTTCTGAGTATTCGATATAGCAACCTTCGTCGCCATTTACATTCTCGCACTCGAACAAATCATAATCTACAACGCAGCGGACTGCTTCACCTCTGTTCATCTTTCCTCCTTGCGGATAAGGCTAGACTTTCTCAGGATGTCGCTGATGTCTTGGCACAGTGATAATCTATCTGTCTCGTCGTCACAGCAGTATTGCTCATTGTTTTCAAGCAACTGACGAATAGTGATAAATACTTTTTCGTAGTTGTCTCTTGCTTCTTGTGTCTGTTTGGTGTTTAGTTTATCCACTTCGAAGTATTCACTGACTGATTCAGTATTTCCGTGGCCGGTGGTGATTACGACTTTTACGCCGCTACCTTTTCTAGTCCTCTTTGAGTTCATTGGGCACATCCCTTTCGTCTATTAGTTTGAAACTTTTGTATCTTCTTATTGTATCAGCATTCATTCCATTTGTCAATAGAATATTATAGAAATCATTCGGCAAGACGCCGACGACCTTTCCCTTGATTCTCGTAGGTTTACCCATTGGAAAATCTCTTATATAAACTGTGTCACCCCTTTCAAACAAGTACATGGTATAGTAAATAGTTTGTCAGAAGTGGAATTAGTTCACCCTATTTTGAGGTGCGAAATAAAAAGCACAACCAAGTAAGGAACAAAAACCAGCAGAGAAAGTACAGTTCCCTCTCACTCATGAAGGTACCTTTTGTCCTTTGGCATGTATTCTACTTCGCTTGTGTGTTTCCAGAATGCTTTACCGTTTGATAGCAGAAGCTTTATCTTGCCGGCCTCGTTCGGACCTTCAATAATCATGGCGATTTTGCTTTCATCAGTGCCGAGCCTGTTCTTCTCAAGAGTTGCGGTGTAAGTGATTCTTACCAAGTCTCCGATTTTCACTCTCTCTCTCCAATGATTGCTGAATGGTGGTAGCAGACGGGCTGATAGGACTCAGCGCCGCCGACTAACACTTGCTCTGTGTCGGAGATGAGACGCTTGGTATAGCAAGCATCATTATCACACTCCGAACACACAGCAGGACACACTTCAATGGTGGTCGCCCATGGCATTATCTTTTGAACTTCTTCAAAAGCCTCGTAACCTGCCGAACGGGAAGACAACTGGAGCGTTGATACTAGAATAGTTTTACCTTGCTTGAACAAAGTATTGACCGCTTCGGCTGAACCTGGTATCATAAACAATTCGTCTACGGCTACCACCTCTGCCTCTTGCGCTCGTTCTAGTATGTCCACTCCAGTATTGACCAGCATCGAAGTATGCGACTGGCCCTTGTGGGTCACTACCTTTTCTTCAGAGTATCTTTTGTCCACGCTTGGTTTGATCAACAGAGTGTTTTTCTTTTGATACTGGTATCTCTCCAGTGCCGCCAACATCTTTGTTGTCTTGCCACCAAACATTGGACCAGTAAATATCTTTAGTTTAGGTAGTTTCATTTACACTCTCCAGGGAAAAGTACCAATGCTCTTCCAGTTCGCCATCAGTAAAAAGCACTTTGGCGCGAGCGTGATTGTCGTGGCCAATGATGATTCCAACCCTGCTCGTTTCTACAAAGTTAGACCAGCGTTGAGAATCACCTGCGAGCTTCACCAACTTGCCTTTCTTTATCCCGCTCTTCTTCAAGCTACATGTCCGTACTGAAGGTTCCGCCGGAGTGCTCAAAGCTCGCAGTCCAGCCGGTTAGAGAGTAGATGTCTCCATCCCCTGCTTCGGAAGCCTTCTTCAGGTTGCCGACCGTGGTTGTGAGTTCCGATGTTACTTCACATCGACCTCGCTTGTGGTCATACTGGATTGTCTCGAAGTCAATCAGACCATCGCAATCGAAAGTGTTCTGTTTAATAACATCCGCGATGAATGTCTCAAACTCAAAGCTGCCCCTCTCATAATCTTCGAGTAGGTCAGCATCTCTCATGCTGTCTAAAGCGGGCTCGTCTCCAAATGCGGTGCGCACCTGCAAGTCCTTATCTGTGATAAGTTCTGCGACGGCGTTTGCGGTGTTAGTCTCAAACACTGCATCGCTTTCTAGTTCTCCTGTCGAGTGCCAGCCTTCATGACTGTCCTCATACTTTAGTGTGACGACTGTATCGTCAGTTACGTTTAGGTTATTGATTGTATCGATAATTGTTACAGACATTTTTTCTCCTTGTTGTTGTTATGTCTTTCTTCTACTGTTGCTCTCAACATCAAGAGCGCCAATTCTTTCTTCTTACATTCTAGCATAATATCATGGTCCTGTCCATAACTTTCTACAGGTTTTTTGATATAATCTGAATGAGCTTGTTTACGTATTTTCGGGTCGCCTTGTTCAAGTGCTCTTGATTCTGAGACGTGAACAACTGGCCTAAGCCATGGAGGCCAAGTCTTGGCTGCGAGTTCGACTGCTTCTTGTTCTGTGAGTCCTCCGGTGCAGAATCGATGGTGATGGTAATCGAAAACAATCGGGATTCCAGTCTCGTGGAAAATCTTGTCATAAATCTCCTTTGTGCTCCACATGCTTTCCTTGTCGTCGTTCTCCAAGGTAAAGCGCTTCTTTGTGTTCTCATCAAGTCCGCCAGGTCTGTGGAAGTTCTCGATGAAACGTTTTGCTGTTGCGTCCTTGTCGCCGTATGTGCCGCCGACATGGATGTTGATTTTGTTGTAATGGCTTGGCTCGAAACCCATCATATCAAAGATACGAGAGTGGTTGTTGAGTTCCTTGTAGGTTTTCTCAACTACCTCGAAGTTTGGTGAGGCCAAGCAGTTGAACGGCCCAGGGTGAAACGTCAAGCGGTGCCCCATCTTGGTGGCTGCGTCGCCAGCACAGCGAAGCCAGTACTTGATTTCCTTGTAGTGGGGCAAATCATAGTAGTTGTATTCTGAAGCCCACGGGAAGATGTCGGAAGACATACGATAGAAACGAATGTCGTTGTCTTCATTCCACGCAAGTATCTTGATTAGGTCTTGGATGTTTTGTAGTGCAAGTTCAGAGGCATAGGCAATACCCTTCTCTTTGAATGTGCGCTTAATCATAGAGCGGTTAGTTGTGATGCGAGTTTTCTTGGGTCCAGCGCCAAGTGTTTCGTTGATACAGGCATAGCCGTAGTTCATAGTTTCATTCCTTTCATCTGAAGACTATATTGAAGCTGAGTTTTATACTTGAAGCCTTGGGGGTGTGTCTTCGCTAGACAAGAGTCTTTTTGTGTTGAAATTGCCCATTTAGCCATGTTCTTGATGCCGCCCTTCTTTCCCTCAAAATGGGAATCTGTCGCGACCAAACTGTTGCAACAGCTTTCTACAAGATCTTTTATCGGTATTGCAGAAAGCTCTGTGATTTTTTCAATATTATTAGATTTAGCCAACGAATATAGGGCCTGTGCAAGGCTTTCTTTTCTACACGTTGTCCACTGAATAGTATTCTGACCTTTGTGTCTAGCCATAATTTTACCTTTACTGTGATTGTGTATATACTATATCAGACTTGTATTGATTTGTCAAGAACTAAAACCAACTTTCTTTCCACACACAATACTTCACATCGTTCCATGGTGCAAACTTCTTACACTCGTTTAGTGAGTAGATTTTCACCAACTCTCCACCGAATGTAGATTTGCCTGGCTCAAGTGCTCTCTCGTACTGGAAGTGCCACCACTCTGCTCCAAGATAACTTCCACCTCTCTTGAATGAGCGCCGACACTTGATGCCCTCGAAGCCATGTTTCTTTGCGAGTTCTGTAAAAGAAAAGAAGCGGTCCTCAATAATCATTCTCGTGTTGTTATAAGTATAACCTGTTACCTTGCGAATGTCAACACTTTCGTTATCAGTTCTGCACCAAACATTCCACTTTCTGTCCTCTTCCGCTTCCTCGATAACGAACATTTCTTTCTTTGGGTTGTTCATTCCCGAGTCAAGAGCCATATCAAAGGCCAGTCCAGTATAATGTAGAGATTTAGAAGACCGACTAGCAGCCTTCTTACTGTCTGTTAGAGGCCGCTTGGCTCCTGCGCTTGTGATTACACCTCCAAGGGCTAGAACTTCCTCCCTGAGGGCGTTATAAGCTTCTGCTGCGTCTTCTCGTAGCCTAAAGTGTGAGTAGCCTTGACTTCCTGGTACTTTGTCGGCATCAACCTTTACCCATTTGAATTTATGGGCTGATTCTTCTGGGTCTGGATGGTCGCCTAGTTCGAACTTGAGGTCTAAGTGTCCCTCTTTTTCTAGGAGTTCATTGATTTCTCTCATTGTTCCCTTGCCGACAATGCCGTCAGGGTGAATGTGAACTGCTTCTTGCAGGTGTTCTACCTGCAATTCTGTACCTCTACCGAAAATACCATCGGCTGTACCGCAGTTATAACCTAGTGCGTTCAGAGCTTTTTGCAGCTCGGTCACGTCTAGTCCTCTTGATCCTTTCTTTATAATCATCTTTGTTATCTCCCCAATGTTTTATCCAGGCGTATCGTGGCCTGTTCTCTAAGTAATCTTCTATGTAATCGTTGGAATATGATTCTCTTTCGAAAACGTTTTCTCTATAAGCTACTGCTGGATCTCTGTATTTCCACAGACCGTGCAACCACGATAAGGCGTAGAGAATATAAAAACCAACAAAAGCAAGCTCCAATTGCTGCTGAAAATGAATCGTCTCGTGCCTCCTGGTCACTGGTGACATGATTGACCTACACCATACAAATGGTGCGATAGATATTGCATAGATGTTTATTGGTGCAAAATAGGTTAACCACGCAGGTATCTTGCTGTTCTCGATAAATATTGGCTTCCATTTCTTCATGTGCGTTGTTTCCCTACTATAACCAGTGTTCCGTGATTATAACTATCTTTCTCATAGCAAAACCACTCGTATTCTCTCACAACATTCTTAACTATTGTCTTCATCTGTTCAGAGTTGCCAGTTATTATTTGACAAGGCAGATCTATAAAGTTCAAGAAACTCCTCGTGATTTCGTCAACCTGGTGGTGTCTTGTGCCGTGAAGGTCTAGTGTTTCCATCGCTTACTTCTATCTTGAATAACCAGTGTACCGATACGTATCCTAAATTCTTGTGGACCCTGTTCTTTTTGACGGCCTTCTTTTCGAAAAAGCCATCGTGTCTCGTTCCGGGTTGCATCTGAACCAAGGCCTTCCGCTTACTAAGGCCCTTTTCTTGGTCGTCCTCTTCAAAGCCGACCACCATTCCTATCCATTCCTTGCCGTACAAAGCGTGAGTTACCAAATCACCCACTTGCAAGTCTCTATTCTTGGATTTTCTAGGGGACAAAACAAGATCCACCTCCTTAACTAAATAATCAAACGAGATAGGTATCGACCAACTTTAGGTGCAATTCTTTAAAACATGCAGCGCAATGGCCATGAACAAAGCGGATATGGCTAATGGCCAGTGTATTTTGTTGTTTTCCATAAGTGTTGGTTCCGGAACATAACGTCGAGCTATGTTCGATGTGTTGTACTCATTTATTCTAGTCTTTCCAACCCTGCTGATACTTTGAATAATGATTGCACATTTGCTAGTCTCTTCATGTCTTTTATGATCCTGGCCTTGACTCCCTCCGGAGAATTAAACTCACCTGGTGTGGATGGTATAAACTTTATTGATAGACCAGCTATGTATCTGCCTTCTGCTATCTTTTGGTTTCTGACTACAACTGTAACAATCGTTACATTGTTTAGGGCGCGCAGATCTGCCAGGATATCGTCTAGACCTCTAGCCTTTTCAGCTTCCGATGTCAAGCCGTAGGATAACATGCAATAAAACTTATAGATGCCTCTCTGCCTGCTTCTTCCTTTTTCTTCTCCAAGGAGTTGCTTTTCTAGGCTAGAGTAGAATGTGTTCTCGAACTGGTTGTCTAATGGCTCTACGCCTTCGATCTTTGCTCTTGCGGCAATCATCTTTTCCATGGCGTTCATTATGTCTGGTCCATCAGTTTGTTCCGCGTCTTTTGCATCGGCAAGGAAGGAAATAAAACCCTCAAGGTCGTATCCGTTTTGCATCACTGCCACCTCGTCAGATATACTAAATTCCATCATAATAGAACCTTCTTTTTCATAGAAGTCGCTCAAATTAAGGTTCCGCATGCCTGTCTGTTTCATGTAAGTGTCCAAGTCTTCTCCTAATTTAGAGTAGAAGAATGAATCTTTACCCTTGAGGAACTCTTCGAACCTTTCGTCATAGAACTCTAAATTCAGGTTGGCCTCGAACATAACACCCACTGAGCCGGCTCTATCCATCTTGACTTCATAAAAAAGCGATACGTCTCCCGTAGTTCGGTTGAATTCTGCGGCTTCTTCATCAGCCATTTGAGTGATTCTTTCGATTGGGTCCGCTGGTGGGTTCGATCTTACAGCCTCGAACGCTGCGTTGTGTAAGTCCATAAACAAATCATCGGACATGTCGTGCCCTGGTCCTCGGGCGAGCAGTTGTTTGTCTTGTAGCTCTGGTTCGAAGTCCTCTCCCATGCCCTCGATGTGAGACTGGATGGCTTTTGTAAGGTCATACTCTGCTTGTGCTTTGTTATCATAGTTCCACCACATTTCGAACTCTGGCTCACCTGGCCCTGAGAACTGCATAACGATCTGATGGTGAAGTGAGCCGGGGTCAATACCATCAAACTTGACCAAGACAAAAGCTTTTCCGTCGTTTTCTGTATAACTCTTGAAGTAGTTCTTCTTCTCTGTTCTCGTGATACACCATTGTTCGCCGCCTAGATAGCAAGACGCTTTGGTCGTTAAAGGACGTATCGCAGAGATGCCGTTGGCCTTATAAACGAACTCAGAGTTTTCATCTGCGTGCTTCTTTCCGCTGGCTGAGTAGAGTGCCTTCTTCAATGAGTTGAAATCATAGCCGTTTATGTCTTTGCCTGCTAGTTTTTCCTGGTATACCTTATTGACTTTTCTGTTCTGGTTTAGGTGAAATCTCAGTATCAACTCTAAAACTTCTCCGAAGTGTTCTTTCGGGTTAGTTCCTGCTGTCTTGTGGCCCATCTCCAAGGCCTTGGCTGCGAACAAAAGATACTTTCCAGAGTCCTTGTCTCCAAACTCTGCTCTTAGTGCGTCTAGCATTGCCTTTACTTCGCCTGCTTCGGCAGCAGTTGGTGCAGCTTTCATTGCGTCGGAGAGCCTACCCTCAAGAATGAGTTGTAGATTTGCGAGATACTGCTCTACGAGTGGGCTTGGCTTTCGCTTTAGTGGTTTTGCGACGTAATTACGCCATGTGTTGTTGAAGTTCATAGTGATGTTGAGACCTTTTTACTATAAATAGTATTTACCAAAACAATTGGATTAGGATTATAAGAATAGCGAGACTAAAACAAACCATAGTTTTGGGAGTAAACATTGACTCACCCAACAAGAACCACGTCAAGATAGGGAAAATAATTAGTCCAGCGGACGAGCCAATGAACCTAGCAGTCCAAGCAGAACCTGTCTCATCTACAATGAACTTCCAAGAATACCAGAACGCTACAGAGCATGGTGCACCTAATAAAAATGCTGTAATCCAGGGCTTGCCTGCCCACCATTCTGACATGTATTGAGAGTTCAACTGGAACCAGCCTATTATCTGACCCACGAATACTAAGAATATACCAATATATAAGTTCATTAGTGTGTCCAAAGCCCGGAGAGGGCGATGCTTGAGCGAAAAGCTGTCTCTACTGTTTTAGAAAGGTCGAGTACTAGTCTGAACTCTGGGCCGGGAAGATATAGAGTGTCTACATTGTGCTCTTCCACTTGGTCGAAATAATCATCGAATAGAAGTTGCAATGTTGCAGCAGCTCCCCTAAACTCTAACAGTGCTGTGTACTCTGCTTGAGAAAGCTTTATCATGCCTGAGTGGTAGTCTTTCATTAGAGATTCCAACCTGTACTTGGCTGGTTGCATTGCGCTGTCTATAACTCTTAATACATTTACTTTGACTGGGGTCGTCTTCTCATTCACTACAAATACTCCAACAGATCTGAATATCCACCTACCTTTTTAGTATAGCCTGTTTCCAGGTTATTTGCAAGGATAATCGGAACTGTTGATTGGTCGTGAAACTCTTT
>Ga0098055_1001239_pt1 | contig 14015 bp, 2 predicted proteins | sample 17_taG_FD_75107 | JGI IMG/M metagenome (GOLD analysis project Ga0098055, IMG submission 75107) | Marine viral communities from the Subarctic Pacific Ocean - 17_ETSP_OMZ_AT15314 metaG | ecosystem: Environmental > Aquatic > Marine > Oceanic | place: Pacific Ocean | collected 2015-01-18 | reverse complement strand
TAAGAACTTTCTTTCCTAAACCATTTAATATTTCTTTAGGAGACGAGTTTGATACTAGAGTATATTATTCAGAGAGTAAGATCAATGGAGAGCCGGCAGACTCATGGGCTACTTTCTTAAATAATAATTATAAAGATGTAGAGGGAGTTTATGGACCATTAAATAAATTAACCAGACTTCATGATACAATGTACTATTTACAAGATTCTGGATTTGGTTCATTAGCTGTAAATCCTACAGCTGTAGTACAAGCATCTGACGGATCTGCTTTACAATTAGGTACAGTTAGTTCAGGTGCAGGAGCCTTTATACAAAATTATCAATACATATCTACGCGATATGGCGCTATGCAACAATGGGCAGTAACAAATAGTGACTCTAATTTATACTTCTTTGATATACACCAAAGAAAGATGTTTAAATATGGAGCTGAAGGAACAGCTCCGTTATCAGATATAACTGGAATGCACTCTTATTTCTTATCTGAGTTAACAGGATCAGTTATGATTAGAGATAATCCAATACTAAAAGAAGGTGTAACCTGTACATATGATACCCAAAATAATGAAGTATTATATACATTCCATGATAAAGGTTTTAATGAAAGAAGTCAGATGGATATTATTCATTGGGATGTGGTAAATCCAACTTTTATAGCTCTTGTAATAAGAGAGTTTGGTTCTAAAAAATATTGTAATACATGTATGCATGCAGATTGTGAAGCATACCCATTTGGATCAGCAGGTACTGATGACTATTGGCCTGTTATTGATAATATTTATATTGAGAACTACGGTCCCTATCGAGGACTAATAATAGGTAGATTTGGATGTCCAGGATTACCTCTTCCAGTTCCAAATCCTAATGGTTATCAAATAGGAGATGTAGTTATATGGATGGCGTCAGGGTGGAATGATAATCCTTGGGGTACTCCTTGGAGTGATATAGCAGCTCTTACTAATCCTCAAACACTTGACTTTACTTGTCCTATTAATCATAACTCATTCACTGTTGGTTATAATGAATTGATTTCAGGATATACATCGTTCTATGATTTCAACCCAACAATATATGTTAATAGTGGATCCTACATTATTACAGGAAATTCAGAATCTGCTTGTGTAACTAATATAGATGATTATCATCGTAATAAATTATATTTACATAATGTAGGAAGATATGGAGAATTCTATGGTACACTATTCCAAAGTAAGGTAACATTAATAGCAAATACAGATTCTTCTTTAACGAAAGCATTTGATAATGTATCATACCATATGGAAAGTCTTTGGTTAGAAGACCCTCAGAAAATAGCTCTTGGACAAACAAATCCTTTACCGGTAGTAGGAAGACATGGAACTGTTGCAAATCCTGTTGATATTAGTCATGATACATTTGATACTATTAGGTTCTATACTGATTATCAAATGTCTGATTATGTTACATTAACTCCGGGGGATAATGTAAGAAAAAAAGAACGGGAATGGCAAATGACTATTCCAAGAAATATAATGGATGAGAATTTAGTGGATGCAGATATATTTAATGTATACAACTATAATCCATCTAGATTATTTAAAGATAGAATGAGAGATAAGTATCTATTTGTTGATTTAATTTATAATAATTATGATTCAAGTTTTGGAGATACTAGAAATATAAAGTTTATTTTACACTACTTTAAAACATTTTTTAGATTTTCTTATAGATAAATAGGATAATTGGAATATTTTTAATAGTTTTGTAAGTTTTAGAATATACGCTAATGGCAAATAAAAAAAAGAAAAGAAGTAATTCATATTGGATGAAGTTTGGAGGCGCTACTCGTAAGATGTACCGTGCTGGAGGAGATTGGACTGGGGGTAGAGAAGATATTACTGGTATGGGAATGACTCATTTAACAAACGGATCTGTAATTAGTCCATATAATCCACAATATATTCCAGGTGTACAACTAGGGGGCAGTGACGCTCCTGCTCCAAGTGGAGATTATGTATATGGAACTCCAGGTAAAAAAGAAATAAAGTTTTTTAAGAATGGAGGAAATCCAGGAAATGATATAACAAAAGATCCAACATTTAAGATGTGGTTCGGACGTAATGCCAATAGAGCAGATGTAATGCAAAGCTCAAGCGACCCAGCAAGTTTGAAAAAGTTATTTTTAAATGATATTAATTTCCCAGGCAATGAAGCTCCTATATTTTCAGGAGAGATAGATGGTTTTGGCAATGTAGATAAATCTAATAGATCTCCAGAAATAAGTTCTAAGTTATTAAATATAAATGAACCAAAAGAAAAACAGAAATTCTTTGATTATCGTAAATATGGAGGAATGCCTAAAGCTGCAAATGGATATTACAGCAGTAACAATCAAACTGATTATAGTGGTGTTAATGATAGAAATACTAATACAGGTACTCAAGTAGCCCAACCTGTAGGAGATAGTAATGCATTACAATATTTAGATTATTGGATTCCTGGATTAGGAACCGCAGCAGATTTTTTAGTAGATTTGTGGGGCTTTAAAGGAGAGCAAAAACAATTTATGGATAATAGTGCGGATGCAAACGAATCTCAATCTACATTAGATGTAATAGATCGTAAAAATGCTAATAAAGGAACTTTAGATTTAAGTACAAGAAAAGATGCATTAGGAGCAATGGTTAACTTCACACAAGTTGAACCAACCTTTGGTAATTATGTAGCACCAAGAGCTATGCAAACAATAGGAGCTGGTGTAGGAAGATATGCTATGAGTGAAGGCGCAGGAGCTTTAGGAGGCGGCGGTGGCGGCGGAGAAGTAGGAGATGTAATAAATCCAGCGGGTGAAGGTGTCGTAGTAGCTAAATTTGGAGGAGAGCAAGGACAGATGGAGAAAGCAGCTTTTGGTAGAGGAGGAGGAGCTTTGGGTATTGGCCCAGGTATGGCAGGAATGCCAGCAATGAATAGCAGAAATCCTTATGGACAAGGAGCATTGATGGCAGCTACAGGTATGGCAGGAGAACAAGCATTTGAAGCAGGAGGACCAGCCTCAGCTGAACAATATGAAGCTGAAGGTAATGAAGTTATTATGCATGAACCTGGTAATCAACCAGGTACTACAGGAGATATGGAGGCAATAGAAGGTAATGAAATGTTATCTAAACTTCACGGTAAGAGTCATGATGATGGGGGAGAAGTTGTTGAAGGTGATGGAGAACAATATGTATTCTCTGATAAATTAAAATCAGACAAATGGGGTAATATTACATTTGCAGATGCTGCAGAAAAGATAGCAAAGAATATTGCAAAGTATGAAAGTTCTTTAGAAGATGGAGATGAGATAACAAAATCGACAGCTGAAGCAATGATTCAAGCATGGCAAGTTAAATTAGAGGATCTAAGAGGAGAACAAGAACAAGCAAGACAAGAGAAGTTTATTGAGATGGTTAATAGCGGAGCTAGTAAAGATGAGCTTATGCAAAACTTCCCAGATCTAACAGAGCAGATGATGGCTGAAGAAGCAATGGCTGCACAAGGAGGTCAAGAAGAACAAATGCCACAGGATAATCCTATGGGTAATATTGATATGTCTCAGTTAAGCCCTGAAGATCAACAACTTATAGGTGCCAGATATGGCTTACCTCATATGGCGAATGGAGGAGATGGTGAATTTGATCCATTTGATTTTAATACTTATGCTTCTGGTTTAGACTCTGGAATGTTTGGAGAAAATATAGAATTTGATTTAGGTAGAAACTATACTCCTAATAATAGAGATTTATTAAATATATTAACAGAGAACTTTAATGAAGAAGGTGTAACATTTAATGACCAAACTTATTTAAATCCTAAAGAATTAAGAAGTGCTATATTAACAGATTATAATACACAAAGAGGTGCTCATATAGAAGACGCTACAGGCCTAAAAGGAAAACCAAGACGAGGTAGTTATAGAACAACAGTAGAAACAGAAAATGAAGAAACTGGAAATGTAGATACTAAAACTTTTATGAGTGATGAGGATAAAGCTGATTGGATAAAAGATGAAGCAGCATGGAAACTATATAATAGTGGTCTTGGTGTAGGATGGAATGAAGACTTTGGAGCTTCTTCTGGTTTATCTGAAAGAAAATATTTCAAACATTTTTATAATGACTTACTTGCTAAAGGAACTGATCCTGAATTAGCGGCTACATTACTTGAAAAAGAAAAAATGAAGAAAGCTAAACTAGATGCAGCTAATTTAGAAGTAGAAGCTCAAAAGAAAGAGCTGACTCCTGAAGAGAAAGCAGCAGCATTAATAGAAGAAAGACAGTCATGGAATAAGAATAAGAAACTATTAGGAGATATAGGAAACACAATGGTGAATATGGCTCCTACTATGTATAACTTTATGAAAGGAAATGAAGATGCTGAGGTTGAGCAATTCCAAGGAAATAAAAATGATGAAGAAATTCAACAGATTTTAGAAGGTCTTAGCAAAAAAGATATTAGCCAAGAGCTTGAACAAAACGAAGAGACCTTTAACAATCTTAAGTACTTAGCAAGAGATGCATCAGATGGATCAAGCGCTAATGCAATGAATACTTTATTAAGAGGAATGGTATTTAAACAAGATGCAGACGCAGCAGCTTATGAATCACAACATGAATCTAATCAGCAGAATAAAACACTTATGGCAGAATTCTTAAGTAAATCTGGAGACGCTGATAGAAAAGAAAGAATAAGAGTAGCAGGTATTAATTCTGAAAACAGAGCAGCAGTTGAAGCCTTTACAGCCAAAGGATGGGAAGGTTTATCTGGAGCTAATCAGTTAAGACAGAAGTTACAAAATCAAGTTAATCATGATGAGACTTTAAAAGGATTATTAGATGATATATATCCAGATGTACATAAGTATAAAACTGAAACTGGAGGGGTGGATTTAGAAGCTTTAATTAAAGCTCACCCTGAATTAGCAAAAGAACTCCAGGACTACTTTAAAAAAGCGAAATAAAATGGCAGTAAATAGATTTATGAAACCGGCTAATCAGCCACTATTAGATACACATGTACCTCTTCCGTTTAAGGAAATGTCTTTGGCTTATGCTACTAAACAAAAAGAGCATAATGATGCAGAAGAATTAGCAGCTAGCTTAGATGATGAGATCTTAAAGATCAAAGCTTCAAGCCCTGAACATGCTCATTACTTAACTCAGTACAGACAAGGGTTAACAACTGAGCTTAGTGATTTATATGATAAACATGAGGGTAGATATGCTGATATGGTACCAGTATTAAAGAAAATTAAGAATCGAACTGACCTAGAAATACTACAAGGTAACTTAGGTATTATTAAAAAGTCTACCAAACAAACAGAAAAACTTCAGAAAAAAATATCAGTTGCTAAAGAAAGCGGTGAGTATGATGATGATTTTAATCCTGTATTAGCTACTGAAGGTAATTGGCAAAACTGGTTTAGAACTGGTACAACTGGTTCGAATGATGATGGGTCATGGAATCTTACTGAAGATTCTCAAGGTATTTATGGTACTGAAGGTAGATTAAAATCATTTAGTTATACTGGATTACATCCTCATGTCGATGAACTTAAAGAGGCTAATGAGAATGTATTTAAATATGTTAAACCAGATATAGAGAAATTAGTTAGGGAATATGAAAGTGGTGCTAAGACTACTCTTGAAACAAAGAGAGTTACTTTAAGTAAGTTATATAATGCAGCTCATAAGAATAAATCATATTTAAGTGATGGATTTAAGAACGAGTTAGACTATGTTGTAGGTACTAGAATGGATGATGATCAGGTGATTTCTGCAGCTACGAATGCTATAAATAATATGATTGGTAGTGAAGAAGGTATACAGGGAATGTATGGATCAAAACCTAATGATGAACAGAAAGCACATATAGCTAAGATGTTAGAAGAAAGATCTAAAGCTATTGCATCATTAACACAAGACCAAAACGGAGATGCTGTCCCTGTATCATCCATGGCTTATGACCTTGCTAAAACAAATTATATAGGTGCTATGGGAGAGAAGTTTATGATGTCAGATGTAGTAGACGAATTAACTTGGGATCAATCTGCTCTAGAAAGAAAAAGGAAAAAAGGAAGAACACCAGCAACAGATTGGGTTCCAGTAATTGCAGGTACTACACCAGTAGTATCTTATGCTAAACCTTATACAATAAAAGATCCTAGCACATCAGTACAAGAAAGTGATCAGCCTTTAGCTAACTTTAATGATATAGTTGTTGATAGAAAATCAACTTATGAAACCGCTTTAAAAGAGTATGAGTTATTAAAAACACAAGGGACTATGGATGATGAGATGCATCAGTCTAAGCAAGATGAGATAGCCCGATTAAAGTACCAGTATCAAGCAGCTGCGTTCTCCCAAAAGAACTTAATACAAACTACTGCTCTTGGTATGAATATGAGAAGAATAAAAAATCATACACCAAATCAGCCAGATCTTATTGAATATGTGGTTAACGGGGAAAGAAAGACAGTATCTGTTAACTCGCCGATGTTCCGAAATGGTGGATTTAATGTAGTTGAATTTGATGAGAATGGTTTACCTACAAATATGGGTGCTTGGGATGGCCAAAAATCATTAACACAAGAACATCTAGGTTATGACTATAGCCAAGGATTCTTAGCTTACCTTAATAATCCACAAGGAGATTTAAGTAAGGCTCTTAATAGCAATGTACAAAACTTTGGTGCGGACGGATGGTATGGAGGTAGAAGTGCTAAATTACCTACATGGAATACTAGTATGAGCAAGAGTCTTGATACAGATGTGCGTGGAGCTATGCAATCTAATTTTATTAAAGACGACTTTAAATTCCAAACAAATGAAGGTACTTCAGTAAGTTTAAGTGAATTATTAGATAATAAAATTATTAAAGATGAAGTAGTAGAAGAGTTTATTATTGATGATGATTTACCTATTGTTTGGACGACTGTTCCTGATCCGTCTACTGGAAATTATAGAGGAATGATTAGTGTTCCTACTGATGGCTCGGAGGCAGGAGATAGAGCTACTATGACATTATATTTTGATGCTCCAGCGGAATTAAAACAATCTTGGTTAAGTTTAACTGAAGACTATGATGATCAAGGCCTTAAGTATACAAGAGCAACTACTCCAGTTGAAAAGATGGTGTTTAATAATAACTTTAATGCTCAAATGGATATACAATCAGCAGCAACAATTAATGGAGATGTTGCTCCAAGTATGTATCATGATGGTGATGGTAGAGTACTAGGAATGTATTACTTTAATCAGACTCCAGACGGAGATCCTATTGTAAATAGTGAATTCTTATTTAGACCTCAAGCTGGTTTAGTAGCATCTATAAATCCAGATGGATCTTATCAGTATACTACAGGAGATGAATTATATCCAACAGATATAGAAGCAAGTCAGTTATCACAACTAATTGCATTAAATGATCCTCAGTATTCTGGTTCATTAGAATTCTGGAAGAAACATATGTCAGAATCAATGCCTACAGGTAACTATCCTATTGCAATACAGAATGCTCCAGTGCCAGAAAGATCAGAAGCTAGAGAAGTTGATGTTACAGGAATGCCTTACTCAACTACATTAGCTACAGGACAAACATCTTATTCAGGAGATAGAGTACAACAGAATATGTTATGGGGTACTACGAATCATGGATTACTAGGAACAAATATTAAGTTTGCAAATCAAGTAGGTAGTGCTGAAATGGAGTATTCAGACAAGTCAGATGATGTAGTTAATAGTATAGCTAATGATTTTGAAACAACTTATAAAGATGTTCCAGTTACATTAACCGACGGCTCAACTACTAATTTATTAGCAGCAGTAACTAATGGAGATATTTCTCTTCAATGGGTTACTTCAGATGGTACTAATAGAGCTACTATTCCAATTAATAACTCGAATAGAACATATCAAGAGCAGCTTAATAAGTATACTAAATGGGTAGACGGAGGCAAGAAGGGTGACCCTATAGCAAATCCAAATGTAGGAGGTTTCCATGTAATGGGACAAGCTATAGATTTAAGCCAGACTAAAGGGAAGTATGATTTAATATTAGTAACAAGTGATAATATTAGTTCTATAGGAAATAATAGATCATCAAATGTTAATACGAAGAATACAGGAAATGGTAATGTAGATAAAACGAATGGGATTAGAGTATCTGAATTAAAATCAGATGGTAAATTACTTTATCCAAATTTCTTGAAAAATAGACTGACAGAAATATTTAATTCCTTATCTTCGCAGACGGGAGGAGATGATAATAGATTTGGAGGTGCGCCAATAAGACAATTCGATGCAGAATGGTGGCATTGGTCAGCAGGAGAATTTACAACAGAAACACCAGCGGTTTATCCGTCATGGTAAAAATATAGTAAGAAACTAAAATTAGTTTAAATGGGAGAACCTAAAAAAGGTTCATCATTGGATATAGCCAAGATGAACACTACATTAAATCCAATCACAGCTCTACCTAATAAAGAGCAGGGTCCACAACTAGATATTGAAAACATGGAGGCGGTTACGTATCCAGTAGATATTGAAAACTCATTAGATGTTATTCGATATACACAAGCAAACTCTAATCAACGTTTTCAAACCCCTACAGTATTTAGTACTGATTATAATAATATGCCCGATGTTAATTGGGATATAGAAGATATTGGAGGTATAGATGCCAGAAGAGCTAGACAACAAAGTGGTTGGGAGCAAACAGGTGCGATGATACTTGGTATGGTAGGAGAAGTGGGAGGTGGTATGATTGAAGCGTTTGGTTCACTAGCAGATCCTATTGGTATGATGGTTATGGGAAAAGACCCAAGAACTACAGACTTTGAAAATGGTATGACTGAGTTTGGTAAATGGATCAGAGAAGGTATGCGGGATGCGCTACCTGTTTATAGAGAGAATCCAGGAAAAGGTTTTGATTGGGGAGATGGAGCTTGGTGGGCTGAAAATGGAGTCTCCATTGCATCAACGTTATCTTTACTTCTTCCGGGCCAGATGGTAGCTAAGGGAGTTAAATATGGTGCTAAAGGCCTAAAATATTTAGCCGGTACAGGAAGAGCATCAAGAAGTGCTGCGGTAGCAAATTGGTCTTCTAAAGCTCAACGACTTATGACTGCTGGTAAAGGTACAGATTTTGTAAGAAACTCGTTAGCTATGGGTATTTCTATGAGACATATGGAAAACTTTAGAGAAGCAGGAGAAACTTACGATATATCTATGGCTAGAAATTTAGAGTATTTACAAGATCCTGAGAATTTTGAGAACTTTATGAATTCTAATAATGGTGAAGCTATTCTAAAAAAACTAGGAATAAGACCTGGAGACCCTGGAGCAAAGAATGCAATAGCTAGTCATGTAGCAGGACGAGCTGCAGCAAATTCATATAATATAAACTGGAGCAATGTTGGATTTGATATATTACAATCTGCATTATGGTTTGGACCTGTAAAGATGGGTACTAGAGGTACTAAAGGTTTATTCCGTAGACCTTCACGGAAAGTAACAAAGGCACAAAATGCTACATTAAAGAATGCTAAAGTACCTAAAACACGATTAGGTAAAGCATATAATTGGGCTAAACCTGCTGTCCCGTTTACAGCTTGGGCTTATAGTGAAGGTATAGAAGAGCAGATTAACTTTTTCGCTACACAAGAAGGTATTAGAACTGGAGATGTTATATTAGGTAATATAGGTATTGATAACCGTGACTTTATGCCAGGGTCTAACTGGGTTAATCGTATGAATGAGTATGCTAGTAGAGGAGACTTTTGGGCAGCGACTTTAATGGGAACATTAGGAGGTGGTATATTCCAGGGAGTAGCTCAGATAAAGAACCGTAAAGCTCAAGCCGCATTAGATAATGAAAGAATAAAAGAAATTGGAGGAAGAGCCGAGCTTATTGAGAAAGCTATGGAAAAGAGAAGGAAAGCTCTGGAACGAGGAGATGAGAAAGGAGTAGAAGAAGTAGATAAGATGATGGCTCTAGATCTAGCTTTACGATCTGCTCGAGCAGGTAACATGGAGATGTTGGAGCAAATGATGAATGATGAATCCTTTACTGACATGTTAGAGAAAGGGGGATTATCTAAGGAAGAAGCCGGAGCAAAGAAAGATGAATTAATAGATATTCTACAACAGACAGAAAAGAAATATTTAAAGTACTTTAATAGAGCAATGAGTTCTAAGTGGGGTACTGGAGTAGCATCTACTCTTACACAGCTAGACATGAGTGTTAGTATGTATGATAAGATGATTAAAGATATAGATACTCAAATTGAAAATAATATAAACGATGATGTTTATAATACTGAGCAGTTTAATATAGGGCCTAATACAAAACAAAGGTATGAACTTCAATCTAAGAAGAGAGCTTTACAAACTCAACTAACTCAATTTGAGAATGCTAGAGATCAAGCATTAGAGCGTGCAGCAGATGAATCAGCATCAAAGGAAGAGAAAGAAAAATCTAAAGCATTAGCTGAGAACTTCAATCAGTATATAAATCAATTAGAAAATGAGATAAATTCAAATGAAAAGCAGGAATCAGAATTAAAGAAAACTTCTCAAGAGACTTATGAAGATTCTTCTTATAGACAAGAAGAAGATTTTTTAAGTAAAGTAGATAAAGGAGATTTAGTATCTCTAACAAACAAGAAGCAGCTGTTCACTTGGAATAGAGATGCGGCTTGGAATCAATTACAAAAAATATTAAAAGAGGATTCATACTTTGCGAGTAAGCCAGAAGCTGAAATGATAAAGGATTTGGCTCTTGTTGGAAAAGAGAAAATAGCAAAGGAAGCTGAGAATAATGCTATTATAGATGATTTCAAAGCGCAGATTATGAAGAATCCTAACATGACTGAAAAGGAAGTAGCTGACTTTTTTGCTCAGTATCCAGATAATGAAGAGATTCAAGAATTCTATAGAAGTTTTATTGCAGAGTATGAAGCAGCTAAATCAGAAGCAGCTATTCAAGCAGCGGTAGATACTACAAGAGCAGACATAGCCAAGGCTAAAGCAGATGTCCGTGATATGGTTGATAGAAAGATTGAGAAACTTAAGAAGGAATTACTTAATCCTAAAATCAGTAGACGTGAAAGTGCAAGGCGTACTAGATTAGAACAAGAATGGAGAGAATCTCAAGGAAGATCAACGTTAAAGTTTTATGGAGACGCATCTAGTATAAACATGCCTATCTCTGAATTATTTGATGAAGTAACTCAGACCGTGGGTGTTGTATGGGGAGATAAAATAGGATCTATTTATAGAGATTCAGAAACTAATGAACTTATATTCCGTGAAGGAAGTACTCTTAATGAGTATATTGTTGATGAAAATCCTCAAGCACATGAATCACGATATAGAAATTCTTTAGGACAATTTACACAAGGTCCTACATTAGGATCTCTTAATATGTTACTCAAGAGAGATGATATACTAGGTATAGAAATTAAAGCGGATGGTAGAACATTCAATATCAAAGGAGAATACTTTAATAATTTAGCTGATCAACCAGCTGATGCTATTGAATATGATAAAGAAGGTAACGTTGTATCTGTTACACTGACTAAATGGAATGGAAAGAAAGTAACTTTTACTAATCCACTAGTTGCTTATGAAATTGCAGATGTTATAGAAACATTAGAAGCAGTTAAGAGAACGGCCTTTAATAACTTAATCGATAATGACTTTCTTATTATAGAACATAATGGAAAAGAATTTATAGTTGGTTATCAGACAGATATGTTTGATGGAGCTTTAGTAGTTAAGGATATAGATGGTGTAACTGTAGAAGGTAACGAAGCTGTAGCAGTTAGAAGAAAAGCTAATATTGAATTATCAAATGCTATACAACAAACAATTAATAATATTAAAAATAAATACAATGAAGCTAACTCAATTAAACCGCCTGCTGCCCCCAGACTTACAGAAGACACTTTTAGCGAAGGACAAATGGAGCAGAGTGAAGACCCTAAGAAAACTGAGGAAGGGATTACCGCTGAACTCAATGCAGAAAATAAAACGAATGGAGCCGAACCACACTCCACCCAATCTAAATCTGACTTAGAATTACAAGCAGAGATGCTTGAGATTATGGAGGAGGGCATGGAGGTAAACCAAGAACAAGTAGAAGAAATAACTAATGAAAATATTACCCTTGAAACGCCGGGTTCTAGAGATGCTGCAGAAGAAGTCAACGAAATTATCGAGGCTACTGAGAATCCGCAAACAGGAAAAACAGTCGAAGAAGAAACGGGATCTATAATTGTTGTACCCGGGGCTACTACAAAGACTAAGAGTGCATTAGAAAGTGCATATCCCGAATTCTTTCAACCACAAGTAATTAGTGTTGTTGGTCCTAATGGTAAATTTACACAAGCTAAAGATAAAAATGGAAACTTAATGGCTATGTGGGCTATGCCAGGATCTAAAGGCGCTTTTTATTTTAAAAACCTTAATGAATTATCTCCTGCTCAATTACAGATGTTAGAGGATGAGAATAATGAAAGAGTACAACTTGTATATTATAACCCACCATTACTAGTAAATGATAAACCTATCTGGGAAGGAGGAAAGATAGTGGAACAAGGAAAGATACAACCATGGGAAGGTTGGGATTATAAGGCTAGAACTACCAAAGGGGCACAACAAGTTTTAATTGTTAGCCCTGAAGCTATAAAAGAAAAAAACCTATTTGATTTTAAATTATTAAATAGTCCAGAACTAGGTGTTGGTACAAAGGTTATCTTAAGAGTAGAACCTGGATATAAATATTATCCATCACAAAACCCTAATGATATGGTAGTTACTGTAAGATTAGCATCTGACCATAACAAAGTCTTATCTGTATTAAGAAAAGCTGGCGGTACTATAAAGAGTACTGAATTAAGAACGCAGTTAGCTAAAGTATTATCAGGTGAAGCTTCGAATGATATTAAAGCTACTATAGCGGGGAAAACTCCTGGGTATGTTATTAATCTTAAGAAGAATGGTAAATCTATACAACGTCCTATCGACGGTGATATGATTATTGGAATTGGACAAGACGAAACAGTGCGTTATCACAATTCAGAAGTATCTGTAGTACCAACTTCATATATTGAACAAGGTAGGATTTATATAGCATTACCAGCTGCTAATGGCCAGATGGTTCCAGTAAGAGCGGAAACCTCTTTATTAACAGAAAACGCTATAAGTAAAGTAATAGAACTTATTAAAGCTCAAGATATAACTCCGAAAGCTAAAAGAGAATTAATAAATAAAATTGTATATGTACCAGTAGGAGCTAGACAAGACTCATCATTTAAACAGGCTCTAAGTAGACGTATATTAGCTATGGATAATCTAGTTGTTAAGATACCTATTCCTGGAACAGATCAAGTTATTGGTATACAGTATAATATGGAAGGCCTAGGAGATAAGATGAGAAATAACTTTGAGTTAGCTATGGAAGGTAAATCATTCTTATATAAAGAATATGATAGTAATGGAAATATAATATCTCATGAGTTAAAAAGAAGCCAAGAAGCTCAGTTTGGAAATATAGCAACTATTATTCAGAATTATTTAGCAACTAAAGTATTTAATGTTCAGAAACATTTAATTAATTCAAAAGAAGAATATTATTCTCCATTACAAGATGCTCCTTTTAAAGATTATAATTCATATTTATCTGCATTCAATATAGTTACAACGGATGTACCGGGAGGAACTTCTCAGAAGTTTCATCATGCTAAGATATATGTTGATGTACAAGAGGTATCTCCAAATAAAGAAATGCCAAACTTTTTAAATGAAGGTGTAGAAGTAATAGGAACTCCAGAGATCATTGTAGAAGCAGAGCAAGAAGAGTACAGAGAATCACTCAATCTTGGGGAAAATGTAGATATAATTAATCAAGAGCCTGAAGTACAGAAAGTTTCAGATATATTTGGAGACACATCTTCAGCACAACAAACTAGTGAAGTTAAAGTATCTTCTGAAAAG
>Ga0098055_1001232_pt1 | contig 14049 bp, 20 predicted proteins | sample 17_taG_FD_75107 | JGI IMG/M metagenome (GOLD analysis project Ga0098055, IMG submission 75107) | Marine viral communities from the Subarctic Pacific Ocean - 17_ETSP_OMZ_AT15314 metaG | ecosystem: Environmental > Aquatic > Marine > Oceanic | place: Pacific Ocean | collected 2015-01-18 | reverse complement strand
GGAAACACGTTGTCCCGACGTAAAGCTTTTGTAAGCTATTATAATAAACAACTAGTTTAAACAATTGACAGCCCATTACAGCCTATGGTAGAATGGTAATGACAGCTCTATGCGGCCCAGTTAAGGCGCGTAAGGAACGTAAGGTTTCGACAGTCACCCTAACACAGCCCTCGAACCTCCTGTTCGGACTAATGGCCCGCACTAGTGGGCTTCCCGTTCCAACCTAGTCCCAACATATCGTTCCAACATATCGTTCCAACAATAAGTTCCAACACAATCTCCAGCGGGTTCACATCACCCAATGTTCGGACCTTGAGCCCGGGCATAGCTGAATTACCCTTTCTCTTTGGTATACGTTTTACCTCCGCCTAGAGCAAACCTAATAAACTCGCGAGTATGACAGCACCTGTCATTTTGCCCTTTGTTAACAATTGGTCCCAACAAAAGGTTCCAAAGCCTTTTAAACATTCTTTACAAGCTGTTTGTAATTGCTATAGCAGGGGTACCCCCCTCCCCCACGGCCCCTACCGGACAGCCTGTAGGTCCCTACATATGGGGTCGATGGGCGCCTAATACATTCCCGCGAAATACACACCGCCAGATTTTGGAGATTTCGACTTTTCGTTCCAACATCTCGTTCGGACCTTTGTTATGACCCTAGTCCCAACACTCCGTTCGGACATAGCTGTGATAAGGGTTTTTTAAACAACACCACACCCTTTGCTTACGTTTGTATAAAATAAAAATACCGCAAAACAAATTGCGAGATTATGACTTTGTGAAAAAATAACCGTAAATGTAATGTAAGGGCATAGCTCTATTTTAAACAAGCTGGATTACCCTTCTTTCTCCTTGTCAATCTACCCCTCGTGCGTTATGTTATAAATGAAACTATTTATTATGAATTCAGCGATTAGCTTATAGGAGATCGTTATGAAAATCACCAAAGCACAACTAAAGCAGATTATCAAGGAAGAAGTCGAAAAGATTATGGAAGATGGCCACGACGATAAGCCATCTGCTATCCGTAAGCTTAAGACCTCTATGGAAGATGCACATCAAATGCTCGTTGCCCTTGAAGCTCACCAAGGTGATCTGCCTGCTTGGTGGATGAGCAAGCTTACAAAGGCTTCTGATTACCTTAATAGCGCTCGTGATTACTTCCTTGTTTCAGGGGACGTAATGCAAGAAGGTATTATGGATAAGATGCTTGGTACCAAGAAAGAAGAGCTTCTTATGAGCGATAAGATTGCCGCTGTTCGTAGAATGTTTCTTGACGTTGGTGATGATCTCGATAAGGACGATAAGCTCAATAATGCGATGGAAGCCTTGGACGCTCTCAAGCTCAAGGATGAAGTTGGCGAAGAAGGCTCCATTGGAAAAAGACTTTGGGACGCATCTTCTAATCTTTATCAAGCCTTCAACGATTTGAATGCACTCTTGAGGGAAGCCGAGATTATGGCCTTGCGTGACGAGGATAAAGAACAATAAAGATCCCGTCATAGTGGGCAATATCGAAAATAAAAAAATAGGCGTCGCGTGAGTCTTGCGAATAATAAACGATTGACTTGCAAGCCCTATTCTCCCCCTAGTCCCCTGTCGAGGCTCACACGGTCCTCACAGGGGCTCACATATTTTGGCCTATTTGTACCCCTCCTGCCTTGCGTGAGAACGTCTGGCAGGTTATGTATATAGCATACTATTTATTGTATTGAACTATTGGATGCACAATGAGACTCCTGCTTGAGAACTGGAAGAAGTATCTGGATGAGAACATCTTCTATGTTAGCATCGAAAAGCTTTTGCCCACTGAAGAGCTGGGTCACGGAAAAGATCACGATTGCCCAAGCAAGACCTGTGACGATATTATCCAACAAAAGATGGATTCTATGAAAGCTGGTGATATTAAGCCTATTGAAGTGTGCAACCAGAAGCCTGTTAACCCTTATAGGCTTCAGGGGCAGCCTTCAGCGCCCAAGACAGGTATGTCAGAGCCATTTTACTACGTCTTGGACGGCCACCACAGACTAGAAGCCGCAAAGAGGCTTGGATTGGCCAAGATGCCTGTTTATTTGACACCAAAGGAAACAAAATGAAACTCCTACTTGAAAACTGGAAGAAGTTTTTGAATGAAGAAAAAGAGTTCAAACAAGTTGATGACTATTACGAAATAGGAGTCTCCAAGTCTGAATACCATCCAGCGTGGGATTATGAACCTAATGAGAGCCCTAGTCTTCTATCACAGGAGGCTTACGAAATGGCTTTTGATGCTGCTCAAGAACTTTCAAATAAACTTGGTTTAGGTCAAATAGCCTTATACTATGTTCAGGGAGAAAGTTTTGATAATCATCTTGCTCGTTACATCAATGGAACTTATAAGTCACCGGTAATAGTTTTGTCTGATAAGGTGGAGCAACAAGAAGAAGCCAAAATAACCCTGTTTCACGAACTGGGACACGCTTATGTAGAATCTATTGGTTTGGAGATTGATGAAGAAGCAGAGGAGGATTTGGTGGAAGAGTTCGCACGACGCTACATACAAGATCCAGAATCAGGCTTGAACTACTTGAAGAACTTTGAAGGAGAAACAAAATGAAACTCCTACTTGAAAATTGGTTGAACTACCTAAACGAAGATGCAGGTGCTTCTATCCCTTGGCTTAAAGATCTAGAGGCCCTAGACGACCCGGCACTCACAGATGTAAGAAAAGCCTTCCCAGAGTGGGAGGTCTTGGGAGCCGGCTCTTATCGTGGCGTTATGGCCCCCAAGGGCGAGACTGATTATATTATCAAGATTGTCCACGACAAGAGGGATGTTGAGCAAAACAAGGGCGAATATGAAGTTTCAAGAGACTTTCCTTCCCTATTCCCCAGAGTATATGCACATCACCCTAACTTCAACTGGATTATTGCTGATCAGGTTGATGTAATTGACAGATTGAACACTAAATTCTTCCAAGCTTTCAAGGCTGCCTTCCCAAAGGTCACTGATTATGCTATGGAAGTTGGTGTAGAAAACCCTATGTTTGTTTATTACGCTCTTCTCAGCGCTGCTGCTATCGGTTCAGATCCAGATTTGATCGCTGGTCTTGACACAATGCAGCAGATGATCGTTAAAAAGATTGGAATGGATAAGATCAGTAAGATTAGAGAGTTTGGCCTTAAGAATTCCGAGCCTTTCCAGAACTTTGCTAGTGCAATTGCAAAGTACGATATGAACATTTCGGATCTTACAGTAGGAAATATCGGAATTAATAGCGATGGTAAGTGGATTATCATCGACGCAGCCATCTAGGGAGCATCAAAATGCCATTTCATAATGAATTCAGAGAGTGGGCTTCGCTGCAGGAGGCCCTTGAATTGCTCGAAGAGGGCGTCGAGAACCTTGGAATCCCCGAAGAGTCTCTTAAATATGTCGAGGGCCTAGGCGCTTTGGACGACCTGCCGAAGAAAGAGAAGGCTTGGCTGCTCAGTTTGGCCACTAAACTGGCATTTATTTCCACTCCAGTGCTAAATGGCGAAGTAAAAATCCCTTTTTTCCTTGGCGTCGACGGTATGTTGAAGACGCTTGTTCGAGGGGACATCATTGACGCCTCACAATCATACAATATTCGTAGTATGGTCGCCGACCAAATCCTAGAGCTTACATCTGGCTCTGGCGCAACAGCAGGAATTGTTGGCCTTAAGGCTATCAAGCGGCTCGCAAAGTCCATCAAAGGAATTATGGGTAAGGTTGTGCCCCGCGAGGTGGGATTTGATGTGAAATCAGTGCCTTTTTATGGCCAAGCCCTCGAAAGATGGGATCAAAAAATTGAACAAATGATTGGAATGAACTTGCTAGCTGCTCTTTCTAGGCTAACTCTTACCAATCAGGTGCTCCAATCCGACCACCGTGTTCTACCTATGCTAGCAAAAGCGTTGGCAGAGCCTATTTCGAGCGTAAAAACAACTGAAGATGTCGAAAAATTCGAAGAAATTGCAGCAGAAGCCTCTACAAAGGCGCTGAACCAGATCAAAAAGAAAGAAAGAGGCGAAACTGTCATTAAAAACCCTGATGGTTCATACTGGCAGGACCTCAAAACCACTTCTTGCCCTATTGAAGCTGCTCGTATGTCGCATTGCGGAAAAGAAGACGACCCAGAAGACGGAGTTTCACTTTATTCTCTCCGTATTAAGGGCGAAGATGACGAAAATTCAAAGTCTTTGGTCACGATTTCATTCAATAAGGGAACGAAGACGGTTTACCAAATCAAAGGATACAGAATTATTGACGGTGCGAAGATGGGTAACCACGCTCCACCGGAAACTTTTGAATTTCAAGGCAAGGAATACAACCTTTGGGACAATATTGTTAACTTTTTTAAGAAAATGGGTGTCGAATACAACCTTGAAGCTGGTGCCTACTCACAGTATGGCAGCGCTTTTGAAGAGATGACCAATTACATCGATAGCTTGACCGGCGTCGTAACTGGTAAGAGACCAGAAACTGACCTACAGTCTATGTTTGCTAACGACGAAGAGCGCTTTGGACCCGGAAACATCAATGAATCAACACAAGACTTGCTTCGATTGGCCGGGATAACAAGAAAACATTAAAAACTTCTTGTAAAGTTTCGTAAAACTAGTTATATTTGTATGAAATGGAGCTAATGTTATGCGTAGACTTATGGAAAGCTGGGGTCGCTTCGTAAATGAAGCCGCAGACAGCGGTTTGACTTCTGTAGAGATCACAGAAATGGTAAAAAGTGGTATTCTTGAGCTCGTCAGCGGCCAACTTGACGGCCCTGCACTCGAAGATGCCTTTCTTAAGTTCCGTGCGAACCTAATTGGTGAGCGAATCACTGCTGAAGAGTTCTCTGCGGCTTGCGACGACGCTATGAAGATGATTTCTATCTCAGCCGTCCCTAATAACCTTGACGGAAAGCTTGAGCGTATCGCAGATGTATGCCAACAGTTCTCTGAAGAGGGTCCAGTTGAAGAGATGAACTACCGCCAAGAGCCTGAATTGCCTAATGTTGGCAATGATATGAATAAATTGTATTCTTTGGCCGCTGAACTGGCTGAAGTTGACCTCGCAACAGTTATGAAGGTCGACAATTCTATCCAAGAAGCCTTTGCAGAGCTTCAGGAGGCCGGTGAGCTTATGGATTACACCAGTCCCGAGGCACTTATGCACGCTGCGTCTATGATGGGCGAGATTCAGGAAGAAGAGAAGTGAAAAAGCTTCTTGAAAACTGGAACAGTTTTGTATCAGAAGCAAATGAGCAGGAAGAACTTGTAGAATACGTTGTTCCTGTTGGCTATTCGCTCGAAAGATGGCAAGCAAAGCGCAAGGAAGACAAGATTACCAACGCTGATTGGCATAAAGATCACCCTGAAGCCCGTTGGAAAGTCGTACACGGCCACAAGAAGGGCGAGATCGGCGATCCTGTCAACGATAAGGCAAAGAATATGTCTTACGAAGATGCAAACAAAATGCACTCTGCTATTGCAATTAGTCAGGGCGCATAACTATTTATTTTGTAGCAAATTAGGGGTCCTCTTATGAATGTCCGAAGCCTAGGCGACAAACTAGCGCGTGCTGTTGTGGCGGAACTATCCAAATCACGCCCTCTCAGCGGAGAAAAGACGCAGAAACTAAAGAAGTTTGTTCAAGAAGAGATGGTTCAGGCCATCCTCGGAAAGATTGAGAGCCTTCGAAGCCTAAAGGAAAATAAAATGAAGATCACAAAGACACAACTTAAGAATATTATTGCCGAAGAGATCAATCGTGCCCTCAATGAAGGCCGTGGCTTCGAGGAGCGCCGTGACAACGCTCTCTACTATGCTTATGCGTCTACACAAAGGGGCGTGTACCCAGAGAAGGTAGCTGACTTGTTCGATATGGCTCTCGACAAGGCCATCGAAGCCGGTGGTGTCTCTAGCGAGACCGAGGAGAGTCGTGATGTCTTTATTGACATTGAAGATGAGATTAAGAAGGCCGAGGGCGTTGGTAGAGAAAATATTGCAAAAGTTCTTATGGCCCTTAATACTCTTGACGGTATGTCTGTCGATCAGCTAAAAGCAATTCCTCGTAGTGACGAGGCTGCAAAGGCTGCCGAGAAGAGGGCACAGCCTGAAATCAAGCGCAAGCGCGCAGTACAGGCCAAGAGATCAATTAGGGACATTATGGGTAAGCTTGATGAAGGTATGGATATTATGTCAATGATGTCGATGCCACTAGATCAAGTCGCTGGTATGCTAGATGTAGCCCCAGCTGTACTCGCAGGCGTTCTCGCTACTCTCGCAGGTAAGAGCGGTGGCCTTCCAAATATGGAAAACGCTGAAGAGAAAGAAACTGAAGACGTAATGGAGATCCCCCGCATCAAGCGAGGCTGATCGAGAAGGTTAAAATGTCTAATTTGCTTATGAAAGTAATCGCTTGGCGATTGCTTTCTTTTTTGGTATCTATGATTATCAACTGTATTCTATTTGGCGACGTGGCTAGATCTCTCTGGATCACAGCTATCGTTATGGGTATCTTTACAGTTTTGCATTATATTTTTGAAGTAACTTGGAGTAAGTTCTTCTCAAATGTTGGGGATTAAAATGAACTACTTTCGTCATCTTGAAGATGTAAATGAATCATACGTAGAGCACTTCTATCACGCTATGTGCATCTCTTTGTTTCTGCTTAAGTTATCCTTTATTTGTGCGCTGCACGCACTTCATCCAGACGTGTTTGAGAAAGGAGTATCCAACAGGTTGGGGCAACTCGATAAGCTAATCTATCGAAAGTAGACTATTTATTACGAGGTAAATAATTATGTCTTCTGATTTCAAATATTCTATGGGCTTGAATCACGCTGGTGCTTATCAGGTTAGTGGTGTGCCTTTTGTTACCGGCAATCTAACAGCGCCGGCATCAGGTTCCGAGCCGTTTAAGATTGAATTCCCTTCTGTAACTCGCTGGTTTACAATTACTTCCGAAGCTAATCAACACATCCGATTTGGTTTTTCTGCTAATGGCGTCAAGAACGGCAGCCACAATTACTTCATTACACACGAAGATAATCACCCTATGCAGAACGGCCCTTACGAAATGAAGATCACAGAGCTGTATATCTTGAGCGATAACGGCAACGCCCATACAGGCGTATATGTGATGGCAGGCTTGACAGGTCTTCCGGTAAGTCGTGTTAATAACATTTCGCCTTCTGGTTCAAACTGGTCCGGCTCACTCGGCGTTGGCTAAAGCATAAATTCAGTTGACAGTTGTTTAAAATATGTTATATTGTCTCTATTGAGAGGCAACTATGGCAGTTTTTCTATTCGACATCGACAATACAATTACTCCTCCTCGGCAACGTATGACCGAGGAGTTTCTTGAGTTTTTCTTGCCGTTCTGTATTGAAAACAAAGTTTATCTTTGCACCGGCTCTGACTGGCCAAAGGTCACCGAGCAGGTGCCAACAGAGATTCTAGAAATCGTCGAAGGCGTATTTACCTGTTCTGGTAATGCCCTTTGGCGCGATATGCACGAGCAAGAGAGCTGGAGGAATGACTGGCAGGTGCCGGCAGAAGTTCTTACAGAGCTTATCAAGTTCTCTAGCAGTACAAAGTCTCCTCACGTTACGGGACGTCACCTTGAAACTCGTGTTGGGATGGTGAACTTCAGCACTATCGGAAGAAACTGTACTCAAGAGCAGCGTGAAGAGTATGAAGAGTGGGATAATGAGGTTGGTGAGCGTCGACATATTGTCGATGTATTGTCAGTGAAGTTCCCAGATCTCGATTTTAATATTGGCGGACAGATTAGCATCGACATCCACCCAAAGGGCAACGACAAATCCAGAGCAGTTCTTCTAGCAACTGCTTGGGAGCAAGACGAGATTCTTTTCTTTGGTGACAGATTGATGCCCGGTGGCAATGATTGGGCTGTCACAAAGGTCCTAAAGGAACAAAATTGTGTAAAGGTCGATAGTTGGCAAGATACTTTGAGTTTTTTGTCTAGAATTTAACTATTTATAACGTAACCAAAAGTGAGGATGATTATGCAGATCACAGAAAGCAAGCTACGCTCTATTATTATGGAAGAGTATGGCAGAGCATCACGCGACCTTAAGATGGAAGCTGAAAAGGCTCGTATGAAAGATTCTGGTAAGGAAGTACACGTAGTTGCTGCAGATGGTCCCGGCGATCAAGCGGTTATCGACAGAGACGGTGATGGCCCAGCCAAGCCAGAGATGGTCGATGAGAAGGATGTCGAAATCCTAAAAGAGGATGTAGACGTTCTTGAGGCCGCACACAGCGCACTTGTTGGCCTAATTAGCAACATCGAGAAGTCAGACTTTACACACAACAGCAACAAGCAAATTGCTCTCAGAGCGCTTGATATTGCTATGCAGACTCTCGGCACAGATATGCTAGGCGACAAGTTCGAAGACAAGATGTGAGGCTGACTATGAAGCCAGAAGAACTAGAAGAGCTAAACCTTCTTGACGAGAAGAAGAAAAAGAAGCAACAAAAGGGCAAGAAAAGAGCTCGTAAGGTTGCATCTCGTAAAAAGAAGAAGAAGGATGACCGTTGTACACGCATTGCTAAGCGAAAGTATGACGTCTGGCCTTCTGCGTATGCTTCTGGCGCTGTAGTTCAGTGTCGTCGTGGCAAGATTTGGAAGGGCCTCAAGGAAGAACAAGAAGGCCCTCTAGTGGCTGCAGAGGCAGTTATCCTAGATACTTTGAAGGTCGAGGGCGGCGCTGCCGGATTGGAGCCTCTAGAGAAGGCTGTTGAAGCCATAGAACTACCAGAGGATTTTAACCTAGTGGAGTTCCTTAAGTCTCTTGACTCTGTGGGACAGCACGAAGACGGCGACTATTACGCCGTTCAGGGACTAGAGCAAAACGTCAAAGAAAACACTGAGTATCAAGATCTTGTTATGCGGTTGGTTCTAGAAAAGCTAGAAACTATGCTAAAAGAAGACGACGACGAAGGTCTTGATAGGTGGTTTAAGCGCAAGGGGCCTCGCGGTAAGACCGGTGGATGGGTTGATTGTAATACCTGTCGGAAAAATAAAAAGACCGGTCGCACGGAGTGCAAGCAGTGCGGACGTGAAAAGGGAGAGAAGCGAGCGAAGTATCCTTCCTGCCGCCCTACGCCGGGTGCTTGCAAAGATAAGGGCAAAGGCACATCTTGGGGTAAAAAGTCCGCAAAGCGATCCAAGCGCAAAAAGAAGATGAAGGAAGCAAGAGACCAAGTTATTTCTATGCTACAAGAGCGCGTCTTTTTGCCCGGACTAAAAGAGCACGTTCAGAAAGGTATTCCAGTACACGAGAATTTCTATCGGGTTGGATCACCTTGTTTCTTTAATATGTTCAAGCAAGCTAGAGACGCCCACAAAGCGGGTCTCTACAACACGGACAATGAAGATGAGCTCTACTACCTAAATGAGACCAACATTGGCGAGAAGGGCCTTTATGAGGGCGAGGAGGTTTATCTAGACTTCCCTTTCCTCAACGAAGCAGAATACCAAGGCAAAAAGGTTGAGCTTGGCAAGCCTAAGCGCGGTGGTTCCAAGAAGTTCTATGTTTACGTTAAGGACGGCGACAAAGTAAAGAAGGTCTCTTTCGGATCACCTGATATGCCGCTTCGTATTAGCAACGATAAAGCTAGGGCTTCTTTTGTGGCGCGTCACAATTGCAAGGAAAAGAAGCCAAGGACCTCCGCAGGCTACTGGTCTTGTAGAATTGGACGCTACCCACATCTTACTGGTGCCAAGAAGAAGTACACTTGGTGGTAAGATGGAAAAGTTTCCTTTTGAAGAGATTGCCCTAGAGAACAACCTCAAGCTTCGAACGTTTTCACCAGATGTGGATACTGAAGAGTTGGTGTGGCACCGTGACCGTGAAGACCGAAAGGTTTTCATTGTTGAGTCTGGTGGTTGGCAATTGCAAATGGATAATGAAATTCCACAATTGTTGGAGAACACAGCTACTTATAGTATACCTGCAAGGGTCTTTCACCGTGTAATCAAGGGTGAGGGAACTTTGATTGCCTTAATTGAAGAAAAGCCTTTTGGAGAAAACAAATGATCAAGATTATTATTGGCAAAGTAATGGATATGGTCTGCCCAAAGGCTACACAAGACCTTGAGCTGAATACTAAGAACAGGAACGCAGCAATCAAGGAAGACTATATTCAGTATGGGCCATTAAACCTAAGCGATGAAGATTACTGGGATAGAGCAGCCGAACACTGGAACACTACACCAGAGGTTGCCAAAGAGTCAAAGTGCTCCAACTGTGTGGCATTTGACATCTCTCCTAGAATGTTGAAGTGTATGCCGGGACCAACTTCGGAACCCATTGAGGACGAAGACGGCTACCTAGGCTACTGCTATATGCACCATTTTAAGTGCCATTCAGCAAGAACTTGCTACACTTGGGCCGCAGGCGGCCCCATCAAGAGTGATGAAGTTTCTATGGAATGGCAAAAGAAGAGTGAATAATGAAAAGATATGAACTACTTGCTACTCCTAATAGCAGCGCAGAGAAAATTAACGAAAACAGGGAAGCTTCTCCGACAGAGTATTACCCTACTCAGGCTTTAAGTCAGGCCAAGTACAAGTTCTATGAGAACACTATGATGCAGATTGGACGTCTTGTGTCACAGATGGCGAAGGAAGCACAGGCATCTGGCTTGCGAGGCGATGATGTTGATTACCTTCTCGATGACACTTTTCCACGGTTAGAGGACGCCGTTGCTTACGCAAAGAGCGTTGTTGAAGTTTTAAGGAACAAAAAGGAAGATGAAGACTAACAAAATCTTTGGTAAAAGATCTGACCTTAAGGTTGGTGACCTAGTTTGGTGGACTGATTTGGACAATATCCGCCACAAGAACTATGGTGTTATCAAAGAGTTTGAATTGGTTTCGAAAGGTGGAAGGTTTGTTTGGATGGCCATAGTATTTCAGGTCGAAAAAATGAAATACCATACTTTTTTAACTTCTATTTTGCACAAAGAAGACAAACAGGATAAATTAGATATTAGGGCGAACACTTATGCAATGTAAGATCAAAAACTATACAAAGTATGATATGTCTGATGTCATTGACATTTTGAAGAAGTTCATCCCATATGCTAAAAAGAAGATGGGCTTCGATAAGCCGGTCGATGTTGATCTTGTGTCCGACCCAGAGAACGGCGTCGACCCTCTCGGAAAGACAGCATATTATGTTCCTGATGAGATGAAGGTTGTTATTTATACTGATAATCGACATCCAAAAGATATTCTTCGTTCGGTTTCACACGAACTTATGCACCACGCACAAAACTGCCGTGGGGATTTCGACAAGATTTCTACTCCTATGACTCTAGGATATGCCCAAGAAGATCCACATCTCCGTAATATGGAGAAGGAAGCATACGAAGCTGCGTATATCTTTAGAGACTTCACAGACCAGCACTTTGGCGAAGGCTACCAAAAGAAAGAACTCAACGAATGGAAGACCGAAACTTTGTTTGATCGACTAAATAGTAAGTGGGCAACAGGTGCCGAAATCGAATTCATCGTTGAGAACAATCTACAAAAGGTCAGCCCTATTGGTAGTCAACGAAGAGTTATTTACGAGAGACTAAAGAATGCCAAGTAACAGTACGGGAACTATTACATCGGTTGTCGATGCAAATATGGTCATCTTTAGAGGTGGCTGTACTATTGGCGGTTTCGATTGTTGGACGGATGCCAAGAATGGTGTGGATGGCTCGGGTGCTATTACCCTTAATACGACTGCACAGTCGCAAGCTCGCGGTATTGGTGTCGACGATGACCCTAACGGCAACTATGTACAGATTCGTAGATCTTACTTTGTTTTCGACACAAGTGCGATTACAACTGCCAGTGTTGTAACTGGTGCAGAGTATTCTTTCTTCATTCCAGCTGGCACTGTTACGGCTGGTGGTGTGTACAAGCTTGTTAAGCTTTCCGATAACACTACCGGCAGCTACAATGGCGGTAGCCCAGTAGCATTTAGTTCAGATGACTTTAACGCTTTTGACGGCGTGTCAACACCCACTGATAGCTTTGCTGGGCAGTCAACCGACTATAGCGATGCTTTTACGGGCCTTACTGCGGCTACTTACAATTCCGTAACCCTCACACAAAATGCGCTTGACGATATGGTGGCAAACGACGAAATTAAGTTTGCTATGATCGAATACACATATGACTACACTGACAACAACCCTCGGGATGCTGGGTTGGATGGGTTTATGACAGTTGGTACTTTCTATAGTGAATCAACAGACGCCAATAAACGCCCAAAGATTGACTATTCGCTCTTTACTCCTGATACACAGGGCACTGACGACGTGTCTACTTTTGCGTATGCTCTCTCTAATGGCCGGTCTTTAGCGTTTGGTGAAGGAGAAACATTTAGTCCTTTTAGCGACGCAAGTTACACATCCCCTGATTTTACAGAGCACACTAATGTTGTTGTGTTTGACAGTAGTGATACTGCGACCGGTCGAGGTAGTTTTACCGTAACTCGCTCCGGCAGTTATATGGCCGTATTTGTGGCTAGAGTAGGTTCAAACGATGCTGAAAGAAACGTCGTCACATCTAGAATCAAGCTAAACAGTACTCCCCAAATTACAGCACAGTTTGGCGTAGATTCGAGTTTAGGGCAGGTCGAGAGAACTTCCCACGCAGTCCTAAAAGACTTGGCAGCCGATGATGTAATTACTTTTGACCTATCGGTCACCGGAGATCTTCAAAGCGATGCAATCACTTCAAGGGCCGGCACTGCAGCCTTCATTTATTACCTCGACGAAGGCTTTGGAAACTTGCACATTACTGCCGAGACTACGCCGGCATCTACAGCAGAATACAACCCGTTTGACGCTACAACTGCTCCGGGTAGTGGTGCCACAATTGTAAAAACATACGACGACGGAGGCAGGGTTGTTGAAGCACCAAGTGCAAATTCTGGCTCACTCAAGGTATCACAGACGTCAAGAGCGTTCACTGTTGCTAACTTGTACTCAACATCAGCTGAGGTTAGCGACCACTCTGTCGACAATTATGTAAAAAAGAATGGCACTCCTTTGAGTTACCAAAGAGTAAGACTAGATCTGCAGCAGGACAGTGTTGAATCAACTCTTGTAGCGATGGATGAGCACAGCACCAATGATACCTTCTTTACTACTATGGATGGCGTGCTATCAAACGACATTAAGACCTCGGCTGGATCTAGTTTCAGCGTTATCGAAGTCCCTTCTGTCGCTAACTTTGCTAGTGTGGGTCTATTAAATAATACTGATCAAGTTACAGCGCTCAACGTGCTCAATCCGTTTGATGAAGATTACTCAAGTACTTGGGGAGTCAACGCTGCTAGCTCAAGCGTTATGTATGATTCTGGTTCCGGGCGGTTTTACCTTGGGAGAGATGGTAACTACGCGATGGTTCTATCGGCACTTTATAACGTTGGCGGCGATACCGAAGTTGGCTTGAGTGTAAGAAAGAACGGAACTTCTGTATATACGTTCGACCAGACTTTCGATTCCGATACCGACCCACAAGAACAAACAAATATCATTTTGTTCAACAGCGCTTCAGGTGGAGACTACATTGATGTGTTTACCTCTGCTTCTGCAGCTGATCACTTCTTGCGGGCTGGTACATCCGTATTTATGTTCGAGCTTACGGGAACTTTGTATGTCCCGCCACCGCCGCCGACACCACCTAGCGAGGCCGTAACTGGATCTTTTTATTCACCAGAGTACGTAATTAATACTTATGCCGATCTGTCAGCACAGTACGATAAAGCAGTAGCTCAGGTGCCATTTGCGCTAGGTACACCCGGACCCGGAAGATTGAGACTTCTATCAAAGGCACCAGTAATTTCCACTGGGAATAAAAAGAACTAATTATTAAATATAGGAGGGGATTATGAACCCAAGAAGAAGACGTGAACTCCGACGCCAGCGTGCAGAAGCTGCGGCTGCAAAGATCGAAGTTGCACCAGTAGTTGAAGCACCAGTTGTCGAGGCGCCAGTTGTCGAGGCTCCTGTT
>Ga0098055_1001229_pt1 | contig 14080 bp, 10 predicted proteins | sample 17_taG_FD_75107 | JGI IMG/M metagenome (GOLD analysis project Ga0098055, IMG submission 75107) | Marine viral communities from the Subarctic Pacific Ocean - 17_ETSP_OMZ_AT15314 metaG | ecosystem: Environmental > Aquatic > Marine > Oceanic | place: Pacific Ocean | collected 2015-01-18 | reverse complement strand
TCCCTTATAGTCTTTGTAGTTTTTTCAAACAATTTCTTTTTACTATAAAGATTCTTATCTTCTATGTTTACTTCAGAATCTTCTTGATGTTGAAAGGTATCAATAACTAGTGCTTTTGCTATAGCTCCCAATATTGCTTTTTGTTCAGAAGTTGCTTTAGGAAAACCCATATACTCAGCTATTATTCTACCTATCCTACCGTCATCTGACACAGAAACCATAAGGTCTTCATTTTTTTCTTCTATAGCTTGTCCAGTTGTTATGTTTCTTATATTAGGATCATCGCTGTTTCTTCTTTTCTCTTCAAACTCTTGAAGTCTATTTCTAAAATGAGAAAGAGTTGAAAGAAAAAGGATGTCAGACCAAGCCACACCTAAGTCAACACCTTTTTGTCTAGCTGATTCTGCTACTGCCGAATAGCTAAGCATAAAACTATAGATCGCTTCTTGTGCTCTAGTTCTAGTATATTCAGGATTATTTTTTATAATCTTATCTACAAATATATCCATACCTTGAGGGCTTAAACGACCAAGAGTCTTAAGAAAATTCCCATGAACCTTCGCTGTCATTTGTGACAACTCATCTACAATAGTTGAGTGCTCATCAAAACTAGTAGAGAACAGAGTAGGATTAGCTTTAACTTCTTTTAATAATATAGACTCGTTTGGATCCATAGATATGTGTTCTTCCCAAGCAAGTTCAGCTGCTGCTTTAGTCATCCCATGGTAATTTTCAAAATTTTTAATAACTTGTTCTTTTAATCCTATCGCTTTATTTTGAATCCGGGGAGCGTTAGTAGTATCTGGATAAGTCTTTCTATTATATTCTGCAATATATCCTGCTTTTTTATAATAAGTCGGTTGCCTATCACCAGCATGTTCTCCCTCAGTACTATACCTGCTGTATAAATTAGGAGCTACTGAGCCAACCATTTTACCAAGGTATCTTTGAAATTCATCACGAAGAGCTGGGTTGCTTTCAATATCTAAAGTTGAAACTTCTTTTAATCTAGCAAACTCTTCTAGATGAACAAACTCTTCAGCTTTATCATCAAGTGGCTTATTCCAATTTTCAGAATCATTAGGACGTACATTCGAATAAAACTCTGGAGGAAAATTAACTTGGTCCTGTCCAATACTTTTTGCCGTTTCAGCTGGCAAATCTGTAGAGCCCGTATAAGGACCATACGTATGTGTTGGACCGTAGTCTGGAGTAAAAACTTCTCCTGTAGCTTTATCAAGTTGAGTGGTACGCTTTACATTTGGTATCACTGATTCTTTAACAACTTCAGGATATAGCTCGTTCATCTGTTCATAAACATCTGATACTACATCTTCTTGCATTGGTCCCACATTTAAAAGCTCCACCAAGTTTTGCATCTGAGGAGAATATTTACCACCTCTTATATGCTTTGGTGTGCCTGAACCTGCAACAGACCCTTGAAACTTACTTCCTGCCATTCTATAGCTCCTTTATAATGGATTTGGAAATGATGGTACTGAATTTTTTAAAGCTTGTTCTAAATCAATACCCTTATCATTTGCTCCTAAATTATACTCTTTCCAGTCACTCATTTTACCTAAGAAAGGAATTTCTTTTGATGCGTAAAACTTCCATCTAGATTCATCCCCTTCCAAAGCATTAAGCATTATCTTGGATAGTTGTTCTCCATGTGCCCATGTTGGACCCATTAAATCTGTAATACCATGACCAGTTCTTTTTAATATATTGTCCATTCTAGATTCATGCCATTGCTTACTCATATCATACAAAGGACTAACTGCTGCTAAAATTTTCTCAGGAGTTCCTAAAAGACCTGATGAAGAAACACCTCTTTGGATATAACCTTTATCACTTATCCAACTTGGTTTTCCGTCATATCTCCATTCGTCTTTTAACATTTGACTTAAAAATCCTAATGCCAACATTGAAACCGCAACTGCAACTGCATTATATTTAGCAGTTGGATCTGCCCCTTTAATTCTTCTCCAAATTTTAGGAAGAAGATGTGCAGTAAATACAGACATGAAACCATTGTATTGAGTAAAAACTCTGTAAGCTGGATTAGAATACCAGATAGGTCTATTCATTGCTGTTGGATGAGCAATAGCATTGTCTACAAAACTCATTCGTGCAATGTCCATAGTCTCTAAAAACTTTGGATCTCTTCCAACCATCTCCTCATACAACGCTTCAGCGGTAGCACCTTTACCAAGATGTAATCTAGCTAATACTAACAAATTTGAGTATCTTTTAGCTGCTTCATCAGGGTCTATATTAAGTTCTCTTAACCTTTCGAAAGCATCGACAAACAAACCAGTACTTCTTTCAGCACTTCCCGGAGGATACATTCCAATAATCTCTAGGTCTCCAAAAATTATATCATTGGCTAGAGACAGTCGAGCTACTCTTGTAGCATCTGTATAAACCTTTAAAAGGTTAACAGTGAAGAAAGCTTTCATTACTGCTTCTTTTATTTTAGACGCTTTATAAACAGCCTCGTCAATACCAACTTGTCCAATGGCACCGTGAGCACCAGTATCATAACCATACCTATAGAAGTCTGTAAGATTTCTAAGATATTTTTTTCGAATTACACCTGCTTTCGGATTAATATATGTCCAGTTATCTGAAACTTCGTTCCTTAATTTTTCAGAAAACTCTTTTACCCCTTGTTCAATTAACGGCATTATCTGTTTATCTTTAGTTGCTCCAAGCAAAACAATTGCTGCTTCAGGCAAAGAGGCTAATGCAGATAAATCAAGATGACCAAAAGTATTAAAGAACGTAATGTGTCCAATCCATCTTTCTAATCTTTTACTTTTTAATCTTCTATAATCACCACGACTGGCTGCAATAGAGTTTGAAAAATGAGCAGCAATACGAGAGTCCCAATCTTCTCCCATTTCATCTTTAAGTATTTTTAAAAGCCTGTTGAATCTGCTTCCATTTTTACCTAGATATTTTCTATCAACTGCATAGTTAGTCTGCTCTTGGATATTTTCCATTAACCTTTGGAAAGGATCGTTTTCTAAAAACTTTGACTTCTCTCCAAAGGTTTTTTCTAAAACTCCTTTAGTAGTTTTAAGAGACCTTGCAGGGAAGTTCATAAAACCAAGTTCAGAAACTTGACTCAAGTCATAACCTGCTGGTCCATTTTCAATCATATCAAAAAACTGTAGTGCCTGATCTTTAGTCCAACCCTTCTCCTCTAAAATTTCTAAAAACTCTTCTTTGTTTTCAAGAACAACATCTTTCTTTAGCCTTGTACTTCTCTGAAACCAAAACGCTTTTTTCCTAGGGACAGCTCCATTAAGCAAGCCAGATACAGAATCGTGAAGATTTTCAGTAATGCCTTTTTGTCCTTCGTATTGGCTTCCAACTCTTTCTCTAAATTCTTCAAGTTGTTTTTCAAAGCCTTTAAATTTAGGGCTTACTTGATTTATATTTTTACTTTCTCTTTCTCTAAGATACTCAAGGAAAAAATCATTAGCCTCTTGTTTTGTTTTTCCAGAGTACACTCCTTTTGAAACTTGAATACCAACTCCAAGAAACTTATAAAGATCTTCTCGTATTGAGTGAACCTCATGCATCATGCTAGCTTGCAATCTTCTTTTCGTTTCAAATAAATCAACAGCCTGCATATACGAAAGCTTGCCAGAACCGGCAATAGCTTGTATAAGTTTAAAAGCCATCTTGGCTTTTGGACTAAGGTTAGGATTGTTTAAAATTCTATCTTCCCACAGAGAACCCGGCCTTTGAGTAAACCTTTTGCCAAATTCTTTCAAGGTAGTTACTATAGTTTTAGCACCGCCTCTTATTCTAGACTTGTCTTCGTGTTCTCCTTTTGCTTTTTCCGCTTTCATTTCTTCTTGTACGGTCAACGGCTTTGCCCCTGCCGATTCTGGCTGAGATCTTTGGTTATAATATTCCGGAGTTCCGTAAGCAGGAGATGATTGTACAGGAGTTTGTGGAGAAGAGTCTTCTACGGTTGCCGTTTCAGGAACCATTTTGTCATAATTCTCATCTAAAGTATTACCTTCCCAACCTGCTGCTATCTTAGCGTCTGTTCTTAATCTTCTTTGTAGGGTTTTAAATCCTCCTATTTCACTTGTAGCAGTGCTTGTACCTCTAATACCTCCACCAAGCAAGATTCCTCCAGCAGCTGCGTTAGCTAATATCCTACGGTATTCGTCAGCGTCAAAAGGTTTTCTAATATCTTCATCAGTTCCCCAACGACCAAACTGATATGAGATACTTTCCTGTCCCATTTCCGTTATGCCTTCAAATGTAGCACCAGCACCAACACCTTTTGTTATTTGTTTTGCAAGAAGAGTTTTACTCATTTGTAATGTTGCTATTTTTTTTAAGTCTTTCATAGAACCTTTGATCACACCATGCAGCAAATGTTTAGTTTCTTCTCTTGCTGCTTGTAATGACACACCGTTTTCCTTAGCGTATGCTTTTGCGACCTGTTCCATTCCATCTTTTTTAAGAACCTGACCTGCTCTAAAAAGTCCATGAAGTCCAGCCTTATCAAGCCAAGCCATGGCTATACCGCCAGCCCAAGCAGTAGCTGCATTTCTTTGGTCCATATCTCCTTCCATATTCCCGTATACTTCACCGGAATACACCCAAGCCATTGGTAATTGCCAAGAAAGACCTGCACCAAAAACAGTTCCGAGAACACCAGTTAATGGAGCTGATGCTGTTACAACTGCACCAGTAAGACCAGAAGCAATAATTCCTAACATATATGGAAGAGCTACACCCAAAGATGTTTGACCCCAATCAACAAGATCAGAAAAGTCTTTTACTTCTGTAAAATCATTCTTAAGTCGTGGCATATTACCCAGTCTCCACTTGGACTCTTCTGCTCTTTGTCTTCCTACATCAAAAAGATATTGGCTATCAAACGTATCTCCTAATGCAGCTATAGCATTATTAGAACTTTCTTTAATACTCTGCCAACCAAAGTTCCATCCGCCTCCCCAATCACTAGTAGGTTCATCGTCTAAGTCTCTGCCGGGTCTCCTAAATTTAACTTGGTGGCTATAAAAAGGACTGTAACTTTCTCCATAATGATCTTTGTATTCTCTTAGCTCTGTCTCATCTAAAGCAGTTTGCTTTAAGCCAACAAAACTTTCCGTTTTGTAATCATCAATTTCCTTTCTGGCTTGAGCCCATATATCATCTTCTTCTACTCCAGCAACATCTTTATTGAATGCTCTTTCGAACAACCCTAATTCCCAAATCTCTCGTTGAGTTTCGTTAGTTGGTATTGAAACCCCTTCATAAACTGCTTTGTCTGCAAAACTTCTACCGTATTCGTTTTCCAGTCCACCCAAATCACGACCATAATATCCTTGTTTTCCAGAACGGTATGGCTTGTCATAACCAGATTCAGTCCATAAACGCTCATATAAATCTTTATAAAATTCACCGCCCCAGTCTGCTCTTTTAAGTCCATCAGGAGTAATGTGTTGAACTTCAGGAGCATTTAATCCTAGAAAACGAATAGGACCTTCTGCATCTGCAACTGTATCTGCATCTACAGTACGAACTGCAGGAAGCAAACTAACGAACTGTTGCATTTGTGGAGAAAATTCTTTTTTAGTAGTCATATAACACCTTTAGTTTTATAGAGTAGGTAGCTTTAGTTTTTATTTTTTGCCTTTAATACTGCTTTTATTTGATCATAAGTATATGTTCCTTTACCGATTGTTTTATCGTAGGTTTCCAACCATATTTTTTTTGCTATGCCTTTTACATCGTCATACTCTTTTTCTTTAAACCCAGCTGTTTTCAGGCTGGCATTGCTTAATTTTGGATCGAAATTTGTACCAATATTTGGATCAAGTGATTTAGGTATAGCTGCAAGTTTGACATTGACAAAATGAGTAAACGGTCCCCATCCTTTATTGTAAGCCATCACTTCCATTTTTGTAAACAGCTTTTTATTATTCTCTCTAAAATCAATGTAATCTTTTTTCAAAAGCTTGACCGCATTTTCATCGCCCAAGGTGGCACTCGTTTTATCACCTTTGGCTCTGCCAAGCCAGTTTATTGTTTCACCAAGTATACTTACTTGTTTGGTTGCTTCTGCTAGATCAAAATCTTCAACAGATGTTCTTACATGCAGCTTTGTTCCATCAGATAATAGAACCATGTTGTTGTGACCGTTAAAGAAAGACAAAGGTGGAGCAAGTTCATTTGGATCAATATCTCCATATTTATTTGCATCTCTTTTAACAAACATCTCGTCAGCATAAACCGACAATGGTGGTGTGTTTGGATTCCGATTTAATTCCCGTATAAATTTATTTAAGACAACTCCAATAGCCTCTTTCATTTTGGGGTCTCTCATATCTAAAACTTTTCCTTTCTTCTCAAATTGGTTTTCTAATACACTCACCATTCCAGCTACTTCAGTTGGTAAATACCTGCCTGCAAAATTTTTAGCATTATAATCAGGATGTTCTTTAAATTGATTACGAAGGTTGGTAGCTGTATTTTTTATATAATCGCTGTTAGCTGTTTTCAACTTGCTAAGATTTTCTTTTTCTTTACTATTTTGTTTAAGATCTTCTTTGATTCTAGCTAATTCAGTTGATTCTACAAAATCTCTTAATGAATTTTGATTACCTCGTTTAAAAGCTCTTTGCTCTTCAGCTATCTTTTTGTCTAATGCAATCTGAGCATCACGTGTTTCTTTAGCAATAGCTGCTTCAGACGCATAGTCATCAGCAACAACGCCAAGACCTGTATTTAAAGCATCAACAAAATCATCACCAAAAAGCATTGCCATTATAGCAACAGCCATAGCTTTTCTAATCTTACTATCTACTGTTGGAGAATCTTTAAGCTCTTGCAAATAATTTTCAGCCTCTGCAACAGCCCTGTCAGTTGGAACTTTCTCTGACCATTCGGCAAAAGCATTTAAAGTTTCAATTTTTTCAGGATCTTCTTTAGCAATAGTTTCAACAGCCTTCGCAATTACTTTTGTCTTGTCATCACTGTCGGTTTCATCAAGTTGTTGATTAAAAATTGAGTCTGTTTTAGGTGTTACATCTCCATATATTTTAGCTTCCCTTTCTTTTAATTTTTTTAATTCATTTTCTGCAGTCTTCGAATCGATAAGGTTATTTTCAAGAGCTTTTTTTACAGATTCTTTATCATTCCTAATCTTCTCAAGATCTTTATTGATTTTATCAACTTCTTCGCCAGTTAAAGAAGGTTCTATTATTGGTTCGATTGTTTTTCCGTCTAGACTTTCTAAATCTAAAAATGGATTTGTTGTATGTACAAAACGGGCAACATTTTCTACCTTTTCACTTCCGGGCAAAGCTCCCAAGTCAACCATTTCATTTGTTAATTGGTCCATATGCCAATCAGATGTTCGACTTTCGTTTAATTTTTGTTGCTGTTCGTCATCAATAACTTCTGCTGATTTCTTTACTGTTGTTGTAGTTTTAGTTCCATTTTCATCTACCCTTTCTTGAACATCTGTTTGACCATTTAGATCAAAGGTTTGTGATATTACTTGTTTAGCTTTACTTTTTTCTTTAGCATTATTGAATTTGTTTTGGGAGTCTTGTGAAGGTCCTTGTTCATAAGGAGCTTTAGCATTCATATATTGTATTGGTTTAGGAGCACCTACTTTATTTGGTCCAGCTAAAAAATGACGAGGATTAGGACCATATAAGTTAGCTAAACCTTTAGGATATTTAGGTACTTCATATCCCGGACCTGTCTTCCAGTAATCGTCATCTTTTTCTAAAGCTAGTCTATCAAAAATATTTATTTGTGCCATGATTTCTCCTACTTGTCATACATGTATTTTAACAATTTTCCTAAGCCACTTTGTCTTCGAACAGTTGGTTGTTCATCAAAAAATTCGCTTTCATAATTCGGATAAAGAGACTCACCGCTTGAACCCCTTCTTTCATTTCCTTCCATGCTTTCTATTTCTCTTTGGTTGTGCCAATATTCAACTTCTGCTATCGAAGGTTCTCCTGCAAAATTATCTTGAAACTGATTTATTGCTGGAACATAATTAGGATTTGGAACCCTGTTTGTTGCTAAGTTTAAATCTCTAATTTCTTTTGGTAAATTAGGATCTTGAATTAAAATATCGCCACCATAAGAAAGAGCATTGATTTTTCCATCTTTGCCAACCTGACGATTAGTTTTTCTTGCTTTAAGTTTACTACCAAGCTCACTGTTTCTTTTAATAAGCTGGCTATATCTTTCTTTTTTGCTAACCTTTTCCTCTTTAGATGCCTCTTCTATCATAGCACCAAGAGCACCTGCAGCTTTTTCTCCCAAGCTTTTCTTTTTCTCGTAAGGTCTTATAGCTCCCGGTGCTCCTAAGGGAGACAGCCTTCCTCTTGCTCGTACACTATTATATAAAGGGGCGTAAACATTTCCATTTGCCATTATCTGTTCTCCATTATTTTATATCTATTACCAGATACCACCATCATCCCAAGAGTCATCCCAGCCACCACCCCAGTCGTCATTACCATAATCATATTCCCCTACACTATAGTCGTCATAACCGTAGTCATCATAGCCGTGGTCATATCCTCCTACTGCATTAGGTACTCCAGCATATGGTGATAATGGACCTCCAATACTGCTATTAAAGTTTCCACCACCATATCCATAAGAAGTAGCATAGTTAAGGTCTTTTTCTGCTTGCGACATGTCATCCCAAAGTGTTTGTACACCACCAACATAACCAGTACCTAGAGCTCCACCAGAACCAAGATTAGCAGTAGTAAACCAACCATTAGGAGAAGCGTTTTTCATTTGTTGGTCTCTAATTTTATCCATGAAAACATCAGGTGGTAGACTCGATAGTGTTGGAAACATTTCATTTAATTCATCTATACCGCTGTCCATAAAATGTACGCCTTTTGGAAAATGATTGAATCCCCTTCTACGTCCACGTCCACGACCGCCACCGCCACCGCCTCCTCTTTTTTTACCTGCCGGAAAAGGTGTTCCTTTTGGGCTTTTCATTGGGTTATATCCTAGACGTTCTATTTGTGATTCAGCTATTCCATAGTTTCCTAATTCAGAATTAATATGTCCTAAAGGTCCTTTTCGTCCTATCATTACTTGCCTCCTTTATCATGTATGGCTTGTGTTTGTTTGGCAGCAATGTTTGAAAACATTTCTCCAAGTTGTGTTAATCCTGTATAAGGAGCGTCAAGAACATTCTGCCCCTGTTGTTGTTGTGCTTGACCTATCTGTGCTATCTGTCCTGCACCAGTTCCTTGAGCATTAAGTGCCCCTAAAGTATTTGTATAATCCATCTGTTGTCTTTGTAAATCTATTTGACCAAATTTGCCTGCCAAATCATTTGCTATAGACTGATTGTTAACAAATTGTCGAGAACCACCAAGTCCTCCTATTCGTCCAGCTGCTGCAGCATTAAGTCCCAAAGCTTTCAATGCTTCGTTTTGTGCATTCGCCCTCATCCCTGAAAGGTTAGTCTGACCTGCCATACCTGCAAGCTGACCTTCAAGACCTATTTGTGCTGCACCTGCTGCCAAACCGGCTGTTTGACCTGATGTCTGAGCAGCAGTAAAACCTTCGACTTGTCCTAGTTGTCCTGTGTCGTATAGATTTTGAGCATCTTCCAATATTTTTTTGGCTTGTGCTGCATAAGGCTCCGCATATTGCGAAGTAGTTGTCATTGTGCTGTCACCCATTTGGCGTCTCCTTAATTGATTTTCGCATAGTTGTGTATCTCTCAGTCCAACCTGCTTCCTTTAATTGTTTAACGAATCCTCTTCGTCCTGTTATTTCCAATACATCTATTGGCTGTTTTTCCATTTCTTTTTCAAAAATAGCTGACCATTTGCATAAATCGTTATAAGTTTCGCCAGCCAATGTTGTAATATGCAAAGCCGTAAAATTCGCATAATGGACGACTCTTGTCGAACCTAGTGCTACCCTATTACTGTCCTTATAAACTCCCCATATTTGGTAAATTCGGGGCGTTGTGACACTATCTAATATTATTTGTGCAGCATCCCGATCTCCATCAGAATATTCTAACGCTTTTTCTATTTCTTTTTTTATTTCTGCATAATTGAGAAGCAAGTCTTCTCCCATTATTCTTTTTATTGTATACATAATTATCCTTTTATTACATACTTCCACTTTCTGTTACAGTACCAACACAAGTTAAGTTACCACTTGCATCTAATTTCATTTTATCTGTTCCACCAGTTGCAAAGAAAAGAACACCACCAGTTTCAGTTATTGTCCAATCTCCTAAATCTACTGTTGTAGCATTTAAAGTAACAAATGTAGGGCTTGCTGTAGAAACTAGACTCTGGTTAATTGCTTTCACATCAGCAAGATTAGTTACTTCAGAGTCCATTAAAGCACCTGCAGCAGTTACGTTAGTAGCGTCTGTTACATCAGCACTAGTTTCTATCCCATCTAATTTAGTATGGTCAGCATCAGTAAAAGCATTTGTATCAGATTCAGCTTCATAAGCAGTTTTAATTTGAGCACCCGTTTGGTCAGCTGTAGCATTAACTTCTATACCATCTAGTTTAGTATGGTCAGCATTAGTAAAATTATTTTGTGATAATTCACCATCTTGAATAGAGTAAGTAGTATTGTCGTTATTATCTACTGACCAGACCGCTGTTCCTGAAGAATCATATTTTAAAAATTCACCCGAACTACCGCCTGTTGGTATATGTTTATTACCAGCATTTGTTGGATGAGTATATTCAGTATCTGTTGGAGTTACCCAAGAATTATCTCCTCTAAGAAATGTAGAAGAACTTGCTGTGCCTGTGGCACTAAGTTCTGCAACACCTACAGCATCATCAGCCATCTTCGATACTGTAACTGCATCATCAATTAACAAACTAGTATCAATATAAGCAGCAACAGAATTAATAGACCAGCCAGAAGTAACACCACTAACTGTATATCTTTCTGCAACCCATATTGCAGTTCCCGGTACAGCATTACCAGCAGTTATCACTGTCCAAGTAATACCATCTCCCGGTTCAGTAGGATTTCCTAAAACACTTAACAATCCAGTTGAAGTAGTATAGTATCTTTCAGATGAAGTAAAACCACTTAGTCCTGTTGTACTTTCCCAAAAATAGTCTGTTGGATCACCTGAAGCATATACAGAAGTAGAACTGAAATAACCTCTATAAGCCATTAAAACTCCAGAAACATTATAGGGAGAATATTGAAAATCTGTAGCATCACTCTGATTAGAAATGATTCCATTTACTAGATTAGAAAGAGCAGAAGCATAAGCAACATATATAACATTTTCTGTAAGTACATACTGGTCGTCAGTTAAAGCAACTGTATCAGAAGGATCTTCAATAGCAGCTTCTAATTTTCTTAATCTTTTCTGAAGCTCTGTTTCTGAAATCTTAGCCATTATCTAACTCCTATAACCTTAATGTCAAATTGAAGTTTGGTTAGTTCAAGGTTTGTAGCTCCGTCCATGGTAACTCTAAGGTTCATATATCTTCCAGAAGTTCTTGTATCTACTTTATACTGTGTCGCAGGATTAAAAGCAATATCTGTAAAAGATTTAGAATCACTTAAAAATTTAGTTCCTGTTAGAGCGAGCTTACAGCTTCCTTTTGCATTAACCAGTATTCTATTAATTTGTTTAGTAATACTGTTATCTGTAAGATTATCATCGGTTCTTTCAAAGAATCCATCTGATTCCAATACCGAATTAGAAAGTACTTGAAGTTTTGTATCATCAGGTTTAGCTGCATATATCTTTAATACGCCATCCAGTTCTGTTTCGTATATATCTGAAACTCCGGGAAGGCTTCTCTTGTGAATTTTTGTATCTTCATAGTTATAAACAAAAGCTATATCACAACCACCATTACTATTGCTGGTAGAGCTTAAACAAAACCATACTTCTTTATCTCTTGTTTGTTGAAAACAAAATGCTCTATCCCTTTCTGCTGTTTTAACCAAAGCATACATTGTATCTTTAAACAAATCTTTAGCAATATCCTGTCTTTGTGATTGACCATCATGAAGATACACACCGTAATTACCAACAACCAAGTGCTGAGAATTTCCTATGTTAGCAAAACATCTAGTAGAATATATACCGTCATCTTCAAATATACTTTCAAAAGCAAGAACATAAGTATCACCAGTTTCCCTGACTCTTACTACACTGTCAGATTTATAACCAATAAAGAATTCTCCAAGCTGACCTCCGTCTAATATCTTGCCCGGAGTGTCTAGTAAGAACGCATCACCTGCTGTATTACTAGTTGCTGCAGTCCAAGAGGCAGCAGTCAAAGAAGATATTGTTGTAATATGAGAAGACCAAAGAAAATCAATAGGCTGGTAAACATCGTCTCCAGTGCCAGATCCATGCTCTTCAAGTATATTCATGGCAACTAATCTGTTATTGAAAGGTCTAACGATCCTAGCAATAATTGGATTACCTGTACTATCATTAAGCCAATTAGGAAGCTCTGCTAAACTACCTGCTCCTACTGCAGCATCAGTAAACTGTGGTGGAGCATCAACCCCCGGATTTACGATAAGTAATTCATTAAATACGAATATCTGTGGAGGATAGTTATCGTCAAAAGTAAATTTCTGGTCTGTAGTTGTATTTGTTATATCATCCCAATCAGCAGTTCCTGTATCATATAATATAACATGACCATAATTATCAGTGCCTTTCACAATAAAAGCTATTACCAAATCACTAGCTCCAGCAGGAGTAAACTGACAAACTGCCATAGCCTCTCCGCCAGAAATAACTGCATCCGAGTCATGTAGAACTATATCATCTTCAAATTTGTTTACACCTTGAACCGAATTGTTTTTACATCTAACATTTAAGGAGTCACTCCATCCGCCAGTGGGGACTGCATTTGCAGGAACATCAACAACTAAACCTATGGCTGAGAAGTCAATCTCTGGACTTGTTTCATAAGGCATATTACTTCCCCTTTGCTAATTGTGCTCCAAAATAGAACTCTATAATCATTGTTGCCCATTTAAAGATCTCATCAAATTTAAGTAGACCCTCTACTGTTTTATATTCTACTATATCTGCTGTAAGTTGAAGTCCTAAGAAGTTAGCACCTTTTACTACAGTAGGTATTACAGTAGGTACATCGAGCCACACAGGAGCTACCTGAGTGAATATAACTAATCCTAAAATTACTAAAATTATAATTCGTCTATTCCAAGCAGCCATAGGTGATTCCTTGTCTGCTCTATCTCTTGCCTGATTGATAGCGTCATTTCTTACTTGAAGTGACTGTATCATCAGCTTTTGGTTCTCTGAAGCAGCTTGGCTCTTCAGGGCTATTAGCTTCGCTACGAAGCCTAAAATAATTGGTGCAACATTTGTTAATAATGTCAACATAATCTTTCTCCTTTATTAGGGTGTTACAGGAGGACCATGCTCAGCTAATAAACAATGGTACACTTCGTGACCCATAATAGCTAGTGCCTCTCTATCATCCCATTTATCTGGTACCATTATATGTACATAACAAGTATCTACTGAAGGGTGTACCAATGCAAAACCCAATACCTGCTTGCCGTAATTCTTGGTATGTTTCCAATAAGCACTATTAAGACTTGATTCTGTTTCATGTATAACTACTTTTAATATGACTTCTGCTCTCTTTACTTCTATCTTGGCATCAGGACCAAAAGAAGCCATATTGAAATCATCTAATGCTAATACATTCTTAAACCCCGAATTAACACAACCACTAAGGAGGAACGATACAAACAATGTTAGTATGAACCTCATTAATCTCTCCTGTTAGTTTGGTATGAGTGGATAATATCTATCATCTGGTCTAATTTAGAGTCTATCTTGGCGAACATCTCTTTGTTGTCTTGCTGTATCACCATAATTTGTTTCTGTATATTGGATTGGTTAGCCTGTAGTACAGCTACATCTTTCTCAATCCCTGTAACATATATAATTGCTCCTAGTACCAATGCTGCTGTAGTAGCCAAGTGACTTAGACTAATTGCTTTTGATAAATGCCATCTTTCGCTCATAATAGTT